>JAEEGJ010028116.1_pt1 | contig 11217 bp, 9 predicted proteins | sample 8958761 | NCBI WGS metagenome assembly JAEEGJ01 (sample SAMN16246546, study PRJNA631951) | gut metagenome | biome: gut microbiome; feature: rumen; material: RS-attached | host: Bos | place: Iran: Karaj | collected 2018-10
AATCTCAACCCTTAAAAGTCCATAAAACAAACTACTTTGCGTCAATACCATACTTCTTATTGAACTTGTCAATACGTCCACGAGCCTGTGTAGCTTTCTGCTGGCCTGTGTAGAATGGATGACACTTTGAACAAATTTCTACGTGGATGTTTTCCTTTGTAGAACCTGTTGTAAATGTGTTACCGCAGTTGCAAGTAACTGTAGCCTGATAATAATCTGGATGGATACCCTGTCTCATTGTTTTCACCTCTCATTTAATAAATGTTTACAATTTCCAACTGTAAAAGAAGACAACTCAAATCATATTGAATTGCCGGGGTACGTGTCCTAAAACACGAATCATACTGTCTAAATGCGAGGTCCTCGCATTTCATCCCGATTTAACAGCTCTATAACTATAACATGCCAAATACAAAATTGCAAGTAAAAATCTTTGCAAGCCGCTAGATACTATTCGCAGTAAAAGATAATTAAGTTAAATGATTAATTATAACTATCAAGTATACGATGTAATTAGCCATAAGTTCTTAGCGAATAAGCATTCTGAAATGAACTTTTCGAGGACTGTTTGAGCGAAGCGAGTTCCACAGAAAAGTTCAGCGGTTTGAAGAATGCTCATAAGCTTAGAACTTATGAGCACATCTATACTGATAGTTATAATAATCATTTTATAAACACTAGATTACTGCGAATAGTATCAACGGCTTTACTGTGCGTTAGGACATCAGTATATCCATTAGCGCCATGTACACATCTTCGCTGCGTACCTTCCAGTTGTTGCAAAGGGTTTCAGCCTGTTCCTTGCTTGGCACATGGAAGCTTACATCAAGACTTGGCACGTCGTTTTCTGTGATGCGAAGCTGCACCACATAGCCGCCTCGGTCTGCCTTAAAGTATGTGGCCTTGTAGGAGTTTTCCTCCTTCATTGTAATTGAATTGGCCTTAAGGTATTTGTTTATATCCTTTGAAAGAGGCTTGGAAATCTTTTCTTTGAAAAGCTCTAATGTCTTCTTTCCTTCATCTGTAATTGAATAAGTTGTATTGTTGTGTGTTGTTGTTGAAACAATCAGTCCTGCCGCCTCATCATCACTTATGGCCTGCTGGGCTGTGAAATAATCAGTCAAATCCCCTTCCAAAAAGAAATCTGTAATCTGACTATTGCTTAGCGGGAAACCACTTCGATGTAATAATTCTAGTATTGTAATCTTGTATATCATGGTTGGTTCTGCCATGGTATTCCCTCCTTCATAACTTTTATTCACTCAAAATATGACATATCATTCTCCAGTACAGAACAACATGTCACATTTTAATAATTCATTTATTTTCAGATTATACTAATGCTCGGATAGCATTTGCTACAGCAACTGCCACGCGTGGATCAAAGGCCTCTGGCAAGATGAACTCATCGCAAAGCTGCTCCTCAGAAACAAGGCCTGCGATAGCATTTGCAGCTGCAAGCTTCATCTCCTCTGTGATGGCTGTTGCGCGTGCCTCTAAAGCACCTCTAAAGATGCCCGGGAAAGCAACTACGTTATTTACCTGATTTGGGAAATCAGAACGGCCTGTGCCCACTACTCTGGCACCAGCTGCCTTGGCCTCATCTGGCATAATCTCTGGTGTTGGATTGGCCATGGCAAAAAGGATAGAATCATTAGCCATAGAAGCTACCATCTCCTTTGATACAATGCCAGGTGCTGAAACACCTACAAATATATCTGCGCCAACTAACGCATCTGCAAGAGTACCAGTCTTGTGCGAAAGATTAGTAACCTCTGTCATCTCCTTTTGCATCCAGTTGAGGTTTGGATAATCAGGACCAATGATTCCCTCGCGGTCACACATTGTAACATCCTTAAATCCATATCTAAGAAGAAGCTTTGTTATTGCAACACCAGCTGAGCCGGCACCGTTTACAACAACCTTGCAAGCTTCCTTATCCTTGCCAACCACCTTAAGTGCATTGATGATACCTGCAAGTACAACAATAGCTGTACCATGCTGGTCATCATGGAATACTGGTATATCTAATTCTTTTTTAAGTCTTTCCTCGATTTCAAAACAGCGAGGAGCTGAGATATCCTCCAGGTTAATTCCTCCGAAAGTAGGTGCAATAGCCTTAACAGCTGCAACTATTTCGTCTGGATCTTGTGTATCTAAAACGATAGGGAATGCGTTGACACCACCAAACTCTTTGAAAAGTACACACTTGCCTTCCATAACAGGCATAGCTGCAAGTGGTCCGATGTTTCCAAGTCCAAGAACTGCCGATCCATCTGATACAACGGCTACGGTGTTGGCCTTTAATGTGTAGTTATATGCCTGCTCGCTGTCCTCTGCAATGATTCGACATGGAGCTGCAACACCTGGTGTGTAAGCTATAGATAAATCTTCTCGATTCTTAACTGGAGCCTTAGAAACGGTCTCAATTTTACCGTTCCACTGCTTGTGTAAAAATATTGCGGTTTCGTCTACTGATGCCATAATAATGCCTCCCTGAAAATATTAGTTCTGAATATTAATAAATCTACTTTAAAACAATGCTAGATAACACGTTTTCTGATAATCATATCTATGTACTCATCATTATTTCTAGTATGAGCAAACATATTTAAGATGGTCTCAACAGCATCCTCTCTGCGGGCACCGTTGATAGCCTTTCTCATGATTTCCATCGCATCTAATTCCTTCTGTGAAAGAAGTAAATCCTCTCGACGTGTACCAGAACCAGTAATATCTATGGCTGGGAATATTCTCTTTTCTGAAAGCTTTCTATCAAGGATAAGCTCCATGTTACCTGTACCCTTGAACTCCTCGAATACTACGTCATCCATCTTTGAACCAGTCTCAACAAGAGCTGTTGCAAGAATAGTAAGGCTGCCGCCCTCTCTCATATTTCTTGCTGCACCAAAGAACTTCTTTGGCATGTGAAGAGCTGCTGGGTCAAGACCACCGGAAAGTGTACGACCTGATGGCTGAACTGTAAGGTTGTAAGCTCTTGCAAGTCTTGTGATTGAGTCAAGAAGAATCATAACATCCTGACCGTGCTCAACAAGTCTCTTTGCGCGCTCGATAACCATTTCAGAAACACGCTTGTGGTGCTCTGGACTCTCGTCGAAGGTAGAATAAATAACCTCAACATTCTTGCTGTTACGCATTGTGTCCTTCATATCTGTAACTTCCTCAGGACGCTCGTCGATAAGCAAGATAATAAGGTGCATATCCGGGTGTGAATAGTTAACTGATGTGGCAACCTCTTTAAGAAGTGTTGTCTTACCAGCCTTTGGCTGGGAAACAATCATACCACGCTGTCCCTTACCAATAGGGCTAACCAAATCTACTATACGCATTGCAACTGAACTGCGCTGACGCTCGAGACGGATTCTTTCGTTAGGGAATACTGGTGTAAGATCCTCGAATGAAGGACGCTTTGTTGCAGCCTCTGGAGAATAATTATTGATGCTGTCAATAATCATTAACGCTGCGAATTTATCTGTAGGATTGTTAAAGCGCTTCTTTCCTACAATAATATCTCCGGTCTTAAGATTGAACTTTTTAATCTGTGACTGTGACACATAAACGTCGTCCGTGCCAGGCATGTAATTGTCGCAACGGATAAATCCAAATCCGTCTCCCATTACCTCAAGAATACCTCTTGCTGGAATGAGACCGTCTGTTGGAATATCAGCTGGTACCTCCGCCTTTTCAGCCTTGTCCGCTCCATCTGCAGGCTTTGAAGCTCTGTAAATGTTCTTTGGCTTTTCTGTTTTAGCTGGCTCTGAAGCCGGTGTTTCTTTAGCTGCAGCCTGTGCATCAATTTCGTCCTGTGCAAGCATAGCTTCAACTAAATCAGCCTTTTTCATTGCAGTAACGCCTTTAATCCCCCTGGCCTTTGCCAAGTCGCGTAAAACAGACGCTGCTAAACTCTCGTATTTTTCTCTCATCTAAATCTCCTTAAATAATATTTAGTCTATAACGTGGAATTAAAAGTCGAACCGACTATTGAATTAAACTTTGATGATAAAAGCATTATATACTCAAAAATCGTTTCTGTCCATCATTAAAATTTCTTTATGCAAGTCGATTTATTTTTTCGTCAAAAAAGTTTTCCACCTGATTGATAGGTACAGGCGCCGCATAGTTAAATCCCTGGATATACTCAAAGCCCAGCTTAATAGATAACTCTGCCTGAGGAATGGTCTCTACTCCCTCAACCAAAACTACCAGGCCATGGCTCTTAAACACATCTACCATGTTTTGAATCAGCTGTAACAAAATCGGATCATCCATTGAACGGTACAACAAAGTCTTGTCAAACTTGATTGTTTTAAATGGCAGGCTGACAATCTTTTCCAGGTTGGAGTATCCGGTACCAAAATCATCCAAATAAAAATGTACACCGGCCGCATTAAACTCTTCCATGTTGTGGGTGATAGCATCAATTTCATCACTTGTCATGGTCTCTGTCATCTCAAGGCGAATCTTGTTGCAGGCCACACCGTTTTTCTTGATAATTGCAATGAGCTCGTCATGAAGACAGTAGTCCATAAACTCAGATAGAGATACATTTACCGAAACTGCATCAAACACATAGTAATCCTGTATCTCATAAATCTTTTTACAAACCTTGTTAAGAATAATTCTTGTGAGGGCGTGAACACAGCCTACACGCTCTGCCAGTGGGATAAATATATCAGGTGAAATGATTTGTCCGTTTACATCTAAACGCATAAGCGCTTCGGCGTTGTGATAGTTCTTGTTTTTTACATCGTAAATCGGCTGCACATAAACTATCACTCTTGGGTCGTCCAAATCATCCTTGTTTCTAATATCAACGATAACCTTTTCTATTGTACGCTGCTCCATGCAAAGACTGTAGTCCAACTTGGATGCCTCGTAGTAATTCTTCTTCTTTCTTGAAGCACGCTGGAAAAGGAAATTAACAAAGGTATTTAACATAACCAAATCATCAACTGCCACGTCCTCTCTCATGACAATCATCTGATATTCCGGATTGTTGGAATACTCCCATTTTTCCATTGTCTTATTTAATTCCTTGCGAATAAAACCAATGGTCTCGGTGGTGGCCAATTCTGAAGAATTTTCAAATAAAATTCCGAAGGCGTAATTGTTGATTTGGTAAACGTAAGTATTTTCGTTGTATCTTTCTAAAACACGAATCTCACCGGCAATCTTCTTTTTGACAATCTCCATAAGCTCCATATTATCAACAACCTCAAGGCGAGGGAAGCGAAGATAGATTGTGGTGAAGCCCTTTTTCTTACGAACTAAGGAAGTGTAATGCGATTCGAATGCCTGCTTGTTTTGGCAACCTGTAACCTCGTCAAAACTAATGCTATGAAAAATTATGTAGCATAAAATAAATGGAAGCACATAGGTCACACTTAAGAATACATAGCCTGGTCGTATAAGCTGGAAAATTAAAAGTGCTGTCTCAAAAGGCATGAAAATGTAAAGGAACTTAACCAAAACCTTTGGAATACCTGCACTGTTTGCAATAACCGAGCAAACTATAAGGGCCATGACCGCCAAGCCAAAGACTATATTGATTCCGTAAAGGCTGGTAAAATGATATACACCATCTTTTAAATCTATATAGGTTTCAGACAGGAAAACACTGCCTACCACCACCAGATAGCTGGTGCCAAACAGTACTGCCACTATATTCAACGTATCTAAATTTTCTCGCTGATTGAGACTAAGCAGGTGAATGTAACAAAAGAGCATCAAAAGAATTCCTAAATAGGACAAGTAGTAAATCATCACACTCATCCTAAATAAGAATCCCTGAAAAGCAGTATTAAAATCTATCAGCCATATGCTGGCCATGTGAAAAATGATATTGACTATTGAAAGAATTTGCCCGCAGAAAACTACAGAAAGTACGGCAGTCCTCTTTGGTCGAGTAACCACCGTCAAATATAGCATTGCTATTGCGATTAGCAAGTCTATCCTTTCAGCCGCAACATTAAATCCATTAATACTCATTATTTATTGCCCCACACCTAGCTTATTCCTGTAGAGACTCCATGATAGGTGGAATAAGCTGTTTCTTTCTAGAAACAACTCCATCCAAAATGTAGCTGTCTACAGCAACAGGCATTCTAAATGCATCGGCAATTATTTTGTCAGCCTCCCCGCCAACGAATAGAAGCTCTGTTGATTCATTGAGAATATCTGTAAGCATAACAAACACCGCATTTAAATCCGATGAGTTAAGCACAGTATTCATATAAATCTTTAAATCAGCTTTTATTGAATTAAGCTGCCCCTTAGATATAGAACTAACCTGGGCAACACCAAATTTAACATCCCCGCTTGCAAACACTTTGTAATCCTGATGGAATATCTGGTCTGCTGTGCGATCCTTGAAATCGCTACCTGCCTCAAACATTGATGTGGCAAGCTCCGTAACATCAACACCTGCAATTTCAGCCAACTCCTTAGCACGTTCCTGGTCTGTAGGAGTACATGTAGGTGATCTAAACATAAGTGTATCAGAAAGAATGGCAGAACACAAAAGTCCAGCGATATGTTTTGGAATTTCTACTGCCCTTTCCTTGTACATCAAAGACACGATTGTTGCTGTTGAACCAAGTGGCTGATTTCTAAAGTAAATAGGAGATACTGTCTCCAAAGAACCTAATCTGTGGTGATCGATAATCTCCAAAACCTCAGCCTGGTCGATTCCATCAACAGCCTGTGACTTTTCGTTGTGGTCAACAAGAATAACCTTCTTCTTTTGCATGTTTAAAAGAAGACGTCTTGAAACCATACCAACATAGTGTCTGTTTTCATCGAGAATCGGGAAATCTCGATGACGAACAGTTTTCATAATATCTCTAACATCATCTACGTAATCATCAAGCTCAAAGCTGACAATGTCATCTCTCTTCATGAACTGTCTGATTGGCATAGACTGATGAATTAATCTTGCAACTGTAAATGTGTCGTACTCTGTAGTTATAAGCACCACCTGATGCTCTGTAGCAAGCTTTTCAACCTCTGGGTCAACTGAGCTTGCGCCACATACGATAAGACAACTACATCCTGCCTCGATGCAGATAAGCTGTCTTGCAGTTATATTACCAACAATTACAAGGTCATCCCTGTTGATATCCTCCTTCAAATCCTCGCGGTTGCTTGAAGCGATAACAACTGAACCATTAACAAAATACGCATGTGGATTGCCGTATACAAGATTGCCGTTTAATGTGCTGATGATATTGCTGTACTGAGTGCGGGCTCTGGAAAGGATGCTATTGTCGTAGATATCCATATATGAATATGCAATATCACCGTTTACAATAACGCCCTCTAGCTTGCCGGTCTTTCCTACAACTGGAAGGGTGACAACATCTCGATCAATCATCAACTCCCATGCTTTTTTAAGCGAAATATGACCGTCAACGCCCTCTAAGCGTCTGTATTCAATATCCATCAACTGTGCGCCAACGTCAGCAATAGTCTCTGGCTCTGGAACGTTGAAACGCTCTAAAACATAACGGGTCTCCTCATTCAAAGGCCCCGCCTTTTTTGCTATATATGTTTCTTCCTCTGCTAAAACATTCTTTAGGTATGCGTAGGCTATAGCCGCGCAAATACTATCTGTGTCAGGGTTTTTGTGTCCGATAACATAAACCGAATTAGACATAATCCCTCCGTTTTCTATACTCTCTTAAACTGATTAACTGTTAAAAGATACCTAGAGAAAGAATTAATGATGCTACTGAAACACCTGTTGATATAACGAGAAGAATAATCACAGCAGTTGAAAGCTTTTTAAGTGATGAATAGTGATCTAAAGCTCTCATAGCCTGCTCCTCGCTATTGTCATGCTCTTTTAATAAATCCTGAATCAAGCGATAAAGATGAACCGACTCAGAATGTGTTTTTTCAGAAAGCTCGTTTTGGATATTGTCCAAACCATCAGATACACTTCTTAAAGTGTCCTGAAGATTTCTGTTGTGTGCTTCATAGGATTCCTGGTTGTTGTTAACCTGGCCCTTGATATCAACTTCAAGCTGATCCATGTTGTCTTTAACAACCTGCATCATTCTATCTACCTGGGTCTCAACATCAGCAACAAGACTATCGGCTTCCTGCTGCTTTTTATTAAGTTCCTCCTGAAGCTTGACATTGATAGCTTCCTTTTCACGAACAAGTGCTTCTAATTCTGCGGCCTTAAGCTCCTTTGACGCAATAAGCTGCTGAAGCTGTGTAGCCTTCTCACGGAAAGCATCGATTTGCGCAATGAGCAAATCCTCTCCCTCATCGATACCAAATCCCTCAACATTAACTTTGTCCATAGCATTCTCCTTTTCGTGATTATTTAGTATTGCCCCAGCCCGGAACAATATTACTAGTCTTGATTGATACTAAAATGTAAACTTATCTGCAAAGTATGCATCAAGATCTGCGATAGCAATTCTCTCCTGCTCCATTGAGTCACGGTGACGAATTGTAACCATTTTGTCTTCTTCTGAATCAAAATCGTATGTGATGCAGAATGGTGTACCGATTTCGTCCTGACGACGATATCTCTTACCGATAGTACCTCTGTCATCAAACTCGCAGTTGTATTTCTTTGAAAGCTCATCAAATACCTTCTCAGCGCCCTCATTAAGCTTCTTTGAAAGTGGAAGCACACCAATCTTAACTGGTGCAAGAGCTGGATGGAAACGAAGAACTGTACGAACATCGCTCTTTCCATCTTTACCAACTTCTTCCTCGTCATAAGCTGCACAAAGGAATGCAAGAACTACACGGTCTGCACCAAGTGATGGCTCAATAACGTATGGAAGATATTTTTCATTTGTCTCATCATCGAAGTAAGTAAGATCCTGACCTGAAACATTCTGATGCTGTGTAAGGTCGTAATCTGTACGGCTGGCGATACCCCAAAGCTCGCCCCAGCCAAATGGGAATAAGAACTCGATATCTGTTGTACCTGTTGAATAGAATGAAAGCTCTTCTGGATCGTGATCACGAAGACGCATCTCGTCCTCCTTCATGCCAAGGGCGAGGAGCCAATCACGGCAGAAGCCTCTCCAGTACTGGAACCACTCATCCTGTGTACCAGGCTTGCAGAAGAACTCAAGTTCCATCTGCTCGAACTCACGAGTACGGAATGTAAAGTTACCAGGTGTAATCTCGTTACGGAATGACTTACCAATCTGGCCAATACCAAATGGAACCTTCTTACGAGATGTACGCTGTACATTTTTGAAGTTTACGAAAATACCCTGAGCTGTCTCTGGACGAAGGTAAACTGTATTTTTAGCATCCTCAGTAACACCCTGGAATGTCTTGAACATAAGGTTGAACTCGCGGATGTCTGTGAAGTTGTGCTTACCACATGTAGGACAAGGAATGTTGTTGCTTTCGATGAACTCCTTCATCTCCTCCTTGCTCCAACCATCAACTGATGACTTAAGCTCGATATTATTTTCTGCAGCAAAATCCTCGATAATCTTGTCTGCTCTAAATCTCTCGTGGCATTCCTTACAATCCATAAGTGGATCTGAGAATGAACCAAGGTGACCTGATGCAATCCATGTCTGTGGATTCATAAGAATGGCACAGTCAACACCAACGTTGTACTTGTTCTCCTGAACAAACTTCTGCCACCATGCCTTTTTAACGTTGTTCTTAAGCTCAACACCTAAGTTACCGTAATCCCATGTATTTGCAAGACCACCGTAGATTTCAGAGCCCGCATATACGAAGCCTCTTGCCTTAGCAAGTGCAATAATTTTGTCCATTGATTTTTCCATGATATATTTCCTCTCGTAAATTATTTTTTAGTATTTGTATTGTAAATGATGTACACCGTTTCGGTGGCATCTTCATTTCCATCCTTTGGAGTGATTTTGACAGTACTTGCATCTACAATCTCGGTAGATGACTCAGATACGTACTCAACTGTACCTGGAACAACCACTGTGCAGTTTTCATTGATAATGGCAACACCCTTGCCTGCAAAAAGTGATGCAGCATCAAGAATCTGCCCCTGGCCCTTCTTGCCATCTGTCACTTGTGAAAAGATATCTGCAAACTTGTAACCTGCCTCAACTGCCTTTTCGTAAGTGCCGCCAAAAGTATCATAAGAAGTAAATGATGAATATACCTCTGGGCTATCGTAGGTTGACTTAACATAAACCTTGTCCTTTTTCATCTTGACCTTATCAAGACTGACTACATCCTTGCCCTTCTTCTTATTGAAAGCCTCTACCAAATCCTCTGACTCAGATTTTAAATCTGACTTTGAATAGGTATCAGTATCAAAATCAACAACCTCTTCAAATACAACCTTTCCATCCTCTGTAAAGGTAATGGTGGTTGTCTCAGCTGTCTTGCCCAAATCAAATATAAAACCAAATAACTTTATTAATAGGAAAATCAGCAAAGCGGCTACTGCCACACACCCGACGCCAAATATAAAACGATTGCGCATCACTATTCGCTGTCTTTGCTTTCTTTTGGCCTCTTTAATGGCTTGCTTTGCCACACCCTCCTTGGGCTTTCGCCCGATATGTCTACTTCTCATCCCAGAAGCTGAGCCCCTGGGTCTTCTCTCTGTCATAAAAATTCCTCGCTCTTATACTTATGCGACCTATAGTTTAATCTATACGCCGCCAAAATTCTAGTCAATTCTTCTTCAGTTTCATTATTCAACACAAAAGTATACAACTTTTCTATCTTAGATGAAACTATATATTGCATCGCAAATAACGTAGAATTGCTGATTTCTGTGCCTGCCTCATCCCTGGCACAATCTTTGCAGAGCACTCCATGCCTCTTTACTGAGAAAAATTGTAGATTATCCTTTTTGCCACAGGCCATGCAGGAAAACACATTTGGATATTCTCCATCTATAACCCATGTCTTTAAATCGTAGATATTTCTCAAAAGCTGGTGGCTAAATTTGCCCGACTCAATTGCTTTTAGGCTTTGATATAATAGCCCAAGTCTAGGCCTTTCATCAACCCCTTCTACGGAAAGATGGTCTGCCACCTCCAAAAAGTATGAACCCAGGCAAACCTTTTCGTAGTCAGTAACCAGGTCTCTAAAGTAGTTACTGATGGAAGCCCTACTTATATGATAGGAATTACGCCCCTGATATGCCTCAAAGGTGCCAAAGCAAAATGGCGAACAGGCTACTATCAAAGGATTGTTGGGACGCCTGGCCCCTTT
>JAEEGJ010028117.1_pt1 | contig 11217 bp, 9 predicted proteins | sample 8958761 | NCBI WGS metagenome assembly JAEEGJ01 (sample SAMN16246546, study PRJNA631951) | gut metagenome | biome: gut microbiome; feature: rumen; material: RS-attached | host: Bos | place: Iran: Karaj | collected 2018-10
TGTTGTGAAGATCTCGAAGCTCATCCTGGAGCTTGTCGAGCTTCTCCTCATACTCCTCGTCTGTGAGAGTCTTATCCTTAAGATCAACTTCCTTAAGGAGCGGCGTCTTCTTGAGCGGGAAAACATTCTGCAGGATCGGCGCTGCCGTATTCTGGTTCTTTAATGCAGTCTCAATTCCCTGATTGAGGAACTCTAAAACCTGGAGCTCAGCAAACTTCTTATCCTTACTGTCGATGATGTACCACGGCGCCGTCGGATTATTGGTATCCTTCAGGTACTGGTCGTAAACCTCAAGGCAGTCGTCGTAGTGCTTATTCTCATAAAGGTCGCCCTTATCGACACGCCACTTCGTATCCTTGTCGTCCAGGAGTTTTTCAAGTCTCTCCTTCTGTTCCTTCTTGCTGATATGGAAGAAGAACTTCATAACGAGATAGCCGTTATCGACGAGCGTCCTCTCAGTCTTGTTTATCGAATTGATCATCTCCTCATACTCATTGTCTTCGAGATAATCCTCGACCCTCGCATCCGTGATCTCTTCCATCCAGAAAGTATCGTAGAATGCGAACTTGCCCTTCTCAGGGATCTCCTTCATGTAGCGGTAAAGGAACGGATACCTGAGTTCTTCCTTCGTCGGCTTCGGGAAAGTCTTTACCCTGAAAAATCTCGGATCGATATTCTTAATGATCTTTCCCAGGACGCTGCCTTTTCCTGCAGCTCCCCAGCCTTCGAACATGACCATTACGGGGAGCCCGGCTTCCTTTATCTTCATCTGGGAGGCGAAAAGCTTCGCTCTCTCCTCTTCCAATCTTTTAGTAAACTCTTCCTCTTCAGGCTTAGCTGCCTTAACAAAATCCTTAAGCATAAAAGACCTCCGGTTCTTACTGTTCTTCCTGCTAAAGCAGGCGCAGACTAAATTTTTCCTTACATATTAATTATGAGAACTCCGGAGCCGTTTTGTAAGTCGGTAATTGCATTATTTTCAGTCGGGGCGATTGTGCAGTTAACATAGGTAAAAAGTTGACTGCGGCGTGTCCGACCAAATGCCGAACAAAAATCATGCCCGGTCCCAGACCGCTGATTATTCCAGAAAAAGTCCGACTATATCGGACAAAAATCTGGAATTTCGGGATTCAGAGTGAAAAATTCCAGAAATAGTTCCGACCAGGTCGGACTTTTTTCTGGAATTTTGACACGCTGGAGACACACCGCGCACCTGCACACCCTAATCTCACCCATAAAAAAAGGGGCACTTGCCCCTCAATACTCATATAACACTGCGAACGCCGCTGTTTTATCAACTGACTCTTATCTCTTCCATGAAGGCTTCGTAATCGACTCTGTCGAGTTCAGCTTCTTCATTGAGATAGTCGAGCATCGTGATGTTGCTCTGTTCGCTTTCAACACTGTGATCGTAAGAATAGTCTTCCATAACCGAAACACCTTATTAAGTTATTTCTCGTATTCTACTACTACTTGTTCAAAAATTTTTATTACATTTTATTTCGTAATGAAAACATCACACAAATGATGCCGCAACTGTTTGCAGTAAATCGTCTTTAAGGGTATTATTTCATCATGAATAAAAAGCAATTGACAATTCTTCTTTCAGCAATCGCTGGCGCTCTTATCCTCATAGTAGTGATAGCGCTGATTTTGCGCGGCTGCAATAAGCCGGACGATCTGCTTCCCACAGATACCACGACGACAACCTCTGAGACGACTGTCGCTACAACGTCCGAATCAGAGACAGAGCCTACAGTCTCCACCGAAGAGGGCGAAGTCATTATAAGACCTGATGAGACATCGGCTACTACAACAACATCCGCAACAGATTCAGGCAGCGGCTCAGGTTCAGGATCCGGTTCAGGTTCGGCTACCAGCACACCTAAGCCGACAGCAAAGCCTACCACAAAACCGACTGAGTCAACAAAGCCCACCGAGTCATCCAAGACTGACGACGGCGCAATCGAACTTCCTTTCGTTCCTGCAGGCTAAATCTGATAACAGGCAAACAATGAAACTAATAAAGTCCCGTTCACTAACGGGACTTTTTATTTGCGTGGAACTAATACTCTGCAGCACCTGAAGATCAGAACTCTACTTTTCTGTCGCAGATATCAAGAGCTGCTGCTCGGTGCGTTACGATAATGACCGTCTTGTCTGTCAGCGCACGCAGGTTTTCCAAAAGCTGCTTTTCCGTCGATTCATCGAGTGCGCTGGTGGCTTCATCCAATACCAGAATGGGTGCCTTGGAAAAGATCGCGCGTGCGATAGCTATTCTCTGCATCTGGCCTTCAGAAAGGCCGGTGCCGCGCTCACCTAATACAGTGTCGATTCCGTTATCGAGTTCAGTGATAAATGAATCAGCGCAAGCGATCTTCAGCGCTTCATTAATACGCGCATCATCAGAAGAAGAATCCTTATCTGCAAAACTTACTATCTCACGGACTGTTCCGCTCATGAGTTTATTTCCCTGCGGAACATAAGCGAACAGGCGGTGCCAGGAAGAAGCAAGTTCCTGCCTAGAGCCGTCATTTAACGCAACATAACGCATGCCTGAATCAGGCTTATAGATTCCCATGAGCAGCATCAGGGCTGTCGACTTGCCGCAGCCGCTGTGGCCTGTAAATGCGACATATTCGCCCTTTGCGATCGAGAGGTTTAAATCCGTTACCGCAACCGGCATGTTGTCCTTTACCACGTTATCCACTTTGCTCGAAGCGGGATAGTATGTGTAAGAGACACTATCCAGACCAAGCGAAGCAAACTTATCCTTATAGAATGCGCAGACGCTTTCCAGCGGTTCAGATGACTCAACGATATCATCATCGAACTTCTCGATCTCCATGAGACGCTCGGCGCTTGCGAGCATCTGATACCAGCGCGGAAGGTATCCTGTAATGTTTGCAAAAGGTGACTGGATCTGGGTAATGAGCTGTGCGATCGCAGTCAAAGTGCCGTACTGGATCGTGCCTGACAGGATGCCGTATGCGCAATAGACTATTCCGAAGATATACATACCGTTCATGGCAGCGCCGAAACCGAAATTACAGAAGTTCGAAAAAGCGGTCCTCTTCATCCTGGCCTTCTTGTGCTCTCCTGCCTTGATGCGCTCGTCTGATTCAGTCTGTTCTTCTGCCGCAAACGAACGGATCACCGTAAGGCTTCCGATCCTTTCCTGGAGGAACACACGCAGCGCGCCGTCTTTTTCCTGAACTCTCTTATGGAACTTTTTCATGCTCTTTCTGAAAGCAAAAGTGAGAGCAGCCAAAACAATGCCAAGAGGGATCACGATGAGTGCGAATCTAAGATCCAAAACAACGAGCATTACGAGAGCCGAGAGCATCTTTACTGCCATTCCCGCAAAGCCCGGAATGATATCAGTATAGCTGTTGGCAACAACTGTAGTGTCGCTCGTAAGGCGGTTCAGCCATTCGCCGGAATGGACAGCCGCTACTCTGCCGAAATCTTTTCTTAAGATGTTATGCATCAGCCTTTCCTTGAAAAGGTTTTCGAAAGTTGCGCGCGACAATTCGGAAAGCCACCTGGAGACGGCGGACAAAATAAGCTGGAATAATATGAGGATAATGATGTAAACGGCACTTAGGATGAAGCCGTTAAGATCCTTGTCGACTGCGTTATTAACGATGTCTCTTAAGAATACGGCATAAAGGACACCGCTCGCACCATTGAGGCACTGAACGATGGTCAGGGCGAGAATATAAAGCTTCTTGCCTGCCGGAACTTTATAGAGCCATTTGATCGCGCTGTCGTTCATCTCTTTATCAGTTTTCTTAAAAATCTTTTTGTCTTGGAAATTATAACACGCACGGGATAGTGGGCATATCTGGCGCGGACATAGAGCTTGTAGCCGAAGCTGTTCAGATCGATCTCCTTGCCGTTCCTTACGAGCGAAGTAAGAACGCCCAGGATCTGCGATTCCTTGATGTTATATTCTTTGGAGCAGCAGTTATCGCCTAAGATAACATAGCCGTCGTCCAGCACCTTAACAACGCGGTGCAGAACGTACTGGCCGTTGCGGCGCTTATATAAAGCAACATCATATTTCTTCAAACGTCCCTTAGGCTTTTCAATGATCGACAGATCCCTGTCCTGCTTTATCAGGGGGTTCATGCTGACGCCGACGGTCGTATAGACCAGTTTGCCGCTGCGCTCGAGTTCTTCTTCGAAACTAACCATGCTTGTTCATCCCGTCGTAAGCGACCTTGACGGCCTCTATATCCATGTTGCAGCCGAGCCTGTAAAGTCCGACTTTTTCAGCCATCTTATCTATGAGTCCAAGTGTCTTTTGCAACGCGAAAACATCATTCGGCCGGTACGCCTGCTGCAACAGCATCGGATATGCTTCAGACTTCGTTACCGGCACGATTGAGTTAGTTTCAGCGCGCGTCAGAATGCATATCGCCTTCAAAGGAACCGCGATCCTGTTTGAGAGCTTATGCTTACCGTCGTAAGGCGTGCCGTATGCTGTGACCACATCTCCGATATGAAGCAGCGGTTTGTCGTCATTTACCATGACCGCACGCTCACCGAAAAGCTTTCTCCACAATGCAACATGCGTGGATTTGCCGGTGCCTGAAGCGGCAGTAAAAAGGTATGCAGCACCGTCGACTGCAACTACCGAACCATGGAAAAGAATGGTGTCGTAATAAGGCATCTTCTCAGAGATCTTGCGGTATACAGCGAGTTCTTCCAGATAGCCGTCAGAATATCCCGGTGTCTCAGCACGCGAGCGCTCGTATTCGATATCTTCCTGAGTTGTAGTAACGGAGAAATCAACGGTTCCGTCAGATACATAAGCAGCGCAATATTTGTGGACCGCCTCGTTGAGCGAATTCACTTCTACTGTCTTTCCTGCAAAATCGTATTTGTTGGTCAGCATAATTCCCCATAAAAAACGGGAACTGCCCGAAGACAGTTCCGTTTTGTTTTGCTCTTATTAGTATACCAATTATGTCACTCGAGTGCGCCAATCTTTTGGAGCTGGTAGATAACCTGGTCAACATCCCTCTCAATTGCGCCCTCAGGTGCTTCAAAACGTGCTTTCATTGCATCAACGACCTCATCTCTTGTCGTCTCTTCCTGAAGCAGTCCGATGATCGCACCGAGCGTCTTATTGCCCTTTACGATTCCCGAAAACTCAGCACCCGAAGTCGGCACCAGATAGGATTCATTAGATGAATTGTGAGCGATAAAGTAAGGTTTGAGTTTCATTACAAAATATCTCCTTCTGGAGATCCTGCTACTATATCAGCAGCCTCAAACTCTACCACTTCAAATTCAACTTCCTCATATGTTGCCTTACTATCCATATAGCCCCCCCTTAATTGTTTGCATTTGCATTATAGTTAATTGCTGCTTCATAGTACATAGCAAAAGCTTTTCCGAGATTTCTCATCTCTTCGTTATCAGCAGAAGTTGCAGCCTTCTTAGCATAATTCATAGCAGAATAGGTATAAGACTTTATTTCTTCACCATTGTAAAAAATCTTAACTTCAATTGCTTTATTAAGTAATCCTACTGCTAATTCTTCACTGGAAATGGAATACAGATTTTCACCGGCAGAAACCTTCTCAACTGCTTTACCATCGATCGTAAAAGTATACAGATCCGGATTGCCGGTTATTGTAAAGTAATGTTTGATCTTGTTTCCGGATGTGAAGACAACGCTGCTGCCGTAATAGCTGATACCCTCTCCGATATTATCAACTTCAACGATATCATAATCAGGTTCTGTCAGAGTTAATTTATCTTCTTCAAAAATCGGGTCATTGGGACCAAACTTGCACTGTGCGTAGTAACCATAACTCTTTATGCTCTTTGCAAGAGTTCCGAGTTCTCCTCCAAACGATGCATAACCATTCACATATTCTCTTGCCGAGAACTGTTCGAAAACAATAGTTGTATCACCGTTTGTCAAAGTAGCAGTAATAGGAAGCGTCATATCAGACGGAACAACACTGCATTTGAAAACATAATAACCCATGTCAACACTGGCCTGTTCAAAAGAAACCTCCTGTGTTTTCAGCGATGAAACACAACTATCATGAGTGAAGACCATTTTTGTATTGGAATTCTTAAGAGAATCGGAAAGTTCAACGTAGTAATCAACACCGACACGGCCATCAAGTCTTATACGATAACCTTTGAAAACAGCCAATGGTTCATCTGTAATAACTTTCCAGTCTCCGCCGTCACTGTCGGCAGCTCTTACAGTAAGCTTAGCGCCAAAACCGGCTTTGATGCTAATCGGAACAGTTCCTGAGAACTGGTTATTGTTAACAACGAAACTGCTCATGCCGATTATCTTGTCATCTTCATCCAAGACCTGAACCGTTACGGAAGCCGCAACATCTTTTGTAGTTCCGGAAACCGTAACAGATGTATCCGAAGATGAAGCAGTCAATGTTTCAACTGTTCCGCCACCAAGCGCAAATACATTTATTCCGAGCGCGAGCACAAGAGATAACGTGATGATAAGTGATGTAATCTTCTTAAATGCTGTCATAATATATCACCTCCTACGTTCAACCTTTGACCCAGACAACGCCGGAATTAAAACCGACCTTTATTCCGCCAAAGTGCGTATCAGTATTATTAGCTCTGCTGATTGCGATTACTTCAACTTTTACGATCTGATCAAGATCAGATTCCGAACCGCTCCAAACAGTAAACTCTGAATAATACGGATTGAAATTCGGATTATCCTCTTGATCATCTGAACGTTTAACCTGTACAGAAGAACCGTCGATCAATATGGTTTCCTTACTGCCGTCACTCTTTGTAACAGTAACATACAGATCGACTCTGTCATCAGCTGACGGAGCTGTCTTGAGTGTCGGATAATAGTATGTTCCCTTCAATGCAGCAGTATCACCGTCATTATACTTGTCGATTCTTAAAGCAACACGATGCAGGTTAAGATACTTGAATGTCGTCTGATTGTTCTTATCCTTAATAGACAACCTGAGCGGGATAAAATCATAATTCGTAGTCATCTGATTGTTGGAATCCAGGAAGGAGACTATGAATTTTCCGCCACTCTGAGTAACTTTGATTATGTTGCCGGAAAGACCGTAAGAACTGTCGATTTCAACAGCTGTGATGGTGTCACTGATATCGCTGTTGTTACCGAAAACGACTGCATCTAATTCAACTGATGTGCTTCCGATATAAATATATGCATCGGTCGCATTTCCGCGGTTTGCACTGGCAGTATAAATATTCATTCTGTCGAATTCCCAGCCCGGGCAGCTACGATTGCCGCTAACCCTGACAGCTGTTGTTGCAAGCGGATTAGGAATATTTACAATGACCACTCTGACACTAATATAGTTAGCATCATCTCTGTTAAATAACTGCGTTCTTTCCTGGTGTACGTGACCACTGAATACATCGTGGCTGTCAGAAAGGATTACACCTTCCATATCGACACCGTTACCAAAGATCTGGGCGCTTCCGACATCGTGGTCATAAACGAGTACGATATCATCGGCAAATCCCTGGTCATTCTGCTTGTACTCAGCGAAATAGTAATCGTAGCCGGAATTATCAGCCTTAGGTGTCTTAATATAGAATCCCAATTTCTGCAAAAGATAAACTCTCAGTACAATGCTGTTATCAGCGTCTACATCAAGTTTAAAGTCAATGTAAGGACAATATTCTATATCAAGAATATCAATAGGATTATTGATATCGTTATCCGGAAGAGCAGGACTCAGAGCATACTTGGTAATAGAATCAGCCAAAACACTCTTTGATGAATAAATTCCGCTGTAAATACGGCCATTATCGAAATAGTAATTCCATAATTCCGTTGTTAAGTAAGCCTTTGCGTCATCAATAATATCCTGAGGATTCGAATAATTGGATGTGATGATCGTATAAGCATATCCACGCTCAGCAACATCGTTGAGAATGTAACTGTTAGGAATTTCAAATTCAACGGTTATAACTATTGTGGTATTATCGCCGGGCCTGTTCTTCAGCGTGAGCACATTATTAGCTATCTCATAATCATCTTCATCTATGCCGCTGACGCTGATGCTCTTAACTGCATAGCTGACAACATCATCAGTATGAGGAGTAATTACTACACTTACAGCATCATAATCATCAAACGCAATATCGTAGCGCATATGTTCATCGCCCAGACATCCGTCGCCGATAATAACGGTTTCGGGAGAAATAGCTATATTTCCTCTTCCGGCTGTGATCTTTGTCTCAATAGAAAAACTCTCAGATGGCGGATTCACACCATCGTCTGCAAAAATATTAATGTCGAACTGATCCTTAGTAATAAGGCTCTTGCTTACAGTGAATATATAGTTTTCACCCTCATCATGAGTAATACGGGTCCATACCCATGTCTCGTTGCCGACACTGTAATCAGGACCATCTACATAATCCAAGACATAATTTCTGTTTTCTTCATTGGTCCGAGGAACAATTTTGAATCTGATATTTGTTGTACAGCTGTTTACGGTATCCGCAGGAATGATGTGGTCAGCAGGAAGATCCTGGAAAGTTCCATTGTCTACAGAATACTGGACATTGGAAATTCTATTATCGTCATATCCGACATTTATTCCCTTATAGTTCGGATCGAAACCGCCGCCCTTGGTATGGAAATCAACTATAAACTGATCTTTGGTAATTGTTGTTTTTGCGACTGCAAATAAAATATTACCGGACTGGATATGTGGTTCTATATTTGTCCACTGCCAATCTCTTTCGTCTGTTTCGAAATCAGGACCGTCAATGTAACCCATTTCAAAGTCTCTATCTTCTTCTCCTGATTTAGGTGTAACTTTGAAATAAACAACAGAGGGAATATCAGCTTTGCTGATTACATTTCTCTCAGGCAGATCAGAGTAATTTACTCCGTCTGTTGAGTATTCGACTTTTGCAATGACATGATCGTCAAATCTGACCTGAACACCTTCAAAGTCATTGTTAGGACCTTCGCCCTGGTTTCGGATATCTATCACATAAGATTTTTCGCCGAATGTAGCATTGCCTTCTCCGGCAGATACTACGACTGAGAGCTGATCTTTACTAAAATCGCCTTCTGCCAGAACATTCTGGTCATTTTCGTACTCAAAGACTCTGTAATGAATAACTCTGTAATCATCCGTCAAAGTAACGTTAAATGTAATGGAAGAAGCATTTTTGTATGCATCTTTAGCAATTACATCACCGTCATTAGCAGCAACTTCTGCACCTGAACCGATCTTGTAAGAAACAGAAGCTATATCCATCGGATCGCTATAAACAGCCCAACCGTCAGGATCTTGAGGACCGCCGTCATCAGGGAAAATATCAACAACAAACTTGTCGCTGCTTATCGCGCTCCTTTCAAGGTTAAAAGTTATGCCATCACTACCATCATTATGGTCGATACGTGTACGCTGCCAGTTTTCTTCATGTTCAAAGTCAGGATTATCTACATATTCCAAAACGTAATTCCTGTTTTCCTCATTTTGTTTAGGAACAACCTTGAATGTGATCTTCGAACAATTGCCGAGGCTGTCCATAGGGATTACATTATCACCGGGAACATCCGCAAATGATCCGTTGTCGAGAGCATACTGGATCTTTGTTATGTAATTATCGTCAAATCTGACCTGGATGCCTTTAAAATCATTAGGGTTATTGAATTGTTCCCACTGCCCGTTTGTGTAGACCATATGATACTCACCAACAATTACATGAGCACCTTCAGCTGGAGTAATATAACCGCCCAAACCCAATGGCGAGTTGCCGCTTATCTCAAGAGTGCTGTCTGCACCAAGCTCAATTGAACCACCCTCATTAATAACTAAATCATTTACCTGCATAAAAACAGTAGAAGCTAATGTAAGCTTCATGTTTTTACCGATCTCAAAAGTATCTATAAATGTTCCTGTAGGATTCTCATCAGCTACGCAGAAGTTTGTATCAGAATTGACAGTTTTATTGGACAGAATGGAAACAGTTAATTTCTCATCTGCTACGTGGGTCATAATGTGAGTAAATATGCTATCAAAAACCTCTGTGCCTGCATTTTCTCCTTCGAGATTAATAGCGCCGGTAAATTCGGGCATATTGGAACTGAGAGTGTAACCCTCAATCTTAATGGAAGAATCTCCCAGCAATGAAGTATTGCTAACTGTTGTTGCATTACCATTAAGGAGCGTAGCATTATTAGCAACGATAAGACCGGGAAGCTCCGAAGCATCAACGCTGCCCGGACCTTGTACAAAAACTCCGCTTAATCCGGTACCGGATACAGCTTCCCTTAGCTCTCCTGTACCAGTACTATTATCGAAATTAAAAATACCATATTGGGTAGCTTCTTCACCTGTTGCACTTACAACGCCACCCGGAACAAGTGACATAAGCATGCAAACTGTAATCAATGCAGCAATAAGGCTGCGCGAAATCTTTGAAGTATTACTCATAGTTGGCCACCTACTTTCATAAAGATTGCAAATAATAATTCACAATAATTATATCAAGGATTTTAGACAAATGGTGAAAAAATCGATAAAAAAGTGTGACTTCGTTATTTACTGTAATTAATTTATCAATATTAAAATAATAAAAACTCCCGCAGCAACAGATCACTGCGGGAGTTTTTCGCTTACTTTATACCACCAAAGTCCTTAAGACTTAATACCTTTGCACTCGTTGACATACTGTCTGATGGGGCCGATGTCTGTGTACTTTCTGACGCTGTCGCCGTCCGGGATGATGAGTACAGGAACGTTAACGATGTCGAACTGCTTTGCGAGCTCTGCATCATCATCTGCGTAGATCAGCTCATAGTCGAATCTCTGCTCATCGAACATAGCCTTTACAGCCTTGCACTTAGCGCATGTGTGTGTTGTGAAGAGCATCGGCTTTGTTCCTACTGCATCCGGAGCGGGCTTGAGTTCGGGAAGTTCCTTTTCCTCTGTCTTGCTGATTGTAACAGTAGCTGTTCTGGGCTTCATTGAAGACTCGCATGTGTTGTATGTCTTTCTGTCCTTGAACTCCTGAAGCTTACCGTCGTTCCAGTTCTTAACAGGACGGTAGTAACCTGTAATACGGCTGTATGTCTCGGTCGGGCCGCCGCACTCAGGGCAAGCTTTTACTTCGCCGGGGAGGTATCCGTGAACGGAGCAGATGGAGTATGTAGGAGACATTGTGTAGTAAGGCAGTCTGTAGTTCTCG
>JAEEGJ010028119.1_pt1 | contig 11216 bp, 10 predicted proteins | sample 8958761 | NCBI WGS metagenome assembly JAEEGJ01 (sample SAMN16246546, study PRJNA631951) | gut metagenome | biome: gut microbiome; feature: rumen; material: RS-attached | host: Bos | place: Iran: Karaj | collected 2018-10
GTGTATTCGCGTTGCGTCGCAGACAAGAATCTTTTTGAACACGAATGGCCATGAATGACACACGAATTTCTCATGAATTTATATTTATGAATAATTCGTGATTCATTCGTGAATAATTCATGTTGCGTCGCAGACAAGAATCTTTTTGAACATGAATGACCATGAATTGAACATGAATTTCTCATGAATTTTTATTTATGGATATGGCGTTACAGCAGCCTGAAGGGGCGACAGAACATGTGACATGTCTCTGTCGCCCCTTCGGGTCTGTAAGCGTTTTGTCGGCGGGTTATTCTTCGTCGTCCCAGTCAAAGCCGCCGCGGCCCATGGCTGCGCTACCGGCGTCGCCGCTGTTTGGCGTGATGCTGCCTCTGCCATTGCCGTCGAAGTTGATTCCTTGCTTGGACAGACCACCAGCTAATAAACTCTCTATGTTCAGTTTCACGCTCACTGTCTGCGGAGCTATATATGTCTTTTTCATAATCGTTATGCTTTTTTGTTTTTAATGTTGTGTTTCTTTCCCTCTCACATAGTTATTTCACGACGACCTTCTTGCCGTTCACGATGTACAGTCCCTTGGTGGGCTGCATCACGCTGCGTCCCTGCAGGTCGTAGAAGCGGTTGCTGGCCGTTGCTTCGCGGCTGACGGTGACGATGCCGGAGTTCTCGCCGAAGTTGATGTCGACACGTGCTTCAGCTGCTACCGATGTCTGCAGGTAGGCACGGTTGGTGGCCACTGTCTTGTTGTTGGCTTTGTAGAACCCAAGTTTGTTGTTCACCTCATTGAGGATGTAGTTGTACTTTGTTGCACTGTTCACCGTTTCCTCTGAGGCCACTTCCGCTCCTGTGCCGCGCACGAACAGATTGCCTACCACATCGTCCATAGTGCCGGAAGCCACAGGCACATTGAAGCTGGTGCCGCCGTCAGTAGCGCGCAGCAGCACACCCGTACCGGCAGGCACTTTGTTCTTCTTTAACAGCGCAATAGCGCCATTATCCTCTTGGGCGATATAAGCCTCCAAGCCACTGACATTGGTATAATCGAGGGCATTGTCACAGGCAAATGTGGCAAGACCAGCGGAGGAGACGGTGACTTCAACAGGGAGGGTGGTGCAGTAATCGCTGTACGTAGTGGTGGGACATTCCCATTCAATAGAAATACTGGTAAGATACATGGCACCACTATTAGAACGTAAACCAATATAAGCATAATCACCTGAAATAGTTAATTCAGTACCTGTTCTTTCGATACTGCCAAGGAGTGTACCTTTATTTCCATTATATAAATCCGCAGCGGATTCATAAGCAGTTGTTTTGCCATAGATGTCAAGTTGTCTACCATCTTGTGTTTCGTCATGCCATCCAATGGTTATCTTCTTTACCTTGCAGTTAGAAGAGGTGACAACAATACCGCTAGAGTTGTTTGAACGGAGCTGTATAGAATTATTACCACCTGCGCTACTTCCTGCATAGACAGCGTCTGATGTACCTGTTTTCGACCAAGAGCTGTAGCTAGTTCCTGTAACTCCAGTAAAAGCGCGATCTAAATCATCTGTTTTTGTTACAGTAGAAGTGGTTCCTTTGGCCAAGATAGCATAATAGGTCACGTCAGCTGTACATGTAGCTGATTCTACTTTCGTGGGTTGTTCATCTTGTGGTGTCAGAATCTCGTTTTCTGACCAGCCAATGAATGTATAGCCTGCAGGAATGCCGGTAGTGGGAGTAAAAAATTCTATTGAAGCACCACCTTGAACATTTTCCGTTGTCGATATAATAGTCCCGTTCACGCTCCAGCTGATTTCATGAATAGGAATAGCTTCGAAGTTGATTTGAATAGCACAGTCGGAAGAAGGAGAAACGGTAAAAGTGTTGTCGTTGTTGTTAGTGACAGTAGCAGTTCCACTTAAAATAGTGTATCCACCATCGTCTGCTATAACTCTGTATCCTGTGTTTGGTTCAGCCGTGATGGTCGATCCAGAAACTGACACTGTTCCCATCTCTTCATCATTCGACTGAGCTGTAATCTGTAGATTTCTATGACGAACCTTCACACTCTTCACATAAATAGCTTTTTCCATAGATGAACCACGGTCAATCCGAACAACTATCTCTCCTTGGCTGTTGCCTGTGAAAACATAGTCTGTAGAAGTATTAGTTGCCGTGGCTGAAGAACCGCTGCATGTATATGGTGAACCGCCTACAGTAACACTAATCGTAGCTGTTGCCTGAGCATCGCGAGCATTGACAACAATCTGATTGATAGTTCCCATAATATCGGATGTGGAAAGCTGGAGATATTTCACTTTGGCGTTATTCGTTCCGTAATGGATTCCATAATCTGAGTCAAAATTAGATTCAGCGCCATCAGATGTTACCGTCCATTTAGCTCCATCATTTGCCGTTCCTGAACCATTACATGCTGCAGTAAATGTTAAATCACTAATTGCATAACGAGAATCAGTAACGTTTACAGCACAAGTTGCTGTTCCCCCCTTATAATTTGAAGTTGCTGCTTGTGTGACTGTAATAGTGGCTGTTCCCTCGCCAATGGCAGTTATCAAACCAGTGTTGCTGACAGTAGCAACGCTGGTATTGCTGGACTCATAAGACAAGACACCATCTGCATTGCCTGTATTTGTCAGTTGTAAAGTCAGATTGTCGACGTTCCTTAGGTCAAATGATTTTTCGCTTACGTTGAGAGCCAAATCATTGTCGTGACGAGAATCGGTAACGTTTACAGTGCAAGTTGCTGTCCCTCCCTGGTAATTAGAAGTTACTTCTTGTGTAACGGTAATGGTGGCTGTTCCCACAGCAATGGCGGTAATCAAACCTGTGTTGCTTACAGTTGCAACGGCGGTGTTATTAGATTCATAAGACAAGGCACCATCTGCAAGGCCTGAATTTGTCAGCTGGAAAGTCTGATTGTCACCGTCCCTTAGGTTAAACGATTTCTCGCTTACGTTGAGTGCCAAATCATTTTCTTTAAGGGTGTTAGTCGTGAAAACAATCTCCATTTTGGATGTTTTTCCTGTTTCATTACCACCTACTTTTGTCTTGAAGAATCCTCCGCCAACGGTCGTGTTGCTTGAAGGCTGTGCTTCATCGCCATAATATGTGGTAAATGTACCAGCAGAGCTTGTTAATGTAACACTGAGAATTGTACCAAGGTTTGTGCTGTTGTAAATATAACCTTTATCTTTCTGCCACTGCATAATACCGGAACTTAGCATAACTTGGTACGATGTCCATTTTACTTCAAAAGTTTTTGTAGCATCAGTTGTGCAGACCGCTAAAGAGGTTTTTTCATTGTTATTGGCTGCATAGCTTGTTGTGTTGAAATCGGAAGTAGAAATAGTGAGCTTATATTGCTCTGCCCACGCACTACCACTTCCCACTACCAGAACACAGAGTAGTAGGAACAATGTTTTGAGTAAAGATTTTTGTTTCATATTGTCTTGTGTTTAAGTTAATAATAATCATGGTGATTTTTAGTGATTGTGCTGGTTTTTGTCTTGATGCTATTGGTGGCATGACGCTTCATGCTTGCCCGTTGTATGCTGCTGTGCGTGATGGGCTACAGCGGTGCAAAGTTATGAAAGATATTTGAACTGACAAAGAAATGGTGGGAGAAAATTTTAGTTTTTTTATGGGACAACGTTTTTTTTGATGGAACAGCGAATATGGATTCAGCGCGAATGTCAATCTTACATGTATATTTTTTATGTCTGCGACGCCACGCGAATACACGCAAATGACACGCTAATGTTTCGTGAATTACAATATTTACGAGTATTCGCGTTGCGTCGCAGACATTTTTGAACACGAATGACCATGAATTGAACACGAATTATTCATAAATTATTATTCATGAGAAATTCGTGAATCATTCGTGAGTCATTCATGTTGCGTCGCAGACAAGAATCTTTTTGAACACGAATGCCGAAAACATTCCCACGCTGGGAATTTTTCTGGGCAATGGGTGCGCTTGACGATACGGCTTTGACGCTCGCGCTCCCATAGTACTCGTCTTCTTTGGAACTGAACGAGTTAGCGGCGTAGCTATGTCTGATTCTCACCGCAGCGGTCGAAAAAAACTTGGAAAAACTTTGGCTGTATGTTTTTTTTTCATTACTTTTGCGGACAGAATGTGCCGATGCCATCTGTGATGACAGCTGATGCGCATGGCTGACAACTAACCAAAAGATAGCATAAAGACTATGAGCAAGAAGAAAATCGTTGTACTGACCGGTGCCGGTATGTCGGTGGAGAGCGGACTGAAGACCTTCCGCGACGCCGACGGCCTGTGGGAGGAATATCCCGTGGCACAGGTGGCTACGCACGAGGGTTGGGAGGCCGACCCCGTGCTGGTGACCAACTTCTATAACATGCTGCGCAAGAAGTGCTGGGGCGTGCAGCCCAACGAGGGGCACAGGCTGGTGGCTGAGCTGGAGAAAAAATATGACGTGACGGTGGTGACGCAGAACGTGGACAACCTTCACGAGATGGCCGGCTCTACACATGTGGTGCACCTTCACGGCGAGCTGATGAAGGTGTGCTCGAGCCGTGACGTCGACGACCCTCGCTACATCGAGCAGCTGACGCCCGAGAACTGCGAGGTGAAACCTGGCACGAAGGCCGGCGACGGCTCGCTGCTGCGCCCGTACATCGTGTTCTTCGGCGAGGCGGTGCCCAACATCGGCATTGCTGCCGAGGAGGCGCAGGAGGCTGACATCTTCATCATCATCGGCACGTCGCTCAATGTCTATCCTGCCGCCGGACTTATCCACTATGTGCGCCCGGGCGTGCCTGTCTACCTGATTGACCCCAATCCCATCCATGCCGGAGGCAGCGTGAAACAGATACAGAAAGGTGCCTCCGAGGGTATGCGCGAGCTGATGAAGATTTTGGGTTAAACTTTTTTTAACTGAAAAAACTTTGACAACCGAGGGAAAAGGCATACCTTTGCACCCCGATAACAATAACTTGACGCAAACAAGGATTCCGACCTGAGAGATTGGCCGGGATTCTTTGCTTTATGATGAACAAAGCCAAAAGACAGCAACTCTAAACAACTGAAATAAATTGTAAAACCCTAAAAATAGTAAATCAAGAATCAACATGGCATACATGTCACAAGAGGGCTATGACAACCTCATTGCCGAACTGAAGCGCTTGGAGGGCGTTGAGCGTCCTAAGGCGTCGGCCGCCATCGCGGAAGCACGCGACAAGGGCGACCTGAGTGAGAACAGCGAGTACGAAGCCGCGAAGGAGGCACAGGCTCACCTGGAGTCGAAGATCAACCAGCTGAAGCAGGCTATCTCCGAGGCGAAGATTGTGGACACGTCGCGCCTGAGCGCCGACAGCGTGCAGATATTGTCGAAGGTGGAGATGACCAACCTGGCTAACAAGGCTCACATGACCTACACCATCGTCAGCGAGAACGAGGCCGACCTGCGGCAGGGCAAGATCAGCATCCAGACGCCCATCGCACAGGGACTGCTCAACCACAAGGTGGGCGACGAGGTGGAGGTGAAAATACCTCGCGGCACCATCAAGCTGCGCATCGACAAGATCAGCGTGGGATAAAGGCGTTATCACGTTGTCTCGTTATCACGTTATCACGACATTTCGTTATCACGATATCACGTTATAACGTTATCACGAGGAAAACGTTATAACGAGGAAAACGTTATAACGATATCACGAGGAAAACGTTATCACGTTATAACGATATCCCGTTATCACGAAAAAAAAGAAAACAACAATGGATATATTTAGCAAAATAGCAGCTGGCGAGATACCCAGCTACAAGTGCGCCGAGAACGACGAGTTCTACGCCTTCCTCGACATCAACCCGCTGGTGCAGGGCCACACGCTGGTCATCCCGCGCCGCGAAGTGGACTATTTCTTCGACATGGCCGACGACGAGCTGGCTCGCTATCAGCAGTTTGCCAAGCGCGTGGCCATCGCCATCAAGGAAGCCTTCCCCTGCAAGAAGGTGGCACAGGTGGTGCTGGGCCTTGAGGTGGCTCACGCTCACATCCACCTCATCCCCATGCAGAGCGAGGCCGACGCCGACTTCCGCCGCGAGAAGCTGAAGCTCAGCGCCGAGGAGATGCAGCAGACAGCCGACAAGATTCTTGCTGCGTTCAACAAATAATGATCGTTGGAGAAGAGTCACTCAACTCTCAACCCTCAACTCTCAACTCTCAACTCTCAACCCTCAACTCTCAACCCTCAACTCTCAACCCTCAACCCTCAACTCTCAACTCTCAACCCTCAACTCTCAACCATGAACATTGCCGTCTTTGCATCGGGCAGCGGTTCGAACTGCGAGAACCTGATTCGCCATTTCGCCGAGAGCGACGTGGCGCGCGTAGCAGTCGTCGTCTGCAACAAGCCCGACGCCTACGTCTTGGAGCGTGCCCGCAAGCTGGGCGTGCCCTCCGTTGTGGTGACCAAGACCGAGCTGCAGCAGCCCGAGGTCGTCATGCCTCTGATGGAGCAGTATCACATCGGCTTCGTGGCTCTGGCCGGCTTCCTGCCCTTAGTGCCCGACTATCTCATCGACGCCTTCCCTCGCCGCATGGTGAACATCCACCCGTCGCTGCTGCCGAAGTTTGGCGGCAAGGGCATGTGGGGCCATCACGTGCATGAGGCCGTGAAGGCCGCCGGCGAGACAGAGACGGGCATGACCGTGCACTATGTCACGCCGCAGTGTGACGGTGGCGACATCGTAGCACAGTTCCGCGTGGCGCTGGAGCCTACGGACACACCCGACGACATAGCCGAAAAAGAACACGTGCTGGAAATGGAGCATTTCCCGCACGTGGTAGAAGAATTGATTAAAAAATTGTAATCAGACCGGTTCGCCGAGAAGTGTGGCGCTGGTGCTGCCAGTGATACGGACGCGGACGGTCTGGCCGATATGGTGGTTTTCCTTCGGGAAGACCACCATTTTATTTTGCTCCGTGCGTCCGCAGAGCTGCTCACGTGAGCGCTTGGAGAAGCCTTCCACGAGGACATCGAACTCGCGGCCCTCGTCTTTCTTGTTCTGCTGTGCCGAGATGTCGGTCTGCAGGGCTATCAGCTCGTTGAGCCGGCGTATCTTCACGTCCTCGGGCACATCGTCGGGCAGGTGCTTCGAGGCGTAGGTGCCCGGTCGCTCGCTGTACTTGAACATGAAGGCTGAGTCATAGCCCACCTCGCGCATCAGGGAGAGCGACAACTGGTGATCCTCCTCTGTCTCACTGTGATAGCCCACGAAGATGTCGGTGCTGAGTCCGCAGTCGGGGATGATGCGTCGTATGGCGCTGACGCGGTCGAGGTACCACTCGCGCGTATATTTGCGGTTCATGAGCTGCAGGATGCGGTTGCTGCCGCTCTGCACGGGCAGGTGGATATGCTTGCAGACGTTGGGCATCTCGGCAATGACATGCAGCGTCTCGTCGCTCATGTCCTTGGGGTGCGAGGTGGTGAAGCGTATGCGCATGTCGGGAGCCGTCTGGGCTACAAGGCGAAGCAATGAGGCGAAGGATGACCCACCGTCCCCCCCCGTCCCCCTGTGGGGGGGGTGAATGGCGGCCACGCCGGCTTTGTCTCCCGCCAGGGGCAGGGGCTGGGTCTTATAGCTGTTTACATTCTGTCCGAGGAGCGTCACCTCCTTGAAGCCACGGTCGCGGAGGTCGCGCACCTCGCGCAGGATGCTCTCCACGTCGCGGGATCGCTCACGGCCCCGGGTGTAGGGCACGATGCAGTAGTGACAGAAGTTGTTGCAGCCGCGCATGATGCTGACGAAGCCTCCTATGCGGTGTCCCAGGGCGATGCGCTGCGGCACGACGTCGCGGTAGGTCTCGGTGGTCGACAGCTCGATGTTGATGGCCTTGTGGCCCGTCTCGGCCTGTGCCACGAGGTCGGGCAGCGAGAGGTAAGCATCGGGCCCGGCCACGAGGTCGGCACCATAGTTGTTGAGCAGGTCCTCCTTCACGCGCTCAGCCATGCAGCCAAGGACGCCGATGATTAACCCGCCCTGTCCCAAAGAGCCGGAGCTGTTGCGACGCTGGCGTCGCAGGGCGCTGAGGGCCTCGAGGCGGTGGAAAATCTTCTGCTCAGCATTGTCACGCACGGAACAGGTGTTGAGGAACACGGCGTCGGCCTCGTCAATGCTGTCGGTCGTCTCATAGCCGGCCATCTGCATCACAGATGCCACGACCTCAGAGTCGGCCACGTTCATCTGGCATCCGTATGTCTCTATCAGGAGTTTTTTCACTCCCACTTTATCTTCCATTTTAACTTCCACTTTTACTTCCACTTTTACTTCCTTTTTTACTTCCACTTTTACTCAAAGTAGAGTGTGAGCACTATCATCTTGCTCATAGCCATGTTGACACTGCGTGCGAATACCTGCTTGTTGATGTCGGTGAGCTCGTTGGCGTGCTTCTTGTCGAACACGTCGGCGAGGCTGAAGCAGAACTTCAGCTCAGGTATGAGTTTGAAGAAGGGCAAATAATAGTCGCAGCCAAAGCCCACCTCTGCCATCGCGTCGAATCGCTTCAGGTGGATATAGTCCTGGTCTTTGGCCGTGAGGTTGAGCATAGGACTGACGCCCGCCATCATGTAGGGCCGGTAGTTGTTGAATCGCTGTGCCGAGAACTTCAGGTCCACCGGCACTGCGATGTAGGTGTTTTTCATGTCCTGTGTCGTCTCACGCGGCTGACCAGCGTCGTTGAGGTCCTGGAGGTCACGAAACACCAGATGCTTCGATCCGAAGTGCATGGTCGGCACGAATCGCAGTGAGAAGTGCTGCGACAGTCGCATGTCGGCGACGACGCCCACGCTGAAGCCCGGGTTCCACGTGTCGGCGTCGCAGAGTACGGTGCGCTCCACGCTCTCTTCGTCCTCCGACATCATAATGAACTGTGGGCCAACGTTGCGCAGCTCCACATCCTGCATGTTCAGACCTATGTGTATGCCAAAGTGCAAGGGGCGCAAGTCGATGTACGGCTTGTTCTGCACCTTGCGCTGCTGAGCCGCCGCCACTGTGGCCACGACCAGCATCATCATCAAGACCATTCGTCTCATTTCTTATATATAACGTCGTTGGCCGCAAATTATTGTTTCAGTTTTCAGGAGTTAAAGGAGGTTTTTTGGGAGTTAAAGGAGTTGGCGGAGTGAGGAGTTAAAGGAGTTAAAGGAGTTGGCGGAGTGAGGAGTTAAAGGAGTTAAAGGAGTTAAAGGAGTTAAAGACAATAGTTTTGCAACAGATTTTTTTGGGAGTTAAAGGAGTTAAAGGAGTTAAAGGAAATCTTTTGGAGTTAAAGGAGTTAAGGGAGTTAAAGGAGTTAAAGACAAATGTCTCTCCCTTAAAAAAAGCCTTTATCTCTGGGTTGGAATCTATTGTAAAACTATTGCGACCTGTACGGATGGAATTATGACATAGTTACGTCGCTAATTAGGTCTGTTTGTTCCCCGAGTTCTGTCGTCCCTTCGGGACTTTTTGCCGTTCCTTGCCCGCCGCGTAGCTCAATGCGCAGCCCTCCCCTCCCTTCAAGGGGAGGGGTTCTTGCCTTGCAAGCGTCCTTCGGCCGAGCGAGGGGTGGGGTCTGTAATGTCAGTAATGTTCTTTGCTGCCACTTCTTTGCTGCCACTTCTTTGCTGCCACTTCTTTGCTGCCACTTCTTTGCTGCCACTTCTTTGCTGCCACTTCTTTGCTGCCACTTCTTTGCTGCCACTTCTTTGCAGCCCACTCTTCGCCCCCACTCTTCGCTGAAACTTCTTCGCCCCCACTCTTCGCTGACAGGATATTACTGACATTACAGACCCCACCCCTGCCCCTCCCCTTGAAGGGAGGGGAGTGCCTCACGGAGTTCCTGCGGCGGGCAAGGCGATAGCTATTGTCCCTAATTGTTTTTCTTGTTTTTATTTGTTTTTATTGGTTTTTTCTCAGGCCGCGTAGCGGTACCAACTCACATAATTAGCGACGTAACTATGTCTAATTCCCCCCGCACAGGTCGAAAAAATACGAGAAAAAATCTATTCTGCAAATTTATTGCCTCTTTTCTTGTCTGTTTTGCAGAAAATGCATACCTTTGCCCTCGTACGACAGGGTGAGAAGGGCACTGCCTGGAACTACGACATCAAGGCAGTGTACGTGATAGCTTTCACCAACTTCGTGATGACGGGCTATTATGGACGGCTGCGCATCGACGCTGGGCTTACCGACTTGCAGCAGGGCGGTTTGTTCTTAGACAAGCTACGCCTGATATACCTGCAGATGCCCTGCTTCACCAAGGAGGCTGATGAATGTGAGAATCACTTTGAACGTTGGATATATATACTGAAGAATATGGAGATACTGGAAAGGATGCCGTGGGCTGCACAGAACGCAGTGTTCCGGCGGCTGGCCGAGGTTGCCGAGGTGAGCAAGCTGTCGAAAGAGGACCGCATCAAGTACGACCATGCCCTGAAGCGCTACCGCGACACGCTTAATGCCTTGACAGGGGCAGAGCAGAAAGGCCGTGCAGAAGGTGAGGCAAAAGGTCGGGAGGAAGCAAAAATGGAGTATGCCCGCAGGATGAAGACCAAGGGCCTCCCCATTGAAGATATCGTTGAGATAACCGGGCTTTCGCCTGACGAGGTAGAAACCTTAGGATAGGGTGTTATATGACAGAAAGTGCAAGGCAGTTTCTCGTTGCGCTCCATTTCTCCCTGCTCATGGAGAGTTGCTTGCTGCTCTCTACCATTCCTCGCTTGTCTTCAGGCAGTTGCATGAGCACCCTCAACACATCTGCAGGGCTTGTCCCCTTGACTACGGCAATGATTGCGCCCTTGCGCCCATGGGCGTCCTTGTTGTGGACAACGGTGTACAGCTCACCTTGGAGGGATGTCTCGTCGATGCCCTGTTCCTTGCCAACATTCTGTGGAAGAAGAATCCAGTCGGAAGCATGATCTTTCTGCTCCCACGTCTCAAAATCACTTAGTGTGTCTTTGTACCTTTTTGCAAACGTGGAGCTGTTGATCATGTATGTGTAGCCTATCTGGCGGGCGGTTATCGGCTCATCGTCCATCCGCTTTCTTTAAAAAAGGCAATGATATAGCAGTTGACTCTTTGCAGAAAGGATTTATGCGCAGCCATCCCCTCCCTTCAAGGGGAGGGGCAGGGGTGGGGTCTGTAATGTCAGTAATGTTCTTTGCTGCCACTCCTTCGCTGCCACTTC
>JAEEGJ010028124.1_pt1 | contig 11215 bp, 8 predicted proteins | sample 8958761 | NCBI WGS metagenome assembly JAEEGJ01 (sample SAMN16246546, study PRJNA631951) | gut metagenome | biome: gut microbiome; feature: rumen; material: RS-attached | host: Bos | place: Iran: Karaj | collected 2018-10
AGTGAACAGTTCTTTCTTGCGTGATGCGGTGTTGTAGAATTGAAGTGCCATAAAGCCTCCGGTTAATGCGGCGCAACATGCGCCAAACATGCTAATGCGCGAGGCAATTTAGAAATTTTTACAAGGGGCGGCAATTGTGCAGGACCAATAACCAGCTATAGGATTTATTAAACCCTGTTGTGTTGACTTCAACAGAAATTGCGTGGCGACAAGGTCTATTTTGGAGTATGGAATTTATATTAAGAAAAAATGGAGTGCTCTATGAAATTATTGAAATTGTCTGCGGTCGCGGTCTCTGCGGCTTTGGGCTTTGTGGCTTGTGGTGATGATAATGGTTTAAATGGACTTACGCCTGTGGAAACGTCCTCAAGCAGTGAGGCTTTGGGCGGTGAAGTGTCCAGTTCGAGCAGTGATGCTCTAGGACCCGAAATTTCCAGCTCTAGCGATGCCGTTCCTGGCATTGAATCGTCGAGTTCTGGTAATGGCAATCCTGACGGTGAAATTTCCAGTTCGAGTGATGCTGTCCCTGGTGTAGAATCTTCTAGTTCTGGCAATGGCAATCCTGGTCACGATTTATCCAGCTCTAGCAACGTCGTTCCCGGCAGTTCTACTTCAGGTGATGATGAATCTGACTTGGAAGATTCGAGAAACTTGGACGGAACGCAAATTCTCTTGAAACTTGCAGGGACTACAGCGACTGTCGAAAACAATAATGGCTGTGTTGAAGTAGCGGATAAGAGTGCGACAATCACTTGCCCGGGCGCGTATTACGTGACCGGCGAATCGTCTGATTTCCAGGTGGTGGTGAATACTCCGGCTACAGAAAACGAGGGCAATACGGGAATTTATCTGTACAACGCGACCATCAAGAGTTCGAACGCTCCGATTCTTGTGAAAAATGCGGACAAGACGGTCCTTCATCTGGTCAAGGGTACGACCAATCTTGTTGAAGACAGTAGCGGAAATCATTTGTTTACAAAGGTCAATGGCGCCCAGGATACGGCGAAGGCTGCCATTTATTCCAGGGACGATTTGAACATCAAGGGTGCAGGTTCCTTGACTGTCAAGGGCAAGTTCAGAAATGGCATCCAGTGCAGTAACGATCTTAAAATCAAGAATGGCAACATTACAGTTGAAGCCGAAGAAAACGCCATCAAGGGCAAGGGCAGTCTCCAGATTTCTGGCGGCACGCTGAATCTCACGGCCAAGAAGGGCGACGGTCTCGAAAGCGACGAATGTGAAGAAGGCCCAGATGGCAAGTGCAAATCCTTCATCGAAGGTAAGGGCATTGTCGATATTCGCGGTGGCAACATCACTATCAAGGCGGGCGACGACGGTATCGATGCCGCAAACTTCGTTGTTGTGAGTGATTCCACCGAGGCCGCTACCGTCAAGGTGAAATCGACGGGCAAGGGCATGGTGGCCGAGAAATTTATTTATGTCAACGGCGGTACCATTAACGTGGAAGCTGAAGACGATGCTTTGCATACAAAATATAAGGTTTTTATGAATGCCGGTGATGTGACCGTTTCTTCGAAGGACGATGGTATCCATGCGGATTCAGCTTTGCATTTGAAAGGTTCGACAATCAATGTCATCACGGCTTCCGAAGGTCTTGAAGCTTACAAGATTTTTGCAGAAGGTGGCATAACCTCGACATTTGCAACCAATGACGGTTGGAATGGAGCTGGCGGTGCTAAGGAAAATTCTGGCGGTTATTCCATGTTTAGCGAGAGCAGTGGCCATATTGTCGTGAGCGGTGGTTACCATTACATCAGCGCTAAGGGAAGTATGATTGATGTTTTCGATGCGAACGGTTCTGGAAAGCAGACCGGTGGCGTGTTGATTCTTGAAATTACTGGTCAGAGCTACGAGTCCGGCATGGGCGGTGGCGGCGGTGGCTGGGGCGGCGGTTTCCCTGGCGGTGGTGGCTTCCCCGGCGGTGGCATGGGTGGTGGAGGATGCTCTTCCAACATGGCCGGAGGCCTTATTGATACGGATACTGGTTTCGAAATAACCGGCGGTATCCTCCTTGCGTTTGGCGACTTTTCGACAGACATTCCCAAGTGCGCCTCTATGGCTTACACAAGCGAAAACTTCTATGGCTCCGATAAGGCCGCTTTCAAGCCGCAATACAAGGGCAATACGATCCTTTACGGTGGTGAAGTGACTGCTGTTGGTCAGGTGCAGACCAGTGGAATGAAGGAACTGAAGTTCCCGAACGGCATGGTCTACATGTACAAGTAGTTCTTGATCTTAAAAATTAAAAGGCTTCTTCCTGAAAAATGGAGGAAGCCTTTTTTTAGTTTGTAAATAAAAAGTGATGATAAATTTGTTGCGTTGCTTTGATTTTGTTTGTATTTTTACTTCATGTATCTGGAAAGAATGGTGTGAAGTATACTTCAACAGATATGGATAATCTATTTAAATGTTGGGGGCTGTAAATGAAAAATGTGTTGCTAGCGCTTTGTTTGCTTTCTTTGTTGTGGGGATGCAGCTCGGATGATTACCAGGAATGTTATGAACCGCTGTATTTAAATGAAACTGATGTGGAAGTGTCCTTTATTTACGGATCGATAAAGGATGATGTCATACGAGACTCGCTAAAAATTAAACCTGGTGACACCATTTATAATCCGTCCAGTGAACCTCTTAGCGATTTCCCTTTCTTGCACCAGGATGGATTGGATTCGGATGTTCGTTTGATATTCCATACACAACCGCAAAAATGCTTGACGTTTAAGGGCGATGAACTCCAGAAAAAGGATATCCGGAATTTCGCCTCTTATGAAAATATTGGATCTTGTCGCTACTGTATGATGCGTGGACAGTCTGAACCTGATGCGATGCTCTATCGCATAAACGAAGACTTGCTTAAACAGGCAAAACCTTGCGAATAAATTTTTGCAAAATTTAAAAAAAGGCTGCTTTTATAGCAGCCTTTTCAGTCCTTCGATATTGCGAATGACGATCGCTCCGCGCTTGATTTCCACAAGGCCTTTGGCGGCGAAATCCTTGAGCATGCGGGCGACCACTTCTCGGGCGGAGTTCACGTCTCGCGCAATTTCTTCTTGCGTCTTTTTAATCTCGGTTTTGCCTGTGCTTTTGTATGCGTCAAAAAGGTAAGAGGCGAGGCGCTGGTCAAATCGCTTGAACAGCATTTGCTGAATGGCCCAAATTGTCTGTGAATAGCGTTCCGTTTCGCGTTCAAAAACGAAGGAGCGCACGTGGATGTTGGTGTCCATCAGCTTGGCGCAAACGGAGGACGGAATGACGAGTACAGTTGTATCTTCTTCGGCGGTGACGATTGCTTCAAACGTGAGTTGGTGGATTACGCACGAGGCTGTCGAAACGCAAAATTCGTTCGAGTGTGCACGGTAAAGCGTGACTTCTCGGCCTTCATCCGAGATGAGGCTCACGCGGATGCCTCCGCTCAAAATGAGGATGATCCCGAGGCATGCGGAACTGTTGCTGCTGACAATCTGGTCTTTGTTGAAATGCTTTGTCAACGAGCGCTGTGAAACTAACGCTTTTTCTTCAAGCGAAAGCTTTTCCCAAAATGGAATTTTCTTGACAATTTGACTAATCGGTTCGACCATAACGTGCTCCCTCTAGAGGGAATATATAAAAAAGCTTTTAAAAAAGATGCCCGCGCACTCGGACTCTGCTCCATACAGACGGTGGCGGGCTTGGTTTGATTGAATGGGAGAATAGAAATTATATCATCTTTACGATTTGGTCTTTCGGGCGGACGCCGACGGCAGAATTCGTGACCTTGCCATTTTTCATGACGACGAGCATGGGGATGCTTGTCACGCGGAACATCGCGGCGAGATCCCCCTCTTCATCGACGTTGACCTTGCCGACCTTGACCTTGTCCTTATATTCCTCGGCGATTTCCGAGATGGTGGGCGAGAGCATACGGCACGGGCCGCACCAGCTTGCCCAGAAATCTATCAGAACGGGCTTGTCGGATTTGAGGACTTCTTGTTCAAAGTTTTCTCTAGTGATTTTTAATTCAGCCATTGTTTTACCTTTCCTTTTTTTGTTTTTTAAACTCTTTTCTGGGGTTCATCCCCTCTTTACACCTATATTTTAGATAATCACAAGGCTTTAAACTGTGACTAGGTCACATTAACGAAAAAATTTTTGGGGATATAAAAAAGCCGCGATTTATTTCGCGACCTTTATCAGAGTTTTTAAATGGGAATTTCCATTACTTGATGGCGATTCGTTTGGTAAGTCTTGCTATTCCTTGACGAACGCGAACAACGTATAATCCTTCTGGAATTGAAGAGAGTTCGATGTTGCCTTTGACATTCTTTGTGCTGAATACGGGGTGTCCTTGCAAATCAAATACGTCAATTTGAGTACTGTTCGCTGCTGTTGCTCCCGTAATGAAAAGCGTACGCCCGGCGAAATGTATAGATAAATTCTGCTTGTTTGCGATGCGCGGGAGGGTGATTATCGAATCGCCACAGTTGTCTGTTTCGCAATCTTTGGGCGGGTTGAGCACTGAATCTGGGTAGGGCGTTTTGACTTCAGAAGCGGGGTGTGCTTTGAGGCTTGCCATGACGCTGTCATATGCGGGCTTTGGGTTGTATTGCTTGTCAAAGAGAAGCCCTTCGGTCTTGCCTTGCTGTTCGTCGAGCCAGCTGTGCGCATCGGTCAATCCCCAGATCACGAATTCACCCATGTTCGGTTCTTCGAGGAACACGTCCATGAATTGGCGGTACAAATGCCCCTGCTTGGCGTAGTCGGCTTCGGTGAGCTTGCCGGCCGAACCCTTCGGGAATCCGATGTCGAGTTCGGTGATGTTGAGTGTCACGTTGAGTTCAGCTAGTGCCTTGGCGAGGGCGCGCACGTTTTGCGGTGTCGTTTCGTGTGCAATTTCGATGTGCGTCTGGGTGCCTACGCAAGTAATCGGAATGCCATTAGCTTTCCAGCGCTTGACCTGTTCCACGACAAAGCTTGCCTTGGAACCTTCGCGGAGTCCCCATTCGATGGAATAGTCGTTGTAGCAGAGTTCTGCATCCGGGTCTGCTTCGTGTGCCCAGACAAATGCGGAGTCCAGAAATTCTGCGCCGATACCCTCGTACCACACGGAGTTTGTCGAACGCCAGTCGGCATTGTAATCGTCGTTGACGGCTTCGTTTACCACGTCCCATTCGGCAATTTGACCTTTCCAGTGGCCGACGACTTTGGTGATGTGGTTCTTGAGGACGGCGAGCAGCTTTTCTTTTTGGCCTTTATAATCATTCACCCAGTTTGCGACTTGGCTATGCCAGGCGAGAGCGTGTCCGCGAACGCGGAGCCCATTTGCCTGTGCGTATTTGACCATCTTGTCGCCCTTTTCGAAGTTGAATTCGTCTTCTTTGGGCTCGGTGGCGTCGAACTTCATTTCGTTTTCGGCGACGACGACGTTGAATTGCGTCTTGTGTATTTCTTCGAATTCCGGTTCTATAGCGTCGTTGAACCATTCGCTGTTCAAGATGGTGCCGATAAAGCGGCCGCGCTCCTTAGCGAGTTGCCGGATGGTTTCGTCGGCGGCGTTGGCGTTCATAAAGCCTGCGCCAATAATTGCGGCACCGAGTGCAATACGTGACAAAGAATGAATCTTTTTCATTTTATATCCCTCTATCAACCCATTTGCACCAACCCGAAAGATATATAAAACATTCGCGAAAGTCAAACAAAAAAGGGACCAGGAAAAATCCTGATCCCTGGTTCATTAAGAGGTGAAATCTATTTTATGGAAACCTTTTGTGTTAAATTCGAGAATCCGCTTTGCACTCGTACCACGTAAAGGCCTTCGGCTATTGTAGTGAGGTCAAAGACGCCCTTGTTGTTTTCTGTGCTAAAGACTGGGCGACCTTGCATATCGAAAATGTCCACTTTGGCTGTCTTCGAGGTAAATCCCGTCACGAACAGCGTACGTCCGGCAACATGCAAAGAAAGGCTGCTCGGTGCGATGAATGGCTTGATGGCGTCTGTCGTATCCTTTTTCGTTGAATCCTTCTTGCTGGAGTCTTGAACAACGGTGTCTTTCTTGGCTGTATCTTTGGGCGGTTCGTAAGTCTGGAGTCTCACCAAGATGCTATCGAATGCGGGCTTCGGCTTCAAGTTGTCGTCATAGATAAGGCCTTTTTGCCTGTTTAGGCCGCCAAGCCAGCTCCATTTGTCAGAAACGCCCCAAATCAGGTACGTGTCCGCATTCGGTTCCTCGAGGATGATGTCGAGGTATTGACGGAAGGTTTGTCCTTGGCGTTCAAGGTCTTTCTTGCTGACGTTCACGCCGCTCTTGAATCCGATATCGAGTTCGGTAATTTTCAGCTTGACGTTAAGTTTTGCAAGTTCCTTGGCGAGAGAGCGGAGGCTGTCCGGCGAACCGATAAAGTGCTTGTCGGTGGTGGTGTCTTCCACGTGCGTCTGGGAACCCACGCAATGGATAGGAATGCCGTTTGCAACCCAGCGCTTCACTTGTTTCAGCAAGAACCCTGCCTTGGCTTTGGGATTGATGCCTTGTTCGAGATTGTAGTCGTTATAGCAGAGTTCTGCATCCGGGTCCACAGCGTGCGTCCAAACGAATGCGGAGTCGATAAATTCAGGACCGATACCCTGGTACCAGACGGAACCGGTGCGCCACTGGGGTTCGTTGTTGCTGATGGCTTCGTTCACCACGTCCCATTCGGCGACTTGGCCTTTCCAGTGGCCGACAACTTTTTGAATGTGGTTCTTGAGGACGGCGAGCAATTTCTTTTTGTCGTTCTTGTAGTTATTCACCCAGTTCGGGACTTGGCTGTGCCAGGCGAGGGCGTGGCCACGGACGCGCATGCCGTTTTGTTTGGCGTACTTGACCATCTTATCGCCGTTGTTGTAATTGAACCTTCCTTCTTGCGGTTCGGTCGCATCGAATTTCATTTCGTTTTCGGCAACGACAATGTTGAATTGTTGCTTGTGAATCTGTTCGTAATTTCCAGGAAGTCCGCCGCTGAACCACTGTGAGTTCAGAATGGCGCCGATGTAGATTCCGTTTTTATCGGCTAGGGATCTAAGGGATTCGTCTGCGGCGAAGGCGTTTGCCAAACCTGCGCCAAGTAGGGCCGTGCTAAACACAAGACCCGCGAAAGCGTGAGTCTTTTTCATCTTTTGTACTCCTTTTAACCCTAATCCTAATGCGTACCCAATATTATTTAAGATAAACAAAAAGTAAGCTAAAAGATGTAAAGAAAAATATGCAAGGGAGATTGTTTATTTTAGGGGGCTAAAATCAATCGAAATCGTCAAATTTTTTCGTTTAGGGGGCGAAATAAAATCTGTTGAACATCTCCTTTTTAAAAATGAATATCTTTTTCTCTGTAAAAGTTTAAGTTGGAGGTTCACATGTCCCGTTCCTTGAAGATTTCCCTCGCCTTGTCGGCTGCGTTTGCCGCATCTGCATTGCTTTCTGCCTGTGAAAAGCAGGAAGCCCAGCAGTCTAAGACACAGGCTGCGCCGGTTGCCGAAGTGGCTCAACAACAGTCCAAGTCCGTCGTGGTATATTTCTCTCAGACAGGTGCGACTAAAAAGCTGGCTCAGATTTTTAAGGAAGCCCGCAATGCCGATGAAGTCGAACTCCAGCTTGTAAAGCCTTTCCCTTCGACATACGATAGCACGATTGCCGAAGTACGTGCCGAACGCGAAAGCAAGCAGTGGCCCGCTCTCGTGAATGCAAAGGTGGAACTCGCCAAGTACGATACCGTGTTCCTCGGCTATCCGATCATGTTCGGGACTTTCACGCCGCCGATTTACACATTCCTTGAAGCAAATGATTTGAGCGGCAAGGCTGTGGTGCCGTTCTGCACTTACGGTAGTGGTGGTCGCAAGGCTAGTGCAAGCGAACTCAAGACTCTTGAACCGAACGCCAACGTGACGCTTGCTTATGGAATTTCTAACAAGCGAATCAATGCTGAAGGCGGTGTCGAAAAGGCTAAGGAAGAAGTCGCGACATTCTTTGCAAATCTCGAAACGGGGAAGACCGAAGAAATGCTTGTGGGTGGTTTCTCGGAACAGCGCCCGCTTACGGCCGAAGATTCAGCCGTGTTTGCCGCAGCTACCAAGGATTACGCCTACTTGGGTCTGAAGCCGCTCAGCGTCTCGACGCAGGTTGTTGCTGGAATGAACTACCTCTTTGTTTGTGAAATGAAGGCTTTTGGTGGGCCGGCAACGCAGACGAACGTCAAGATTTTCAAACCGCTTCCGGGCCGTGGTGAACCGGAAATGATCGTCGTCGAAAAGTAAATCATAACGTCATGCCCGACTTGATCGGGCATCTCCCTAAAATTCTTGAATATGAATTATTTAGCATCCGTAATTTCGTTCGCCCTCATCGCGTCCAGCGCATCTCTTGCCGCCCCCAAAGCAAAAAAGCAGGAACTCAAAGACTCGCGCGATAAGCAAAAGTACCGCCTTGTCAAAATTGATGACCGCACTTGGATGGCTGACAACTTGAATTACAAAATGCCGGGCAGCACTTGCTATAGGGAAGATGACGATAACTGCATGGTCTACGGGCGCCTCTACACTTGGGATGCGGCAAAGTCCGCTTGCCCTGCCGGGTTCCGTTTGCCAACAAACGAAGATTTCGAAAGCTTGTGGAAAGCTGCTGGTGCCGACTTCAATGCCGGCTATTTGATCAAGGCGAATTACGGATGGTCTGGTGAAACGAACGGAAACGATACGCTCAAATTCAGCGCTATGCCATCCGGCAACATGTTCGATGACGGCACTTATGGCAACGAAAGCAAGTTCGCGTTCTTCTGGAGCGCAAACACCGAAGCGAATGAAGCTTCGGTGTGGTATCTTTCGTCAAAGTCGATGGGCTTTAGCTATATGATGAAGCCGAAAGCGTTCGGATTCTCGGTGAGATGTGTGCAGTAAGTGGATAGCTTCAGATTCTATCTTGCATAATCCTCGTCGTTAGGCGGGGATCTGTTTTTTTAATGTCATCCCCGCTTTTTTGTCATGCCCGCGCAGGCGGGCTTCTCCTATTTTTAGAAAATAAGTTATTTTAGGGTTTAGAAATTCATGGATGAATTAAAGCCCGAAGAACAAGCTCGTGTTTTTATAGATGAAATGCTCGCCGCAGCCGGCTGGGCAGTTGTTCCGCGTTCTGAGTATATGGATGTTCCGCATGCACAGGCGGTTACCGAGGCCTTAACTAAGGGAAATAACGAAGCGGATTATCTGCTTTTCTTAGATGGAAAGGCTATTGGTGTTTTAGAAGCTAAGCGTGCTGAAAATTCTCTAGGTGGAAAAGTTGCAGAACAGGTTGCGAAATATTCCGCAGGGGCTCTTCCGTGGTACCAAACCTGGGCAAAACCACTGCCGTTCCTTTTCATGAGTAACGGTGAAACATTGCAGTTCTGCGACCAAAGAAATTTTGCTGCCGGAGAACAGCAGAAATATGTCGATCTCAAAAAAATGCTCACGCCGAAAGAATTGGCGACTCTTGCAGAACTTAAATCTGAATTTGCAAAAATGCCTGCGGTTCCTGCTGTGCAGACAAAAACTAAAGCGGGCTTGCGTCAGTGCCAGTACGATGCCATTTGTAATTTGGAACTGAGTTTCAAGCATGGCAAGAAAAAGGCTTTGATTGTCCTTGCAACGGGTGCTGGTAAAACATTTACCGCATGCACAGCGGCGTATCGTCTGCTCAATTATACCCCGGCTAAAAAAGTCTTGTTCCTGGTGGACCGCAACAACCTTGGCAAACAAGCCGAAGGCGAGTTCGGGACATACAAGCTTACGGAAACAGGAATTCCGTTTAGTGATGAGTATGTCGTTCAGCGTCTCCACAACGTGAAGGATATCGAAAAGTCCCATGTGGTGATATCTACCATTCAGCGTCTTTATGCTGTTTTGACCGGGCAAACCTTTGTTGATACCGACGATGACGAATCAGAACTTGATGGTGACACAATAAACGATCAGTCCTCCGTAAGCATTGAACTTCCGCAAGATTTGAAGGTTGCAAGAGATACCTTCGATTTGATTATTGTGGATGAATGTCATCGCTCCATTTATGGCAAATGGAAACAGGTGCTCGATTATTTCAATACGGCTCGTGTTGTTGGATTGACTGCTACTCCGACCGAAGAAGCTTACGCGTTCTTCAACAAGAATACGGTGGTAGAATACACCCTCGAAGATTCTATCCGCGATGGCGTGAACGTACCCCCGCGTGTATTCCGCATCAAGACTTTAGTCAGTTCGCAGGGCGGGACAATCGGTCAGGGCGAACACGTAGAGCGCATTACGCTCTTGGATGGTTCCAAGCAAAAGAAAATTCAGAAAGAGGACCAAAAGTACGAAAGTACCGAATTAGACCGCAGTGTCGTGAACCCGGCACAGATTAGGCTTGTCGTTGACTCCTTTAAGCAAGCCATTTATTCGTCGCTTTACCCAGAACGTTTGAGCGATGATCCTGTCCGCAATTGGAAATATATTCCCAAGACTCTTTTCTTTGCGAAGACCGACAGCCACGCCGACAACATCGTTGATGCCATCAAGCAGTCCTTTGCCGTTGAATTTGAAAAGGTGGGGCTCAAGCTCCCCGAAAAGTTCGTGCAGAAGATTACATGCAAGGCAGGGAATTCCAATCAGCTGATTTCCGATTTCAGGAACGAGAAGGAATTTCGCATTGCGGTGACGGTGACGCTTGTGGCGACCGGTACGGATGTGAAACCTTTGGAAGTCCTAGTGTTCATGCGCGATATCAATTCCGCCGTACTTTACACGCAGATGAAAGGTCGCGGTTGCCGAACGATGGACGACGACAAATTCCAGCTTGCAACTCCGAACGGAACGAGCAAGGACTGTTTTTACTTAGTCGATGCTGTTGGTGTTACCGAACACGAAATGAAACTTCCGGGTGCGGCTAGCGATGCGGAATTTCACAAGACCTTGGGACTCGAAAGATTGATGGAACGCCTGGCTCATGGCGAAGTTCCTGATGAGCACTTGAATTTGTTTGCGGGTTATCTCTCGAAAATAAACAACAAGGCGGAGCAGGAAGATTTGAGCGAAGTTAACAAGTTACTGGCTCCAACATCCCTGTATTTCTTTGTAAGTCGAATTTATGATGCCCTCACAGGTAAGAACGAATTCTCGACGCATCCTTTACCGGAATACAAGGATATCAACGACGCTAACATTGAACGCAGGGAATTGATTT
>JAEEGJ010028127.1_pt1 | contig 11215 bp, 5 predicted proteins | sample 8958761 | NCBI WGS metagenome assembly JAEEGJ01 (sample SAMN16246546, study PRJNA631951) | gut metagenome | biome: gut microbiome; feature: rumen; material: RS-attached | host: Bos | place: Iran: Karaj | collected 2018-10
GGTCGGGCTGTATTGTGTGCCTCCATAGACAAACGGTCTTGTTTCGCCGCCACTCATACCTAACCAACCGCCTACGTATGCGATATATGCGCCGTGATAGTCATTAGAGCAAACAACGGTAACTTTTTTACCGGCTCCACCTACCAACCTATACGCGTAGTTATCTACGGTATGGTTAATAATAACCAGGTCGATAGGGAAACCCGCGTAATCATCCGATTGGCCGTACAATTCTATATCGTAATAGGTTTTGCCGTCGCCTGTGTGCGAGGTCATTGTTTTACTTGAATAACTACCGTTTGGCCCTTTGGTGTAATACATGATAGTGTTACCAGATACCACCGCGTAATTAAGACGGTATGCACCAAACCCACCTCTGCACCAAAGATCAGACGTATAGAAACGTAGGCTGCGCCCGTCCTTTGTGCCCTGGTGGTATAGGTCGCCATCTTCAAACCACATTCGGCCATCAGAATTAAAGCGCATGGTACAAATAACCTGGCCGCTGTCATTGACGCAATTAAGCTGCTTGAACGATCCCGTAACAGCGTTAAGCGTACCTGATAGTGTCACGTTCTCAAAGATACCCACTTTACAACTAACCGTACCGTCCTTTGCATAGAAAAGCGTTTGGCCCGTATTGGGGTCTTTCATTTCGATAGCTGACGCGCCCAAATTATTAATCAGGGCGTAGTTAGCTAACAGGATTTTAGACGCTATGATTTCTATTTTATCGGCCAACTGCCAATAGGTAGAGTTTGTAGGATTACACGTAGATTTTCTACAACTCTGAATACAACTATAGTAGTTGCCATTGTATAATACTACGTCTTTGTATGTCTCACCCTCTGCACCTGAATAGAAATAATAGGTACTTGGCAAAGCGTCCCAATCCTGGGGGCCTCTAAGTGCGGGGCCCCTACCGCCATTGTCGCCCTTATCGCCTTTGGTTCCACCGATAATCAGGTTAGTTGTGTACATAGTAATAGTAGATGATGTGATAGCCGTACAAGTGCCGAAACTCATTACATCTACTTCGTTACCTGCTGCATCTTTGCAGTCTGAAACCTTACCCGCCAAATAAACGGTATCGCCTACGACGATATGGGAATTATCATAACCCGATATTCCCCAATTCTCGCTGTGGCCCGGATCACCGTAAGTGTGCCATTTGGACAAAGTGTAACGACGGCCTGCGGCATTGATCTTACGAAAGCTAACGCCATTTGTTCCATTAGTGCCGTTGGTTCCGTTCGTACCGTTGTCGCCCTTATCACCTTTATCTCCTTTGTCGCCCTTATCACCTTTATCTCCTTTGTCGCCCTTATCACCCTTGCTGCCTGTGGCATTGATAGCATCGGTATATACTTCCGTGCCATCAGTATAGGTAATCTTTGAACGCGTCCAGATATAATAACCGTTTTCCCACGTCGGGGCCGTAGTAGTCCAACTGCCACCTGTCAGGCTCGTTGCACTTGTGGACTTGTAGTATTGTTCTACGATATTAACAATACCCTTACCACTCGGCAAACAGACGGGATCACTATACCTGGTCGTACCATCCGTATATACGATCTTGGTACGCGTCCAAATATAGTGGCCGTTCTGCCAGGTGGGGGCGTTGGTCTGCCATCCCGCTGTAGGCGCGGTAGTATTGCTTGTACTATCCGCGTATTCTACATCGGTAACAGATATACCAACGCCCTGACGTATGAACTTGACTACGCAAGTTTTCATTACTCCACTCATAAGCTGCTAATCTTTAGCCGTAATAGTAACTGAAACATCACCGCCCGCCTGTAGGCAATGGGCGCGTGTGATACTATAGCTTGCCTTTGGGGTAGTGCGGTCTGCCTGGCTATTCAGGTAAACGCCTACTGCGTCCTTTACGACAAAATAGAAAGTCGTACTGATCGCCTGGGTATTAGTACCGCGTTTCACCACCTTTGGCGTATATGTCACCGTACCGTTACCGTTAGGATCCTCCGTAATGGCTTCATCCTCCGGGCTTGGGCATGGGTCAATATCGAACGGGTCGGATGCGTCCATAACACCTTGAATATCCTTACCGATCTCTGCACCGTTAAGCGATACCGTAACGCGAAACTCGCCGTAAGTGTCTATGTCGGCTTCCTGTACGGTCAAACTCTGTGATGTCTTACCCGTCATTGTCTGCCAACCGCTTACGCCCATCTTTTCCCACTGATAGGTTAAGCCCGTCGATAATTCCGCGCCTGACTGATAGGCTTTGGCCGTAAGTATTACGCTGCTGTTGGCTCCCGTCTTTTCAGTAATCACGAAATTCTTAGCGTCGCCCGCTGTGATAGTTACGCGATAGCTGTTACCCGTTGACTGCTGAATAGGTATGCGGTATTCGGCTTGTATCTGGTCGCTCTGGGTTCCGTACGTAATGGTTGCTACCATCTTGATAGTAACAGGTGCGTACCCTGCGGCTGCTGCGATATTCTGTAAGAATTGCAAGCCGTAATAAAGTTGGCTACCACTTGGCGAAATCTTCTTAAACATTCCGGCAAACGTACCCGTTGACGTATCACCGCTAAACTCGATCAGCGTACCGTTGAAATAGAAACTGATACCGTCCGGGGTTGCTACGCCCTCTGCTACGCGGCTTGACGTACAGACAAAATATAGTATTGGCTGTGTCGTAGCGAAATTCGGGTAAATATCCGTAATCTGGCTACCGTCTGTTACATATTCCTGGTACAAATCACCATCAGGGCAATTAATAACCGCCGTGTATGTACCTGCCTTGCTTATGAACTTGATAGTTCTACTTGTACTTGCACTACTCATAACTCTGGGATTTTATGGTTACTACTCTGTTTCCTCTGCCGGGGCAAAATCTACCAAATCCTCAACGCTGCCAACGTCGCCCGCTGTGATCTCCTGGCTTTCGCCGTTTTCATCTTCGGGCTGATCGGTTGGGGTCTCTACCTCTGGCTCCGGCTGATCTCCGGCTGCATCGTTGGCGGGTGTTTCGGCTTCGGGCTGCTGCTCTGATTCGCCGTTACCCTCTGTCTGATCTTCGCCTGTAGGCTCTTCGGCTGCGGGTTCCTGGCTGTCGCCCTGCTGCTCTGTCTCACCGCTACCCTCTACGGGTGTTTCCTCGTTGGGGGCCTGGGTCTCACCCTCCGGCTGCTCTGTGGTCTCTTCGGCCTCTGCCTGTGGATCATCTACAGGCGGGTTGTAAATAAATCGCTCGTCTGTAGGTGTGGGCAATGGTCGGATAACCGTACCGTCTTGCTCTTCGCGGGCTTCGTGTGGCATCAGTGCGATACCTCCGATCATAGCCAAAGTGCTGTTTAACTCTGTCAGCGGGCCGAATACCAACATATCGGCTTGCCAAAGTAAATAATTACCGTCTGCAACGGTGTTTCTGTCAGTCTCCAGATTCAGGTATTTGGCTACCTGTGGATTTGCTTTAATGTAACGTGCCATAAATCGAAAATTTTAATGAATACTTTTATAAATAATGCTTACTTGAATATCAGCAAAACGCCGTCGAAATCCTCAAATAGTACGCCGTCGTCGTCCTCCATAACTCCGTTATATCCGCAATCTACTACGTCCAATCCGTACACTGCGCCTAACGTATTGCTCATGGCTGTAGTTGGCAAAACGGGGTTGAGGCCGTGCCCTACCTGCGCATACGAAAGGCTACCTGATACCCTGTTAGTGGCTGCATACCATACGGGCAATAATTCTTTTTCAGGATTAGCGATAGGGCCGTTAACGTCCCATATCTTAGCCTCCGGCGAAATAGATATTAGGCCGCTTGGTATGTTCGTAGGCACTCCGGCTATGTCAAATTCAAACTTAGGGATTCTACGGATAAACGCTACCGTCTTTGACGGGCTGCTGTCATGCAGCGTTGCATTTGTCAGATCGCCGTTAGGCGAATACTTTGCACGGCATCGTAGATACAGGTCTGTACCCATCAGGCTACGGTCAACGGTGCAACTTGTACCATCTTGCGAAATTGTTAACTCATAGTCTAATACGGTATCCGTACCTACTACGCTCCAGGTTCCATCTTCACGCATTTTTTCCCAAATGAAAGCGCGTTTGGCTGCGGGGCACTCGTTCTTATCAATACGTAGGCTTGCGTGTACTACCTGGGTGTCTGGGTCGATCAGCGGGTTATATATCGTCTGGTCTGCTGCATCCAGGAATAGATAGGGCAAAGTCGTAGCATCGTCGCAAAATACCTGGTATGTCTGTTTGATATGGTACACCTGACTTGTACGGCTATCTACGTAATCCGCGTTGAACTCCAAAGTAATAGGGTTCTTTGGGCTTGCGTTTTTCTTCACCTTGATACGTCCGGCATTAACGCCGCTTGTAGTCATTTCGTAGTTGGTATTGGCCGCTTGTATCTGGGTACGCGTACCGCCAATCGTTTCGTGCCAGGTAATGTTTGTTAGGCTGCTGTTAATCAGTCCAGGCGTTAATACTTCGTCTTTATCCAAACGTCCTACCTGCGGCTGAATGATACAGGGCGTTAAAGTGTAGTCAGGCGTATATACGTCCGCGTCTGCGTCGTAACTCTGTCGGCCTGAAACGCTACCCTCTGTCAGCATACCAACGCTGATCTGTAGGGGCTTAAAGTTAAAATCAAATCTCTTTACTTTCATCGTCTTATGCTGTTTTCGTTAAAACTCAAATGTAGCTGTATCGGCATCTATTTCGTGGCCCTCGCTATCAGTCAGCAATACGGTTGCTGTGATCTTTACCTTTTTAGGCACGTAGCCGTTAAAATCCATATCCTCAATAGTAAGGTGTATAGACTTACCAGAATTACCGCGCCGTGCGTTCCATGCCAAATCGGACTGCACGCGTTCTACGCCGTCTGCATCTTCGCTATATCGCGTCCAGGTGACGTTAGAAGCCAATATAGTATCTGTAATATCCTGGTTGTGCCATTTGCAGATTACGTACAAAGTCAGGTCGAAAGTATCAGGATCAAACAATACGTCTGTGTCGTTAAACTCTACCGTGAAACTTGGGTTTCCCTCGATAAATGCCCAATCCGTTGTATTGATACCTGGGGCCGTGTGCGTGCCTGTTAGTTGGCATCTGTACTTACAACCCTTGTACCAAACATCTGACGTTTCGTATTCGCCTGTATCGGGGTTAACCGCGTTGCAATAGTAGTCGGCTTCGCTGTCCCACTCTCCGCGATCTACGTAGGTAGGTATAGGTATTCCCGTCCACTGATTGATACGTATCATATCCATCGTTACGATACCAGGTACGTATATGTAATCTAAGCCAGGTTTGATAGGTAGCGGGTTTCCGTCCAAATCGGTTAACTCGCTGATAAAATCGGGCAAAGCACCAATCACCAGGCCGTAATTAGTTTCATCAATGATTGGCTTTGTTACGCCTGTCAGTTTAACTATACGGCCCTCTGTAGAAGATAGGTAGATGCAGCTTTGGCGCGTTGTGTCCGTCTGGTTTCCCCAACGGGCAATATTCATCAACTCGCAAGGTGGGAAATTGATACCTGCGGGCGTTTGGTTATCAGCGTACAGGATCACGTCTATAGTGTTCTCTGCTGTATTAACCGCGTTAACCCTCATCCAACTTGTGTACATCTGGGCGTTAGTACCCGTATTGATACCCAAAGCCCTTGCACCCAAATTATTGATAATACCCTTTAAGACGTTGTTAACTTTCTGGGCTGTAAAATATCCCTCCCATTTCTTACGTAGATGCAATCTGTATTGGCCGTTGCCCAAATTCTCTACGCTTTCTATCTGGTCGCTCTCTGTCAGTAATTGGTCGCCCTCGATAGCTGATAGGCGGTTAATGATTAACTCTACGGCCTCAAAGTATGTACGTACTCTGACGCTTTCAAATTCCGCGTTTCCCTGTGGGTCAATACCTGCACCCGTTCCGGCATAAAGCGACTTTACGAAAGTGCCAAAGTGTACATCATCACGGAATACCGTTAAGCCCAAAGCGATTAAGCCCTGACTAAACGTTATGATACCCTGCGCTATATCATCAGTCAGACGGCTAAGAAACTTATTGAAAAGCGGGCTATCTTCGGCAATATCCCCGGCTAAATCAGCGTAACCCGCCTTAACCTTTTCACGTACTTTATCGTATATGATTGTTTCCTGGCCGTCAATCTCTGTTATAACCTCTTTCAGCAATTCAAGCCAGATATAACCGCTTGCATCGGTTGTGATCTGATCCAGGGCTGCTTTGTTGACGTGCGTATGCCCATCACCAGATACAGGGCTACCGCCTCCCGCTTCCGTATTCAATACTACGGTGCTGTTGACGCTACCCGTGCCCTGCTGCTGCAACCGCTTACTACGTGGTCTTGGCGTGTGGCCTGTTACTACCGCTGTATAGTGTTTATCCATATTATAACTGCGCTATGATGGTTTAACTAACTTCCTCTATGGCATCGTATTCGTCTGCCTTAAATTCCGTAATCTCGATCTCTGACGTATCGGCTATTACGTCCTGTTGCTCACCTGTCATTAAGAATACCTTGCCGCTTTGGTTCTGCTCTGTATATGCGCAAAGCCCGCCCGTGTCTATCGCGGCTTCACCTGATAGCCTGGTTTTACGGTCTGCGTATTGGCTGTAAAGCGTGCCAATCAGCAACTTTTCGGGGTGATCTGTCACACCTGCCCGCTTTAGTGTCTGCACCTGTAGGCTGTCAGACGTACGGCAAAATATACCTCTGGCTGTCGGACAAATCTTATTGGCCGTACCGCAAATGGTATCTATATTGATTTCCTCTTTTGCAGCTCGGTTAATATAGCCTGAATACTCAATATCTTCTAACTCTGCTGCATCAAAGATCAGGTTGTTTTTAACCAACTCAACCTTTGGGGCTTTATATAGCATCCAACGTACTTTGTTATACAGGCCTCTTTCAGTCCAACGTCTGCAAGCGTCCCAATCGTAATCATAGCCATTAAAGATTACCATAACATCGTCATAGTCGAAGCACTGAACGCCGTTATACACGGTAACTTCCAAATAACCGCCCTGTGTCGGATATGGTATATACTCACCGTCTGCCATGCTCTTAAAGCTGTCATATATCTGTGTATTTATGAAATTGGGCCTACCTATGCAATGGCGGTTTTTCTTCCATCCTAAAATACCCGTATTCTCTGCCAGATCATCAGTATTGTAGTATTCCAGGTAAGCGTCACCAAAACTTGCTGCCCCGCTTTCCCAACTGCCTTTAGCATATCCCAAATGACCCTTACAGGCTCCTTTGGCGTTGTGGCTGTTGACGTAGTGGCAAAGCACATTGCCCGCGCTGTCGTACAGATTCACGGCAATAGGTATGAAAGCCCAACCCGTGCAAACTTTCATGCTGTCATAGTTACCCGCCTCGTTACCGTCCTTTGCCTCTGTGAATGGGTTGTATCTGGCATCTAACAGAAATTCAAGTGACAAACGTACATAGTAGGACTTTTCGCCCTCGCTGCTTAACTTGGGCAAAAATACCTTGTTCGTTCTCATTAATTGGCCGCTGTTCTCTTTGGTACAACTATTCAATATCTGCTTGGGCCAATGGTGGTACTCGTCTATTGATCCGTGACCGCCTGAATAAAACGCCCATGCGATAGCGTCCGTTTCTGACGGGCCGCTAACTACGGGTAGGATATGACAATAACGGGCTGACGGGTTAAGATATGCCAGGCCCTTGCCCTGGGTACTCAAAAAGATAGTAAAGTTAATTAGGTTGTAATCCCAATTACCATTAATCCTATGATCCTCTGAATAGTCAGGGTAATACGAATAATACGATGCACCCGGATCGGCTACCAGGTTTACTTGCTCTACCGAATACTCACCACCGTATTTTATATCGCCGCTAAGTAGTTCTGCTGACGAATAAGGCGAAAAGCTGATAGTAACGTTATTGGCTACCTTATCAACGCCCAAAGTCTGGCTGTCGCCGTCCCATGTTACGGCCCGTCTCGATCCGATTGTATGCAAGCCGTTTAGATCGTAGATATAGACTTTTCCATTACGCTGTATCATACGTAACGCCAACGGCTGCAAAACGCCCTCTACAACCTCTTTCAAGGTGTTGGGCTTACCGTCCTCGTCGTAGAAATTATCGCTGCGTATAGACAAAGTAGCGGGTGTTGCTGCTGCATCGTCGCTAAACTTCGTCGTACACATTGACGTATCTATTTCGCCGTAGTTTACGGTACTGCGTGCCAGGGCATCGGCTATGATCGCCTGTATTGTCTGCATACCAGATAAATTATATTTCAGACGGTCAAGTATGCCAAAATCGCTAAACGTAAGCGATACGACGTAATAGCGGGCCTTTTCGTAAGGCTCTTCGTAAAACTCCGGGTCTAACGCTCCACTCCAATACAGGCTGTTATTTCGGTAAACGTCCATGCGAATACGGCCAACCTCGATAGTGTACAAATCTTCGTAGGCTCTATCAGTCGGGCTTTCTATCCTTATGGTCGCTTCGCTACCGCAAATAACCGCGTCTTTATCCTGGTGTTTCCAATCAATTATCAGGGCCTCTTCTCTCTCAAAAGTCAGATCGCCAACGGTTGCAAACGGCTCTGCTGCCTCTTGCAAAATATCTACCCGCCAAACTACACCTGAACGGCTTAGAAATGATCCCCTGTATCGTAACTGCTTACTCATTGCTTAACTCCTTTTCTTGTGGTTGTACTCCTTTTCTATCACGCCTACAAGTTTACGCCCCTCAATCTCAAAGCGTACCTTACCCTTCATACCGCCGTCGGTATCAATCAGGCTACGTAGCTTATCAAGTGGGGCTATGACTTCGGGGTTATTACTTGCACCCGCATACTCACCTACAAGGGCCATTGTGGGGCCGCTAACTACTGCACCGTTGGCAAATGGTGTCAAGCCAACGGCCTGTACCATTGCTACGGCTGCTGCCGTAAATCCGGCTGCGATACCAAAACCTGCAAACGGTATGGCCGCGTGTGCTGCAAAGTACATTGCACTTGCCAACTCCATATAGCTTGCTGTAGCCAACTTGTTAGCAACGATCACGGGTACTACTGCCGCTGCCGCTGCCTCTTCTGTGGCCGCTGCTGCTACCGTTGCACCTGTCGTTACGCCTGTGGCTACGCCCTCTGCCGTCTTAGCGGCTGTGTGGGCCGCTGTTACGGTTGTCAGTAACTCGATAATGCCTACGATAGTACGTATGCCCTCATAAAGCTGTATAAAGCCGTCAACGATACCCGTTACCGTCTGCCAGGCATTACCGTTACCCTCCAGGGCGTTTGTGATACTCTCAACGCCGCTGCCAATACCTTTGATACCTCCCCAACCTTGCTGTAAGGTGTCGAAAGAAGATACACACTGCCTTTGCCATTTCTCATAAACGGCTATCATGCTTTCTATCTCCTTTCTCTGATCTGACGTTACCGGGTTCTTAGTGTTCGCCAACAGGTCGTTAAGTTCCTTGATACGCTTTTTGAGTTCGTCAAAACCCATACTGCGTATCTTAATGGTTTGCTCCTTACCAGACAAAGCGTTAATATCGGCAATCTCACGCTGCATACTTGGTATCTCAACGCTTAACTGCAAAGTCTTTTTCTTTGCTGTCAGATCGTCGATAATGCGCTGTGTCTTTAGTATCTGGTCTGCATCCTCTTGCTGCTGACGCTCTGTATAGAATGAAATAGCCGTATCTATGTCTTTCAGATTGTTGGTAGATGTCGGCAAATTCATCTGGTCGCGGGCCTGATCCCATGCGGCTTGCAACTTATTGAGGCCGTTAATACCTTTCTGGGCAAACTCGCGCTGTGCTTCGTCGCCGCTATTCAGCAAACGGTTATAGTAAGATAATTTGGCGTTAAGCTGATCGTAAGATTTAATTTCATCATCGCGCATAGCGGCTACGCCTGTATCTTCTAATACCTGGCGGGCCTCTTCTGTCTTACGTATCTCTTCGTCAATACCCGCGATAGATTCAGCGTTGGCCGTCTGCTTCTGCTTACGTAGGTACTGCAATTTCTTATCGTAATCGTCCAGGCTCTTTAGTTCGTCCGGCAATTCCATACCGTCTTGTAACATCTTAAACGCTGCTACGGCATCTTCGGCGGCTTTCTTTGCCTGGGTCAAAGCCTGTATCTTGGCTACGTCTGACTTATTGGTTTTCTCGATCTCTTGCTGATAGTATGCAACGTTGTTAGCCAGGTCTTTGTAAGACTTAGCGTTTTCTACCAACTTCAAATCTTTCTTACCGTTCTTATCAGTCTTACCACCGTTACCACCACCTGCCAGGGGATTACCGCCAACGATAGGTTTATTTGCCTCGGCTTGCTCCGCTGCAAATTGGGCCTCGGCTTTCTTCGTAGCCTCTTCGTTGGCTTTCATTCTCTCTTCAATGGCTCTTAGTGCCGGGCTACTCGATACGTTAGTACCGCTGTAGAGTTTCGCGCCTTGATCTGAAAAACGCCATTTGCCATCATTGCCAACACTACCGTAGCGGCTATTTCTGTAGGTCTGATCCTTGATTTCGTCGCCCGCGTTGGCGTGTCTGCCCTGGTGGGCTGCATCATCTTGGATAGCTAATTGTGTCTTGGCGTATTCATCAGCCAAAGCGATCTGTTTACGGTACAACTCTGTAAGCTGCGCCATACGTGCCGCTGCCTTTGCCCTACGGCTGAAAGCCTCTACTACTGCATCAGTATTGCCGCTAAAGATACTTTCTGCATCAGATACACTATTTATCTTTAGCTTCAATTCTTCAAAGGCTGTCTGGTTATTCTTAATCCAGGCTACCTTTTCTTGCTCCTTACTAAGTGACTTCCAACCCTGTTTCAGTTGTTCGTACTTAGCCATCAGGTCGCTATAGGTAGATTCCAGGGCATTATCATAAGCCTGTTTTACGCTGTCGGCTGATTCTCCGAAATCCTCCAAACCGTCGGCGGCTCCGGCTGCTGCATCACCCGCGCTGTCAAATGATCCGGCCATCTTCGCTACGATCACGCCTAACGCTGCAAGTGCTATACCAATACCTGTAGCGGCCAATAGTCCACGCATAGCGATTTTAAGGGCTACGGCTTTCGTAGCTGCGCTACGGAATGAATTAGCCATGACGTGCGTAGCGGCTGCAACGCGACGGGAATTAGTGCCAAACAAAGTATAGATCGCAATAGTACGATACATTGACTTTGAGGCTAAAGCCTGTTCAATATGC
>JAEEGJ010028131.1_pt1 | contig 11214 bp, 8 predicted proteins | sample 8958761 | NCBI WGS metagenome assembly JAEEGJ01 (sample SAMN16246546, study PRJNA631951) | gut metagenome | biome: gut microbiome; feature: rumen; material: RS-attached | host: Bos | place: Iran: Karaj | collected 2018-10
ATTTTGTATCAAGGGGATTATCTTCAAAGCCGTCCCTTGTATCAGCAACATAATTACACCCTCTGTGAGCATTGATTACCTGAAGCGCCTTCATAAGGGGCTCTCTGTACTGTTCCAGCTCACAATACTTTTTCCAGTGAACCAGGACGACATTCTTATCTGCTACATAAAAAACATCGCAGTAAATTGACAAGTAAACTTCTTCCATCTCTTATAAGGTCCTCGATCATTTTTACTGCTGATTGCCGACAATCACTCGTGGCAATTTCCGTGCCCACACTCGTGATCGCCATGCCCACAATCATGTCCTTCTTCGTGACCGTGGTGATCGCATTTAGCATCGGGGTCGTATGCCAGATTACCTGCTAAGAGAGCATTAACTGCTTCATCAGCATTTCCTTGAACACCACCATAAAGCTTGATGCCTGCTTCAGCCAGAGCCATCTGAGCACCCATGCCGATACCACCGCAGATAAGCGTATCAACGGAATGTTCCTGAAGGAAACCTGCAAGAGCGCCGTGTCCGCTACCATTTGTATCTACAACCTGGCTGCCAACTACTTTGCCATCAGCAACAGAGTAGATCTTAAATTGTTCTGTGTGACCGAAATGCTGGAAAACATTTCCATTCTCATATGTAACTGCAATATTCATGATAACACTTCCTTTCTATACTATACCTTTAGTAATTATATCATCCAAGTAAAGAAGCCTTGATTTTAAATATATTCCTTATAAATACATTGCGAGTACTCTTGTGCCGTTTTCGTTCAGGATTTGTTATATTTCTGGTGATTTGTATCAAATTTAAGACTATTTTCAAAAATCATGCACAATATCGACCTCTCCCACTGCTTAATAGTGAAGACACAAGTTGTTCAAGGACGGTTACTCAGGTAATCGTCCTTTTCTTTTGTAACTTCATTCACTTTACATATCGCTAAGCCAAGGAGTCCAAAGCAGACGGCTAACCGCATCTACTAAACGGGACCTACAGCTTGGCGATAAATCTTTAAGAAGGAGGAAAAAACGCATTGGAAGACAAATGCAAAGTGATTGCCATCGCTAACCAAAAAGGCGGCGTTGGGAAAACAACCACTGCAGTCAACCTGGGAGTAGCACTCGGTCATATGGGTAAACGAGTTTTGCTTATCGATGCAGACCCACAAGGAAGTCTGACTCGAAGTTGCAATATCAGTAAACCAGATGACCTAGACGTAACACTCTCTGAGCTCTTGGCCTATCAGATGTCTGGAGACAGTAAGGACATGATCTTCGATGATCCTATAAGGCATTTCGAAAACATTGATCTTATTCCATCCAACATCAGTCTTTCCGGTACTGAGACAGCTCTGTTCAATTGTATGAGCAGAGAATCTGTACTGAAAAGAACGATCAAGCCGCTTCGAGACATGTACGATGTGATCCTGATCGACTGCATGCCGTCTCTTGGCATGATGACCATCAACTCTCTTGTAGCAGCTGACTCAGTCATTATCCCTTGTGAACCGTCTTACCTGTCAGTTAAGGGTTTAGATCTCCTGCTTCATTCCATATCAAGGATAAAGCGACAGATCAACCCGGAGCTGAAGATCGATGGAGTTCTCATGACGATGGTTGATTCCCGAACAAACAACGCAAGAGACATCACGAGAGCTTTGCGAGATGCAATGGGTAGTAATATTAATGTATTTAATATAGAGATACCCCACTCAGTCAGAGCTACCGAATGTCCGAATGTAGGCGAAAGCATATTTACCCACGATCCAAAGGGTAAGGTTGCCGAAGCCTACACAAATCTGGCACAGGAGGTGATCGGACTTGAGAGAAAAGCCCAAGTTAGACCTAGGCCTTACGGCGTACGATGAACTCTTCAAGGATGACAAAGAAATCCGTGAAGGAAGACTTCCCAAGATCTACGACATCCCTATCGAGCTTATCGATGAATTCCCTGATCACCCTTTTAAGGTGAGAATGGACGAAGACATGGACCAGCTCGTAGAGAGCGTCAAGGAACGTGGACTCATTACACCGATCACCTTGAGACCCAAAGAGGATGGACGATACGAGATCGTTTCCGGACATAGACGAAAGAAGGCCTGCGAAATCGCAGGTCTTTCTGTTGTAAAGGCAGATGTTCGTGAAATGAGTCGTGACGAAGCAATCATCATGATGGTTGAGTCGAATCTGCAAAGGTCTACGATCTTACCCAGCGAGAAGGCATTCTCTTATAAGATGCGACTTGAGGCGTTGAAAAGGATGCCAGGCCGGCCCTCGAAAAATTCGTGCCCAGTGGGCACGAATTTCGGAGAAAGGTCAAATCAACAGGTTGCGGAAGAGGTTGGAGACAGCGCAAGACAAGTTGCACGCTATATCCGTCTCACTGAACTCGTACCGGAACTCTTGGATCTTGTAGATGAAGGAGCTATCGCACTAAGGCCAGCCGTTGAGCTCTCGTATTTAACATGCGATGAGCAGAAAATGGTCTACGAACAGATCTTGGACTGCGATTGCACTCCGTCGCACGCTCAGACCATCAGAATGCGTAAGTTCTCAGAAGAAGGCCGTCTCAATGAGGCAGTCATCGAGTCCATTATGCAGGAAGAGAAACCGAACCAGAAGGAAAAGATCCACATCCCTCTGGGACAGCTCCGGAAGTACATTCCGGAAACCGTGTCGTACGACGACACAAGGGACTATATCATGCAGGCTCTGGAGTTCTACCAGAAGTACCGCACGAAGGTTCCGCAAACCCCTAATAAAAATTTTCCAGGAAAGGCAAGGTAAACAAACATGGAAAACCAGGATTACACACAGGCAACAGAACAGCAGGCACCCGTAGAGATGATCGAGATCAAGTTCTCCAGAAAGCTTGCAAGACCGTTCACCACTAAGAATGGCAAGGACATGGTCGCTATCTCGATCCCCAATCAGGATCAGAACGACAAGAGGCCTTGGGAAGAGTTCGTGCTTCCGGTACAGATGGTCCACAGTGATCACTACGGCAGCAAGTCGCTTTGGGCAAAGATCCCTGAAAACGGCACTACCGTTCTTTCGAGATCCACAAAACCTGAAGATCCCAATGGAAGTTGGACGAGGGAGGAACGAACCGTTGACAACAAGACCCTGAAATCGATGGTTGAAGCCTACAAGCTTAAGCCTAAAACTCAGGGAGCGCGTTGATCTTTATAACGCGTGTGGGAACCTAATTGAACATGCGTGGGCGTGTTTATTAGCGTTCCCCTTTCTTCCCCCCATACCCCCTAACTAACCCTTTCAATTTATTAATCTTAACCAGCTAAAGAAGAATGTTAGTGTTAACTCAAGTATGCAGTTAACTTAGAGTTTGAGTTATTAACATGGCTTGAACAAATCGCACATTTAACAGCTTTATGTTTCTGGATTAAGATGCCAGTAAGAAATGGCTATGAGATTGACAGACTTGGAGTTAACCTGATTCCCTTCCTGTTTTTCTTTTTAGCCAGGCAATAATAAATACAAAGGGGGATGAACCTATGAAGTCTCTGTTGAAGTTAGTTATCAGTCTGGCAGTTAAGGTAGCAATCATTGCTCTGATCTATGCAATTGCTATGGGCTTTTCAATGTAATAGCCTCCGGCGAGAAAGTTATCCATTATTCTTTTTTAGCCAAGCTTTATAATAAATAAAGAGGTGTGAGCATATGAAGAAGCGTGACATAGTGATTATTGCGACAGTTTCAGGTATAGCAGTGATTGCTTTGCTGATTGGATTAGTCAGCTGCAATAAGAGTGATGCACCTGATGTTTCTTCTTTTAGCACAGCAAATCCGAGTGAAACTGAAGTTACGACGGAATCCCTAAGTGATGTCGATGCTTCAGATCCGAGCGAGGAAGTTCAAGCTTCTTCTTTGCAGGCAAATGAAAGTAATCAGGAAGTAAGCACGGAAACTACGAAGAATATCGAGGTCGCAAGTTCGACACAACAGACAAGTCAAACAACAAGTAGTAACGCGCCCGCGAGCACAGGAGGCGGAAATTCAGGATCCGGTCAGGAAAGTCCAAAAGCAACACCGACCCCTGTTCCGACTGAGGCTCCAGCAGCTGATCCTACAGCGACTCCCAAGCCTACAGCTACCCCGACTCCAGAACCGACAGCAACGCCGGTTCCAACTGCGACTCCTACCCCGGAGCCTACACAGACACCCAAGCCAAAGCCGTTGTATATTGAGATATTGTGCGGCGATGAGGTCATATTGACATACACTTGGGCTTCAGAGGCTGACTACACAACAGCTAAATACAATGAGCTTTGCGATCAGGCGGAAGCCATTGTAATCGAGAAGTATGGTGAGGAATATCTGCTGAATAATCCAATTCATTCCAGATAAAACAACGCGACAATTCAAACCCAATAAGACGTTCTCAACTCGAGGGCGTCTTTTTTATTTCAAAAATCATGAAGCGAGGTAAAGACGACAATGAGTATCAAAAACAAAATTGTATCGGGCGTTCTTGCTGCTTTCATGCTCATCAATCCCGTTGCTCCTTTTAGCACGGTTTTCGCTGATGAAATCAGTGAGCCTACGGAGACAGTAACGATTGAGACTGAGGCCTCAGAAACTTCTGAGACCGAGGAGCAGGAAGAGACAGAACAGACGGAAGAGACTGTCGAAAGCGAAGTTGAGTATACAGTCGAGTCTGAAGAGACACAGCCCGAGGAAACGGAAATCGTCATCTCTGAAACATCTGAGACGACGGAAACAAGAGCTCCGCCTATGGAGACTGAAGAAACAGAAGTAACTGAGACAACTCCTTCCGAGACTGTAGAAACAGAACCGGAAGAAACTGAAAACGAGACAGTTATCGTGGAAGCTTCTGACAATGAGGAAATGCTCAAGCTTATTGCTGACATGCCTTACGGCTACAGACTGATCGTAAGAGCACCTGTTGATCTGACAGACGTAAATGTCTACCTTGGCGTTTATTTCGACGGATCCTATGTTCTCAGTTTTGAGAGCCAGTTTGACTACGATGCTGCAGTTTCTTATTTTGAGAGCGAAGGCATTAAGTACTGCGAAGACGGCGAGTTTGGTATCTGCGGAGGCTTCGGATTAATCAATAATGCCCAGATCAATCCTGATGCCACAACAAAGATTGCCATTATCGACACCGGATCTGATATAGCCAATGAAGCAGTATCCGTTATATCAGACGATGCTTCAGATGCTAACGGTCATGGTACGGCAATGGCATCTTATGTTCTTGAGAACACGGACGATGCTTATATCATCTCCGTCAAGGCATTTGGCAGTGACGGTAAGGGTGATGTATCTGATGTTTATGCTGCTGTTCAGTATGCAATTAACAGTGATGTAGACGTCATCCTCATGGCCTTCTCCTTGAGAGATAACGGCAACTACGATGCTTTCAAAGCTCTCGTTGCTGAGGCTGAGGCAAGCGGCATCACTATAATCGCTGCTGCCGGTAACAAGAATGCTGATGCATCCGGGTATATTCCTGCAAACATCAATGGTGTACTTACTATCGGCGCCGTTGATGCTGACGGATATAAGCTCTCTACTTCCAACTACGGAGATGCAGTTGAGTATTACGTTAATGCTGAATCGACATCTCAGGCAGCTGCTGTTTTTGCCGGCAAGTTTATCGCTGGAAACACTGGTGACATCGCAACTTCCTACGAGACTGAGTCTGGAGAGTATGGTACGGGAGCTGAGACTCTTGATCCTGATATGCTTTCGGATGATGCCGTCTTCGTCGTTGACGAGATCACTGTTAGGAAGCCTTCTACAATTCATGCTTCCGGTGCTCTGAAGACAGCTCTCAACAATGCAGGCTGGGTAACTGTAACGGGCGTTTATACGGTAGATGGAGTTAAAGCACTCTGCATCACCCCTAAGTTCGACGATCCTGTAAGCAGCGGTTCTTACTATAAGAATCCTTTCACGGGCAAGATCACAGCTTCAGCTGACAGTTACGGAGTTCTGGATGACCTCAGAACTCTTACCTATGGTCAGGTCGCATACGGCTTGATCTGTGCAGCAAACGATTATGGCTGGTCCGGAAATGAGTATTTCATGGTGCACCTCATGAGCGGCTACCTCTTCGGCACTAAGTTCAACAGCGCTTATGCTACTGCTGACAAGAAAGCTCAGGGCGAGCCTTTTAGGGATGCCATTAAGAATTCAACTGTAAGAGCTATGGCGGTCGAAGTTGCAGCCAAGGTTTACGGGTATGCAGCCGGCGCACCTGCCAACACCAGTTACAAGATCTACTTCAACCCTAATGTCGGAGCACATGGTTCTGATGGTTACAGCCAGGCGGTTCTTACTGCAGATATCCAGCCTCCGTCAAAGATCACGGTAGTCAAGACTCCTGCAAATGCTTCTGCTGTTGCAAATAACAATTGCTATAGCCTTGAGGGTACGACATATGGCCTCTATACAAGCGACGGTACTCTTGTCCACACCTTCACGATCAACGCATCAGGCACAACAGAAACATACACTGTATCGGATAGAAACAAGTCCTATTACGTTCAGGAGATTTCTGCAGGTAAGGGTTTCATGCTCGATACTGAAAAGTATTCAGTAGATTTTTCAAAGGCAGTAAATGGTCTTGTTACGATCTCAGTTTCCGATGAACCTGTATTCGACCCTATATCCTGGAATATCAGAAAGGTCGATCCTGAGAACTGGAATATCGTTCCGGGCGTAAGATCCTTCTCTGGCGCAGTATTCAGGGTCTACTACTATGACAAAACAGACATTATGTCTGCTGCTGATGGTCTTGCTCTTAAGGAGTCAGATGCTTTAGCAGTAGCCGAGTTCACGATCGATTCCAATGGAAACAGCTTCAGAGTCGATGTTCCCGGTTTAAAGGCAAATGCTGTTGCAGGGGCTCAAGGAAACTACTGGAGGAACTACACCGGTTCTGAAAAAGATGCACCTCTGGGAACATATGTCGTTAAGGAAGTGACAGCCCCTGCAGGTTATAACCTTCCTAATGACAATGCTAATCAGGGCATTGTTTTCAGTGTTTATCAGAGTGACAACGGCAAGTCTGATGTAAAAGCTTACTTTGGTACTGTAACCGGCAGTTCCGCTTTCGGGTACCTTGACGGTAACTATGTCGTTAATGAACCTTCGAAGTACGGCTGGGCAAGACTTATCAAGAGAGCCGAGAACACAGGAATACCTGTAAATGGTTCTTTCGAGACATCTTTTGCAGGAACAACCTATGGCATTTATGCTGACACAAACGGCAATGGTGTCTACAATGACGGCGAACCTCTTATGGCAACAGTTGTATTCGATGCTGATGGTCATATGGAGTCGGTAACCTATGCTGACGGATTTACTCCTAAGTTCGGTTTCCAGAAGTCTAATGACAGATTTGAGCTTCCTTCCGGCAAGTATGTTGCAATGGAGCTTAAAGCTGCTAAGGGATACTACCTCAACAGCGAGAGCCTTCCTTTCACAGTAGAGGATAACGCAACAAAGGTCACTGAGGTTATTGCTACAGATCCTCACGCTTATGTAAGAGTAAGCTTTACCCTTGATAAGGAAAGCGTGCTCGGCAACAGCGTATCAGGAGCTGTATTCACAGTTTATGCAGACCCTAAGTGCACAAAGGCAATCGGAACTCTCACTGATGATGGTGACGGACACTATGTCTTTTCAGCAGATGATGGTATCCTCATTGCCCCTAACAGTGCTCTTCAGGGTGCTGACGGAGTATGGGCTTATGTTTTCGATACGTATCTTTACGTAAAGGAGACCAAGGGTCCTAACTGTATTATCCTTAACGGCTCTAAGCAGGAACTTACTTCTGAAGACAGCAATGCCGTTAGAGATACAAGCACTTATACGGTTCACATCAATCTTTCGGGGATCACTCAGAACAATCAGACAGGAACTCTTTCCTATAAGATAACTTCTGATGCAATAGCCGACGAATATGGTTCAAAGTTCAGTGTTTACGATGGTCTGAACGGTTACAAGACGAAACCTATAAGGATTGCCAATAACCTGACAGGAACCTTCTCAGAGACTAATGCTCTTTCTCTGGTAAAGAGGACAGAGACTCCTGACAACTTCGATATCACCGGCACAGTCTTCTCACTTTACGATGGTAGCATTCTGATTGCTACCTACAAGTACGAGAACGGTAAGTGGCAGTGGTTCGACAGAGACGGAAATGCAGTCTCCGGTACCTATTGGGAAGCACTTGCGTTTGACACTACCTACACGGTATATGAGGACTTTGATCCTGGTTACTTTGAGGCCGATAGCGATGCAAAGATCCCTTATCAGGTCGTAAATGTTACTGAAGGCTGGGTCAAGGTCTCTGAGAGCAGATGGTCTTACACCTTCACGACACCTTCTTTCCACGATATGCCCGAAGCATTTGACTTCGGTGCGACCAACAACAAGCTCTACGGCAATGTCGAGATCAACAAGGTTTGGTCACAGGAAAGAACTAAGGATGAGGATCTTTCAGGTTATGTATTCATCTTTGAGTATGGCGGAACCGGCAAGGAACCTTCTTGGACCGGTATTACCATTACAAGAGTTACAGACGCTGACGGCAATATAGTTCTCAACGCTATCCCGATCGGATGGTACCGTGTTCGCGAGAACAACGAAGGTAACAGATGCGAATGGTCTTCAGATACGAAGATCATGGTTGGTGATGACGGAAATGAGTATGCTGTTTTCAATCTGGAAGACAAGCAGACAATCGAGTATGACGTTATAAACATCATCAGAGTAAACATCAAGGTAAACAAGATCGATCTTTGGACCGGTGAGGTTATCTCCGATTATGAAGGAGATCCTGTAAGATTCAATCTTTACAGGGATGCCAATAACGACGGTATTCTCCAGGATGAAGAGAGACTTCACAACTACACAATCGCTCCTGATGCAGACAAGGACGGCAAAGTTGTCTTCACCAACATCGGAGTAGGAAACTACTTCATCGTTGAGCAGGTAGCTCCTTTTGGATTCTATCTTGAATCCGAGCCTTTCTATGTACAGGTAAAGGATGCTAAGGATGTAGAGGTCAACGTTCCCGATACTCCTTACACGGCTTCCGTCACGATCCACAAGCTTGATTGCAAGACATTGGGAGTTCTTGAAGGTGCTGAGTTCACCGTTTATGAGGACGTTAACGGCAACGGCATTTGGGATGAAGCAGACACTGTTGCAAGAGTTTATGATGAAGCATCCGGCTTGATGGTTAATTGCACTGTCACCTGGGATGCTAAGACAAAGACTTATGTAACGGACGGCCTTAGAGCCGGGAAGTATATCATCGTCGAGACAAAGCTCCCTGACGGATACTTCTACTGTGATAAGGACGGTAATGCTACCGAAAAGCCCAATGAGGTAGCTGTCGAGATCAAGAACAAGGATACTCAGGCGGCTGATTTCGTAGTAGATACCTATGAGGTAACTGTCTACAACACTAAGCCTGAAATCAAGACAACGGCAACTGATGCCAATACCGGGACAAGCGTAATGACATACTCTGAAACGGTTACGATCGCTGATGAGGTTTATTACGAAGGACTTATTCCCGGCAAGATCTATGTTGTTGAAGGAACACTTATGGACAAGGCTACAGGTCTTCCTTATGTCGGTCCTAACGGTGAGACCTATGTAAGCAGCTCGATCTTCAAGCCGGAGTTCTCCACAGGCACGACTCTTGTTGTCTTCGAGAATGTTGCTGTTCCTTATACAGTTGATTCTCTCGTCGTATTCGAGGACCTTTACAACGAGGATAAGACCGTTAAGCTTGCAACTCACGCTGATATAAGCGATGAGAATCAGACAGTTCACAGACCTAAAGCTTCAACGACTGCCACGATCGGCGGCGATAAAGCCATCTATCTTGGCTCAACTGAGGTAAGAAATATAACCATTACGGATACCATTTCTTATTATGGTCTTGAGGTTGGCAAGGTCTACAGAGCTGAAGCAACGCTTCATAAGGCTGACGGAACTCAGATCCTTGTAAACGGCAATCCTCTTGTGGTTGTTCTCGAATTTGTTCCAGAAACAGCAGATGGAAGTGTTGATGTTAAGATCACCTTCTCTTCCGAAGGTCTTTCTGAAGGCGACAAGATCGTTGTTTTCGAAAAGATCTACGACGTAGCTGAGGATGGTGAGGATCAGGATGAGGATATTCTCATTGCCGTTCACGAAGACTTAAGTGATGAGGGACAGACTGTAACGATTCACTTCAGACCTTCAACCGGTGAGATAATGCCTACTTACACAAAGATCGCTGCTGCACTTCTGGCTCTGTCTGTATTTACAGCATCCATCTTTATCAGGAAGAGAAAGAAGCATGCCCTCCAGTAATAACTTCTTTCTATGGCTCTGGCCCCCTTGGGATAAACCCTTGGGGGCTTTTCCTATACCAGGGAGGTATTTATGAATGAAAAACTGCGGATCGTACTGAAGACGTTGGCGGTCGTCCTCTTTTTAGTAAGCATAGCAATTATCGGTATAACTGCTCTTAAGAACCACAGGCGTAAGGATATTTCTAAGGACGCGATAAAGGTAGTAGAGAGCGCAATTGATGAAGGTGGCGATGAAAAGATCACTTTCGAGGTGCCGGTATCAGACTTCTATAGAGTCGACGGAGAATGGGGTGAAGATGACTCTTCACTGCAGGATCTTCTCCGTGAAATGACAGATCTGTCTGCTCAGCATGAAACACTAACACTTATCGGGATACTTGAGATCCCTTGTATCGATGTAAAGGAACCTATATGGGATTCCTGCTCCTCTACTGCCTTGAGATTTGGCGTCGGTAGGTTTCCTCAGACTGCTCAAATCGGAGAAGATGCCAACTGCACCATTTTCGGACACAGAATGAGGCAAAGCCAGACTATCTTCTGGCAGCTTCAAACGCTCGAAAAGCATATCGGCGAAGAGGTTATCGTTACTACAACTGACGGAATCAGGCACCAATATACGATATCCGACACAGTCTATGTCAAAGATGCAGCAATCGATCCGTACTTGAGTGCGGATCTTTTTGATTCAGAGCATCTTTGCCTTGCGACGTGCGGCTACGGTACCGATCCATACAACAGCAAAATTTACAGGTCAAAGAACACGGAGTTCATCGTGATCTGCGTGCCTGACAACCCACAGGAGGAAAACCATGAATAAAGAACAGAAACTCTACGATTATCTTGA
>JAEEGJ010028132.1_pt1 | contig 11214 bp, 7 predicted proteins | sample 8958761 | NCBI WGS metagenome assembly JAEEGJ01 (sample SAMN16246546, study PRJNA631951) | gut metagenome | biome: gut microbiome; feature: rumen; material: RS-attached | host: Bos | place: Iran: Karaj | collected 2018-10
CTCGCTGTTGTGGATGCCCCGTGGGTCGATATTGCAGAACGGAATGAAACGGTCGGGATACTTGCGGCAGATTTCCAATATTTCCTGATTCGACTGCGGCAGATATTCCTCCGGGCCTATGAGCGGGAGGATGATTCCCTTGTCGATGTCCAGTTCGTCATATCGCTTCAGAACCTGTTCAGGCGTGCAGAACTGCGTTCTTCCATCCTGCGGCGGGCATGGATACAGATAGGTATGCGTGTGGATGTCGATAAACATGTTGTTCCTTTAGAAACTGCCCTTTGCGACGGCGTCCGCCATTTCCTTTTGGATTTCAGGATCGTATGACAGGATGGGCTCGACATCTTTGTTCAAAATGCGCCGTTCGATGTAGTTTTTGGTGATTCTGCGGACAAGCGGCATGAGGGAGATGACACCGATAAGGTTGGGGATGAGCATCAGGCCGTTGAAGGTGTCCGAAATGTCCCATGCGAGGGAGGATGTGAGCAAGGCACCGGAGATGATGAGCAGGCAGAAGAAGACGCGGTAGTATTTGACGGCTTTGAGTCCGAAAAGATATTCGATGACTTTACTGCCATAGTGGGACCAACCAAGAACCGTCGTGAAAGCGAAGAGGAACATGGCGATGGCGACAAACGCGCCGCCGGCTGCGCCAAAAACGCTTGTAAAGGATTTTGCCACCAGCGTGGCATCGTCCGTGCCCGCCGCTATCACGCCTGTCTGCAGGTCGATGACGCCGGATGTCAGGACGACTAGTGCGGTCATGGTGCAGACGACCATCGTGTCCGCAAAGACTTCAAAGATGCCCCAGATGCCTTGTTTGACAGGCTCTTTGGCGTTGGAATTGGAATGGACCATGACGGAGGAACCAAGGCCCGCTTCGTTGGAGAAAACGCCGCGTTTGCAGCCTTGCGTGATGACGGTGGCGATGGCGGTTCCCGCGGCACCGCCGGCGACGGCCTTGATGCCGAAGGCGAACTTGAAGATGGACATGATGGCGGCGGGCAGCAGTGAGACATGGGCGGCACAGACAATGAGCGCGCCGATCACATATAGGGCGGCCATGAAGGGGACGACTTTTTCAGCCACATTGGCGATGCGGTGCAGTCCGCCGATGATGACCAATGCGCCGATGATGACCAAGGCAACACCGATAAGCAACGCGACAAGCGTTACTTGTGAATTACCGCTCCCCCACAGGACAACCGGATGCATGTTGGCGAAAAAGGCGGATTCAACGTTCTTGACGATTTTGTTGACCTGTCCCATGTTGCCGATGCCGAACGAGGCGAGAATGGCGGAAAAGGCGAAGAAGATGCTCAGGATTTTGCCAAGCATCTTGCAACCGCGATAGGAGCCCAGCCCTTCATTCAGATAGTACATGGGGCCGCCGCTCCATTCGTTCTCCTTGTTGCGGCGACGGTAGTAGATGCCCAGCACGTTTTCCGAAAAGTTCGTCATCATGCCGAGAAACGCGGCGACCCACATCCAGAAGACGGCGCCGGGCCCGCCGATGGCGATGGCGGCGGCGACGCCTGCGATATTTCCCGTGCCGATGGTGGCGGCCAACGCCGTGCAGAGCGCCTGGAACTGGGATACGGAGCGTTTGTCGGATTTGTCATGGGAATCCGCATGGAACAGTCCCATGAATGTCTTCGACCACCAATGGCGCAGATGGGTGATCTGGAAGAAATTGGTGGCGACGCTCATGAGGACGCCCGTTCCCAGTAGCAATGCCAGGCCGATTTTGACCCAGATGAACGTGTTCAGGGCATCGTTGAAGGCCGCAAGTTTTGACAAAAACGCTTCCATGTGCAAATTCCTTTCCTGTTTTGAAACGACGAAGCCGTCAGGCATGCTGACGGCTCTCTGAAGAAAAAGGCATTTGCCATTTTGCCGACTCTTTCCTTTTGCCTGAGAGATTCAGCCTGTCGCCAGACCTTGCACCTTCGGCACTCCATGGGGAGATTCTCCAGAGTTCCCTCCATCCGCAAGTTTCCCTGCGGACTTCAACGGGGTGGTTTATTCATTTACTATACCGCAAGCTGCGTATTTTTCAAATGAATGCGGTTGGCATTTGGGCGTCAATACTTCTTGGAAGTTTGTATGGGATGTTTGCGCCGTTCGGCGTCCATGTGTATATTATCGGGCAGTGAAATTGAAGATGTGGCGTATGGGATGGGGCGATGTGAAGCCCCGAAAACGGCAAGCGATACTGAAACTGTTCAATGTGGGCAGGAAACAACGACGCGCCTGCAATTTTGATGGAATGAAACCAACCTAAGGAGCAAATGATGAAGAAGACGTTTTTGTATGTAATGCTGTCCTTCCTGATCGCGGGCTGCTGCAGTGTCAAGCAATGCGAAGACAGTTGCGTAAAGGATTCCGGCACGACCTTCGCGAAGGATGCCTTGCAGAAGTATGTCGATTCCAAAGAGATACCGGGCGCGATCTGCGTCTATTACGACAACGGCGTTCAGGAGACCGCCTGCATCGGTTATGCGGATGCAAGAACGCAACGCCCGATCACGATTGACGACCATTACATGCAGTGCTCGCAGACGAAAGGCTTCTGCGGCGTGACCGTCGCCATTCTTGTCGAAGAAGGCAAGCTGTCGCTTGACGACCCTGTGTCGAAATACCTTCCAGAGTTCAAGGATCTGTGGGTCCGGCAGTCGAATAAGGATGGTGTGCAGACACTTGTCAAGGCGAAGAATGTTCTCACGGTGAGAATGGTCATGAATCACACGGGCGGTTTCGGATTCGAACTCCCGAACTATACGGCGATGGGCGGCTGGTCCCGCAGAATGCCGTTGCGTTCCGTGGCGGCGACGGCTGCATCGCAGCCAATTGCCTTTGAGCCGGGCACGAAGGCGCAGTATTCCAATGTCGGCATCGACATCGGCGCGGCTGTCGTTGAAGTGGTCACCGGAAAACGTTGGGAAACATTCCTGTAAGAGCGTGTTTTGGATCCGCTTGGAATGAAGGACACCACTTTCTGGCCGACCGATGCGCAGCTTGCGAAGAAGATTGAGATTTACAGTGTCAAGCCAGGCGAAGAGGCCAAATGGGTTGAGCAGAATTCGGCGATGCAGCGCCCTTACGGCGATGACCGTGTGTTTCCGTCGGCGGGCGCAGGGCTCTGGACGACTGTTCGTGATCAGCTCAAATTCTACAAGATGCTGATGAATCTCGGTGTCGGCGAGAACGGCGTCAGGATTCTGAAGGAAGAGACCGTCAAATCCATTCTCGCCGTTTCGACGCGTCCGAAAGGGCTGGGCGGCTATTCGCTTGGTCTTTCGGCCCCGGAGACCGATGCCGAAGACCAGTGGTTCGGCCATGGCGGCGCCTGGGCGACCAATTGCGTTGTCAATTGGCACAAACGTCAGCTGAAACTGATTGCCGTGCAGTTTATCAAGGACACCAAACAATTCGCGTCCGCTTTCAATGAGGGGGCTAACAAGTTCTTCAAGACCCAGATAGACAAATCCACGGACGAATATTCGGGAAGAATGAAATAACCATTTTCAGTTCTCATGCTTGAAATAGGCGACGTTAAAAGAACTATTTATCTTGTGTAGCTCATATCAGGGGCTGTTGCAAAAACTCAAAAGGCAAGCAACAGCCCCTTTTCATCTTGCATTCAATGTATGAAAGATATTTCTCGTGAACCTCTGGAGGAAAAATGATTCGTGATCCGCAAAAGACAATTGGCGCTTTGATTGACAAATGCTCCATTGCGCAACTTTGCTATGTTGACAAAGATGGGTTCCCTGTCACACGCGCCATGCTGAAACCACGTGAACGGAATGGACTTCGGGAGTTCTATTTTACGACCAATACCTCCAGCGAAAAGGTGAAAGCCTTGAGAAACAATCCGAAAACCAGCATATACTTTGTCGATAGACGTTTTTTCAGAGGTGTCAGCTTGGTGGGCATCGCTGAGATTCTGGAGGATGCGGCTACAAAGGAACGAATCTGGCGAGGCGGAGATGAACAATATTACAGCAAAGGCGTTACTGATCCGGACTACTGTGTCATCAAAATCACCGTCCAGAAAGTCCGCTATTATTCCAACTTCAAATCAACGGATTTTAACGTATAGACAGTAAAGTTTTCAATCTTTTTGCCTGAACAGGGCATGAAACAATGAAATACGCAAACATCGTTTCCGGCAGGTTCATCGACCGTCCAAACCGCTTCATCGCCCATGTGGAGATCGACGGCGTCAAGGAGACGGTCCACGTCAAGAATACTGGTCGCTGTATGGAACTCCTTCTTCCTGAAGCGGATGTGATGCTTGCTGTTTCTGATAGCCCGTCACGCAAGACGAAATACGATCTGATTTCAGTATATAAGAAGAATCTAGGCTGGGTCAACATCGACAGCCAGGCTCCGAATGTTGTCGTGAAAGAATGGTTGATGTCTGGACAGCAGGTATTTCCAAATATCACGACGCTGAAGCCTGAATACGTCCATGGCAATTCCAGAGTGGATTTCTATCTGGAATGCGGTCAAAGAAAAATATTCATCGAAGTCAAGGGATGTACGCTTGAAATAGATGGAATTGGATATTTTCCCGATGCACCGACGGAACGCGGCGTCAAGCATCTGCATGAGCTGATGAAGGCGGTGGAAGACGGCTTTGAATGTTATATCGCGTTTGTCATCGCCATGCCCCGCGTGACGAAAGTGCTGCCAAACCGCATGACGCATCCGGAATTCGGCGATGTCTTGGACGCCGCCGTCAAGGCAGGAGTGAAGATTCTCTGCCTGCCTTGCAGTGTCCGCCCGGATGAACTGGCAATTAAGCTTCAAAATGACTGAGAAGCTCGCCGTCACTTTTTTGACGGCAACGGCATTTCCTTTCAACCGTCGATGTGTCTTCCAAGCTAATGGTGGTTTTCAAGAGAGAGAACAAGTGCTTATAAGAATGAAAAAACTCATTTGATAATCAGAACCTTAGCCATGTAGCGGCAGGAGTCTTATCGTTTTGTGGCCGCCAGTCGTGGTATCGGCTGGCGGCCACAAAATGTATCTCGATATACTGAGTGTTCAGCTAGCGCGAGGCGATGTCCACAAGGTCGTTGAAGATGTCGGGGCCGCCGATTTCGTCGGCGTTGAGATTCTGGCTGAAGGGGACGAGCCCCATGCCGGCGTGTCCGTCGTCGGCCAGGTCGATGGCGTCCTTGAGGGCGGCGAGATGCGACATGTGGGAGCCGGACTCGTCTTCGAGGCGGACGGCGATTTCGTGGTCGAGGCCTTGGTTGAAGTCGCCATTGGCGATGGCACCGTAGAGCACGAGCAATTTGCCGGCCGTTTCGCCCTCGAAGGCGCCCCGCATCGCGTGAAGCGTCCTGTCGCCGCAGTGGTTCATCATGATTGCGGCGATGAAGTTGCGGCACGGCTGCTTCTCGTCCGCCCCGACGGTCGCCTCCTCGGCGCCGCTTGCATTCATGGCCTCCACGATGTTGTCGCGGAACTGCGTGACGGCGCGGTGGATGTCGGGGCCCGACGAGCGGGACGAGAGCTTGCGGATGGCGTCGATCTTCGTGTTCGAGGCGGCGCGGATGAGCTTGCCGATGGTTCCGGGGGGCAGGGCCTTGCCACCCATGCTGGCCAGCAGACGCTTGCCCGCCTCGTAGATGGCCTGATTGCCTTGGGAAAAGGCCTGCAGTTCGGCGAAGTTGGCGGCGATGGCCTCGGCACGCTCACGAACGGCCTCAATGGGGCGTAGTGTCGACGTGTTGGAGACGAGGATCGCGTCCATGTTGTTGGTGACGACCTGAACGGCATCTGCGTTGGCGGAGCATCGCAGGAGGGCGGCGTTGATGAGTTTGTTGACCTTTTCGGCGTTGCCTTCGCCGGCCTTTGAGTAGGCGTTGGTCGCGTGGGCCTTGGCGTTGTCGTATCCGGCACTGATGTTCAAGTTTTGGCGCGCCGCTTCGGCCTGCGCGGCAAGTTCCTCGTTGGCCAGGACGAGGACGGACTGGAAGATTTCCTTGTGGCCGAGCGCATTCTTGTCGATAGGACCATCAAAGGCATTGTATTCGCCCCCACTCTTGCCGAGGAGGACAATTTCAGCTGCCATGTTGTATAGCCCGAATAGGTATCCGATGGCCCAGCTTTGCGACTGGATGGAATCCTTCTGCTCATCGGTTGGATTTGCGCCTTTGGGATAATCGCCAGCCTGTATGTCATTTACGAGTTTAAGGAGCTTCAAGGCGGTTTCACTGCGGAACGCGGCAACCGCGCCCTGAAGTTGCGCGGTGGAGAATCGGTTGAGGATAAGCTCTGATGCGTATTCGCGCACGGGTGTCATTTCATCGCCGCCTTCAAGGGCATCGCCAACATGCGCGTCGCGTATGACCTGCTCGATGGCGGCGCGCAGGTCCACGACGGCTTGGAACAATTGCTTCGGCTTGGAGGAGGCGGAGAGTTTGGCGTATTCACCGGGGTTCGCGGTGAAGGCGGCCTTTGCGACTTTGCCGATCAGTCCTGGCGGCACGCTCTTTCCGTTAAGATTGGTGAGGAAGGCGACGCCTACCCTTTCGGCAGTGGCATTGCCGTCCGCAACCGCGCGGACCTCGGCGAGATTGGCGCGGATGGCGTCAATCTTCGCCTTGATCTGCTCTGTGGGGCGCAGTTTGTTACTACCGTTGATGCAGATTTTGTCGATGTGCTTCGAGACGATGTCCTTGAGGTCGAAGTCGTCGCCGCAATAGGCGAGCATTTCCTTGACGAGCGCCTCGGTCGCCGCCTGGTTCTTGCCGTCAATCTGATTCGTGATGCTTCTCGTGTGCTTCATCGCCTCGGCCTCGTACTGGCCGTGGTCGATGTGCATGGGCGTGGAGGTGACGGTGCCGTCGACGTCGACGGTGACGGTCCAGTTGAACTTGACGGGGAAGTTCTCGGGCTCCTTGATGAAGACGGAGACCGCGCCGGTGGCGGCGTCCTTCGCGATGGTGTACTCGACGGGGATGTGCTCGTTGGCGTCGAGGCCGAACTCGGAGAGGCACGAGAGCTGGCCGAGCTGGCCCTGGCCCAGGGCCAGGGCGACGGAATCGAGCTGCGCGGGGTGGGCCGCGGTGCACAGCTCGCGGAGCTTGGCGGAGATGCGGTCCATCACGGGCTTGGCCTTCGCTTCGGAGGTGCCGCCGCATTCGAGGGTTTCGTCGGCGAAACGGAAGACGTAGCGGAGGCGGACGCCCTCGGGCCACTTGCCGGTGGCGGAGACGGTGGGCATGGAGGGGCGGTAGATGTCGTCGCGCATGGACTTGATGCCGGCTTCGCCCTTCATGCCGTAGCCGTCGAGCGAACCGCCGACGGAGGCCATGTAGGGGGCGCGGGGGAGGGGCCGGTTGTGCTCCATCGAGTCGAGCACCTCGGCGAAGGTGGCGCCGGTGTCGGCGAGGATCTTGGTGGCCCGGATGATCTGGCTGTTGTCGAGGCGTTCCACGAGCAGGTCTTCGAGGGTGTCGGCGGCCGCGCCGTCGCGCTTGCCCTTCTCCACGATGTCGGGATAGAGGATGTCGAAGGCGGCCTGCCGCGTGAGCCGGCCCGCCGATTGGAGGGCGGCCAGTTCGTCCGCGTGCTTCATGACGCGCCCGATGAAAATGCCGGACTGGCCGATCGTCTTCACGCCCTTCCCGTCGGCGGGGAGGGGATGGAAGAGGTCGCTGACCGCGAAAAGCAGCCGGCGCTTCTCGTGGGGCATCTGGGCTAGCGAACGGAACTGCCCATTGGCCAGGCTGCGGAGGAGGAAGCGCGTCGCGGGATTCTTCTCCATGCCGAAGACCGCCTCCTTGTCCTGCGCGTCCAGGGCGATGCTCTCGTTGAAGGCGAGTTCCTCGAAGATGAACTTCTCGGCGCCCACCAGGCCGGAGAGGCCGGACACCTGGGGCGAGTAGTTCCTGGCCGTCACGCTGCCCTTGCCGGTGTTGCGGTCCGCGCAGACGCCGGTGAACCACGCCTTGAAGTCCTCCATGAGGGCGAGGCCCGCCCGGAAGCCCTCCGCGTTGCGGGTGAAGCGGCCGCCGTAGTTGTAGAGGCGGCGCGCGTTCGAGGACGGATCGAGCGCGGCGGCCTCCGCCTGCTCGTTGGTGCAGTTCGTCGCCATCTGGTAGAGGTTCGCGACGCGCGCGAGCTTCGGCAGTTCGGAGGGGAGATAGCCCATTGATGTTGCCCTGCCGACGCTTGCCTCGTCCGTGAACTTGCCGCCGCCAAGCGTGTCGATGGCGGTCTTCACGAGTTTGATGCGGCGCGCGGTGAGGGGCTTGCCCTTGCCGAAATCCTCGAGCTTCATGTTGTCGCGCACGAGGTCCGGGATGAACTTCTCGCCACCGAACATATCCGCGACCGCCTTGCGGAACTGGGCGCGCACCTCGTCGTTCGCCGCCTTCATCTCCGACGTGCGCAGGAACGACGCGAACGAGCCCTTGTAGTCCTCTTGCGTCATCCCTTTGAAACGGGCGACGGTGTCCTTTTTATTTCTCGCGTAGGCCTTGTTTGCAAAATCCACGAACTGCTGGAAGCTCGCTGTATTGTTTGAATTGATTTTTTCTGGCATTGTCCTAATCCTTGGTTATGGTTGACGTAGTACAGTGTACACATGTAGGAGGCAGTTAGATTATACTTGGAGTTGTTTTTCTAATAATCGTTGATGTTCAACCGCAAGTCCTTTTAATTTAGCATGAAAAGATGAATTTTTCGATTTTTATCGATAAAAAAATATGATTTCGTAATTAAGTGGATACCTAAAGCACAGGGCAGGATGTCTTTGTCCTCTGTCTTCGGCTATTCAGACACGTGAAATTCGCTGAAATAACTGTCTTGGACATGGGGGGTAAGGAGAATATTTGGAAATAGTGGCATGAATGCTCTTTTCAAAAAAGAGCAATTTCCATTTGAAAACCTCACATATGATAATACATTATGACTGTTCTGTTGTTCTGGATGAGTTCAGAATAGCAGGCAATCCCAAACAAGTTGGTCACCGGAGGACAGTGTGCCGTAGCACAGGGGATCGTAGGCGAAAGCCTGCAGGCCGCCTGTCGGATAAGGTGTCGAGTGAGCTCGGTTTTTTCGCAAATTCATTGCGAAGGAATCGGGCTTTTTTGTTGCAAGATACAGGAATCGTTGAAGAATCATTAAGGTAAAAATCTCATGGCTGCTTGGAGAATGACGAAATGAACTTGAGATTGAAGTTGCTTGACAAAAGTGAGATTCCACTCTTCAATAGATCTGAAGAGGAGGCTTTCAGTGTGCATGACAAATATTTTCCCGACGAAATCGAGCCTGAAGCTGGGGATGATGATCAAGAAGAGCACGATTTGAATACCATAATCGATGATCCTATGTTCACCGTTCTCGCCATATATGACAATGACACATTTGTGGGAGGTGCAATAGTAGAGGACAAAGGAGAATATGAAAAGGATATCTCAATTTTCTTCCTTATTATCGAATACCAGAGCAAGGGCATTGGGAAAACAGCACTTGACATGGTAGAGGCATATTTTCCAGACGCAAGGGTGTTCAGGTTGATTACTCCATCGCAGGTAGTACGGAACACGGTATTCTATGTAAATAAATGTGGTTACAGAATTGTCAAGGTTGTTAATTTCGACAAGGAGACGAATACTGCGGATTATATATTTGAGAAGAAAAGGAGCAAAATAAAATGAGAATGGTAGCAGAAATGGTGTTCGTGAGTAATGCGTTCAACTGTTTCATTGAGAACAAATAAAATACGAGGAGTGTTGCCATGCAGATAGAGACAGAACGACTAAATCTCCGCCCGTTTCGCGAGAGCGATGCGGCTGATGTGTTGGAGTATCTTCGAAATCCTGTGCCAAACTGCTTTGCATGCATGAAGCTGGATAGCCTTGAAGAGGCAAAGACAGAAATGCAACTGCGCAGACAGGATTCTGAATACTGCTTCGCTATTGTCCTGAAGGCGACTGGCAAGGTAATAGGTGAAATCGATGCATCTCCGGAACGTAATGAACCAGACAATGAATCGTTGCCAATCGACACCTTCAGTCCATGTTGGATGTTGAACCCAGCATACTATCGCAAGGGGTATGCATATGAGGCCGCCAGTGCCTTCTTCGATTACCTTTTCCACACAAAAGGGGCACGACGAATCTACGCCTACACGGAGGATACCAATCTCCGCAGCCAGCGTCTTTGCGAAAAACTTGGTATGCGTCGTGAAGGCCTGTTCATTGAGTTTGTTTCCTTTGTGAAGAATCCAGACGGGACACCACTTTATGAGAATACCTTTCAGTATGCCATTCTGAAAAAAGAATGGGACAAAAGGATGGTTGATATGGCAAGTACGATTCACATGATTGGATGTCATTTGTCTTCTGATGATTCATTAGACAGAGAATAGCGGTGGAAATCCCAAAGACAAAGGAGTCTGACATGTTGAAGAAGATGATGATGCTATTTCTGTTGGCTTGCTACATATGGGATGTTTCTGCCCAGGAGAAACATTCTGAATGGTCTTCCTTTGAAAGAAAACAACAAGATAAAATATACAAGATTAACAAGGAGAAGCACTTTAGATTTGGACGTTTTGAGTGCTCGGAGTTTCAATTGTCAGACAAGGAATATGCTTTTGTAATTGGTATCTCTGGATTGAGCTATGAAGATTTTGTCGTTTCATATGAGCATCAGGGGAGACGCCGATTTGTGCATGAGAAGATCATTGATGTGGAAAAAAGCGAGTCAACTGAGATCGACAATTATATGTGTGAGCAGATTGTTAATATCAATCTGCTTTTCTTTTGCGGATGGGGGAGACTGGCTGGTTATAACAATCCGTACGAGTTATTTGATGAACTGCTTGCCGATCCTACTATTTTAACTCGTTTTCCTAATGTACATGCGTATGTTTTCCAGAAAACTAGATTGAAAAATTACAATCTGCTTGATTATCAAACGATGTTCCGAATGTGCGACAATGCTGACATTTCTTGGAGAGAGCCAAGAACAATGTCTCGTGTTGATAGATATTTACGTTCCCTGAACTGCCTTGTTTATCTTCAGCTCGACTGGGGTGCATATGAAAACAGGAAGAAAGAAGACAGAGGACATGCGCTTACCATGTATGGTTTTACCTATGACATGTCATTCTCAAAAAATAAACCGGAAAGATATACAGGAGTCATTGTGGCAGATTCAGACAATGACAAGAATGTTGCA
>JAEEGJ010028137.1_pt1 | contig 11212 bp, 8 predicted proteins | sample 8958761 | NCBI WGS metagenome assembly JAEEGJ01 (sample SAMN16246546, study PRJNA631951) | gut metagenome | biome: gut microbiome; feature: rumen; material: RS-attached | host: Bos | place: Iran: Karaj | collected 2018-10
CAAACAGGAAATTCAAGGTTTTCGTAGAATCTCAATGCCTCGCGGAACGATAAACCCGACATGGTGTATTTGATGCATCGGCGCGACAAGTCTGCGTCACCAGCCAACAAGCTCAATAGCGACGAGCCGCTGATAATCATTTTCAATTCGGGATAAAGGTCGTAAATCTCCTTGATTTCGCGGCTCCATCCTTCGTATTTGTGGATTTCGTCGATAATAAGTCTTTCGCCGCCATTCATGACAAACTCTCCAGCAAGGTCAACTAAGGTTCGGCGAGAAAAATCGATAGTATCAGCGGAACAGTACAACACTTTCCTGTCGCCAGGTTGGTAGTTCTGTTTGACGAATTGTTTGAGCAGTGTCGATTTGCCCACACCTTTAGCTCCTTGGATGGATAGCAGTCGGGCATCCCAATGCACACGGTTCATCATTTCCCTGACAATGTCCAACGAGGTTTTGGCAATCAATCGGTCGTGTTTTACAAATAGCGTTTCCATGGCAATATCTTTATTTTGCCTGCAAAAATACAAAATTGTTGGTTACAGGCAACACTTTTTGCCAAAAATTGTTGGTTATGGGCAACACTTTTCATTAAAAACTGTTGGTTACAGGCAACAGATTCATGTTTTCCTTATTATTTCACTATGGATTTGGTCATGGCTGTGTTACCGCTTTTGTCGGTGACAAGCAGAAAATAAAGTCCTTTTGGCATACCAGACAAACTGATGTCGTTGCCTTCGCCACAGGTCTTGACCAATTGACCTATAGTATTATAAACCAATACCTTGGTAACTTCCATGCCCATAATATGCACTTCGCCATTCGTTGGGTTGGGATACAGCCTCACCCATGGTTCATCAGACAAGTCTTTTATGCCTGTCAGGTCATCACCGATGGTCCAGTTTTCGGGGAGGCTGTTGTCGGAGTCAAGGTCTTTGAGCTGGAGATATGGACCTTCGCCGTCGGCTTCCATAGGCCATGGGAGGCTGTCGCAGTAATGCACCTCGTCGATAATGTTACCCCAGGCATCAGCCAACACAAGGTTTTCAGACTTGTTGGAGAGCTTGCGTGTGTATTGTCCGAAAGGCGAGATGTTGTAATACTCCTTAAACATCAAGGAATCGGAACAGAGCACGATAGCCTGTCGACCAGCGACATGCGCCCCAACAGGAAATTGATACGAAACACCCAGTTCGCGGAAATACATGCCCGTCAGATTCACTTCCTCGTCGCCGTTGTTGGTGATTTCGATGAACTCAAACTTGTCGCCGTCGATACCCCACCAATCCATAGGATGATAATGTATCTTGGAAATGACCAAAGGCGGCAGGTCGACATCGGCACATCCCGAATAAGAACCTATGTTTTGGTTCAGCCAGTCGATGCGTTGCTGAATCCAGGTCTTCATGTTGTTCACATACTGAGCGTGTTGCGACATCTGGTTCCAGCGTTGGTTGTCGCGGGGAATGGCTTCAGCAATCAGTGCATCGATTTCGTCAATGCGAGAGCAAACGAAGTCATAATTCAAAGGTTGTCCTGACTCGGTCAGTTCAAACCAACGTTTGGCTAAATAGCAACGGAAGAGGTCGGTGTCGAACAAGTCCTTCCAGAATTTTGGGCCCGTGTTGTCAGAATTGCTGAACTGCCACACATCGTAACGGCTGCGGTTGCCGAAGGCATCGTAACCAAAGGCGAGGTTATAATCCCAAACCGGACCCGCCCGCAACTTGCCCATCCTGTCCTTATGGAAGAAGGTACTGAATGAATAAACATCGACATTGGAGGCAAACTCGGCAATCATCATGAAGTCGATGAAAGAAGGGATATCGATGACCGAAGGAATACCCGATGAAGCTGAAGTGTTGTGTTGATTGGCAACGGAAGCCAGGTCGTTGAATACACCATGGATGTAGTTATTTTGCGCATTGGTGATCTCGGAAGGTTTGGGATAATGGTGAATGAAGTCCGTGCTATTGCCCCACCAACCGCCACCATAGCCCTGCATCGTCCAAGCCACAGGGTCGCCGCCAGTGTTTTTGTCAGCCTTGGTGATATAGCCGCCTGTCACTTCAGGAAATTGGTTGCAGGTCTGGTCCATCTTCTCAATGTTGACGCGGTTCTTGTCGGGTTTGATCTTCTCCATGAAAGCATAAAGGCCTTTATAGTCGCCATTGATGACCACCTCACAATACACGCTACGCGAGGCATATTGCCCCAAACGGTTTGATAGTTCATAGGCCAGCACATCACGCATTCCCGTTTGGTCGAAAGCTAAGGAGTTAAGCACCCAGTCGTTCTCTTCCGGCATACCCAAGATGCTGACGTTCCTGTTGGTGACGTTATCGTCCTCGCGGGTCTCTAAGGCGTATGGCTTCTTGTTGAGCATAGTCTGCGAACTACTGCCCCGTCGTTCGATGCCGATGCGTCCGTCATAGTTGAGGTATTCGGGGTTGTTGATGTCGCTCATGTAGTTGCGCGAGCCGTCTTGGTGCCAGATGATTCTCATCGTACCCAAGACTTTAGGCTCGTCGGGGATATTAACGCCGCCGTCGGTCTCGATGACCACAATGGGCAGGTTGCTGTCGGTGAAACTCTGGGCGATGACCGACAACGAAAACAATACAAGCAATATTGTTATGATGCTCTTTTTCATATCTAAACTTATTTCCAGAATTGCCACCATCTCTTTTGTCGGCCTTCCACCACTCTGGCATAGCGGTTTCTCGACCTCCGTAGGGTAGAGAATTTCGTGACCGAACCCGCATTGGGACCTTTCAGGCTGAGGATATGTGAACGCGATGCCACAAAGCCGCCTTCATCGACGTCTTCGATATCACCGTATTTGTTCTTCTTCGAAGCGAAAATGATGACATTGTCGATATACCAACTATTGACATGGGCACCATCGCCAGTGAAATAGAGACAAAACTGTGGTGACTTGCTTGGCCATTCCTCCATATCGAAGGTGAGCAGATACTGGCTTTGAGCGATGCTGCCCGTCACAGTGTCCTCCCAGATGCTCTCCCAGTCCTCGCCGTTTTGCGAGATGCCGATGCCTATTTGGGCATTTTCCAAGCCATCCGTAGCTTCAAAGCAATGGTTGAATTGGAAGTTGATGAAGTCGTATTTCCCCAACTCCACGATGGGTGTCACGAGGCGCGTAGTACCGTTGAAGTTGAAGTCGGGATACATTTGCATTTCATGAGGCTTGCATCCCGCAAAAGAGGTGTTGGAGATGTACCACACCACCCAATCGTCACCTTTCGCGTCCCAACCCTCTTCTAGCCAAGGGTTGAAGAAGCCCTCACACAACATGATGTCGCCCTGCTGGGCGAGTGCCTGCAGGGAGAAGAGAACCACAAAAAAGGTGAGTAGCCGTTTTTTCATCCAACTTGATTTGACTTCGAATTGGCGACAAAAATATTAAAAAATGGGGAAGTTTTCATAATTCAGTGGCATTTATTATTTTTGCAGGATAAACGGACACGAGACTACGGGACACGAGACACGGGACAAAACAATCACGTCCCACGTCTCGAAGTCTCGCAGTCCCGTGTCAAATAAACAGACTATGGCAAAAGAAAAAACCGCCTTTTTCTGCAAGGAATGCGGCAACGAGTCGCCGAAATGGTTCGGGAAATGTCCCGCCTGTGGCGCTTGGAACTCCTGCGTGGAAGAAACCGTCGTCACAGGAAAGGACAGCAAATCGGTGAAGAAAAGCGTCGGATTGGAGATGGACAAAGGTATGCCCGTGCCCATCAACGAAATCGGCAACGCCAAGGAACAGCGTATCATATTACCTTACGAGGAATTCAACCGTGTCTTAGGCGGTGGCTTGGTGCTCGGCTCCTTGACACTTGTGGGTGGTGAACCCGGCATCGGCAAGTCGACCTTGCTCTTGCAGACGGCTTTGCAATTAGCAGGAAGAAAGGTGCTTTACATCTCAGGCGAGGAGAGCCAAAGCCAAATCAAAATGCGGGCCGAACGCATCGGCATCCACAACACCGACTGCTTCATCCTCACCGAGACCAACACACAAGAAATCCTAAAGCACTTCAAGAATGTGCAGCCTGACATCGTGGTCATCGACTCCATACAGACACTTGAATCACCATACATTGATGCCACAGCGGGCAGCCTTTCGCAAATCCGTGAGACAGCGGCTGAGATGAACAAGATCGCCAAGGCGTATCAGGTGCCCGTGTTCCTCATAGGCCACATCACCAAAGACGGCAGCATCGCCGGACCTAAGATCTTGGAGCACATCGTCGATACCGTTTTGCAGTTTGAGGGCGACCGCCACTATGGTTTCCGCATTTTGCGCACCATCAAGAACCGCTTCGGCTCGGCCTCCGAGTTAGGCATCTTCGAGATGAATGCCACAGGGCTCCGCGAGGTGACCAATCCCAGCGAGATCCTGCTTTCGCAGCGTGATGAAGAAGTGAGCGGCATCGCCATCGCCGCCACGATGGAAGGACAACGCCCCATGCTCATCGAGACCCAGGCCTTGGTGAGCAGCGCCGCCTATGGCACACCGCAACGCTCCGCCACGGGCTTCGACATCCGCAGGATGAACATGCTGTTAGCCGTGTTGGAGAAACGCGCTGGTTTCCGCCTTTCCATAAAAGATGTGTTTTTGAACATTGCAGGTGGCCTCCATGTGGACGACCCCGCCATTGATTTGGCCGTCATTGCATCGGTACTTTCATCTAATGCCGACATCCCTATTCCTTCGCGCTATGCCTTTGCCGCCGAAGTGGGTCTTTCGGGAGAAATCCGTGCCGTCACCCGCATCGAAGCCCGCATCGCCGAGGCCGATAAGCTCGGTTTTGAGAAGATTTTCGTCTCAAAATACAATGCCAAAGGACTGGACACTAAGCGATTTAAGATTCAGGTTGTTCCGGTGGCTTCAGTGTATGAGTTGGGGGCGGAGTTGTTTGGGTAAGCTGTAGCAAATTTGTAATTCTATGATTTTTCGTGATTTGCTGGTAAAAAATGGCATAATGATAAAAAATGATTATTTTTGCAGAAAAATACTGAATTATGCCCGAGATAAGTAGTTTTTACGGAATTATCATCTACATGTATTAGAAGTAGCCATGGAGGAAAAACCATTATTCATAAAAGTAACCAAAGCGGAATACATCAAGGATTATATTCTTCGTCTTACTTTTAATGACGGAACAGTGAAACTTTGTGATTTTCTTCCTTTAGCTCAAGAAGGCATCTTCCAGAAACTGAAAAACTTGGATTATTTCAACAACTTCACGCTTGACCCTTGGACGGTAGATTGGAACAATGAAATCGGTTTTGCTCCCGAGTTTTTGTATGAAGTCGGAACCGCAGCATAATTCTCTGTGATGGCTACAAACGCTAATACTGAAAAAATCATATTAGGCATTGACCCAGGAACAATGGTGATGGGCTACGGCGTCATTCGTGAGCAGGGCAAGAAGTTGGAACTCCTCACGATGGGGGTCATCAATTTGAAGAAGCTGGCGAACCAGGCCTTGAAGTTGAAGATGATTTTTGAGCGGGTGCTGGAAATCATCAATGAGTACCATCCTGATGAGTTGGCCATTGAGGCACCGTTTTTTGGGAAGAACGTGCAGTCGATGCTGAAGCTGGGTCGTGCCCAAGGGGTTGCCATGGCTGCTGCCCTTTACCGCGACATCCCCATCTTTGAGTACTCACCAAAAACCATCAAACAGACCATCACGGGCAACGGCAACGCCTCGAAGGAACAGGTGGCCAAGATGGTGCATTTCATCCTGAAGACCGAAGAAAACCCCCAGTTTTTCGATGCCACTGATGCCGTGGCCGCTGCTGTTTGCCATTCTATCTCGAAAGGCAAGGACGTGAACTACACTAAGCACACTACCGAGAAGGCAAAAGCGCACCGCCGTCCTGACTGGAGCAAGTTCATCGCTGAGAATCCTGATAGAGTGAAATCCTGACATGTAGAAAATGGAATAAAATTTGTAGTATTTTTGTTTTCTGAAAAGTAATAACCTAAAAAACGAGTTAAATATGATTATCACCATCATCTGCATCACCATCTTAGCCTATGCAATTGCAGGCAAGGACATCAATAAACAATTGGACAAGCTGAAAGGTGTGGATTGGAAGGCCAAATCGTCTGATGTCTTCGGGAAAATCGGCAATTATGCCAAAAAGGCAGGCCGTGTGGCTACTAAGCCTTTGCTTCAGCTATATTATGTGCTGACCATGGGTGAGACCACCACGCTTGAAAAAGCCCTCATTGTAGGCGCTATCCTCTATACCATCATGCCTGTCACCCTGATTTCCTTCAAGGCACATAAGATTCTCGGCATGCTCGATGAAGGCTTAGCTGTACTCTATGTCATCAAGAAGGTGCAACATAAGATCACACCCGAGATTGAAGCCAAGGTGGAAGAGACGCTAAACGCCTGGTTTGGCAACCAACAGACAGCGCAAGCCGCTCAGTAAAAGTCTTATAGCTCTGAAGACAGATGGTAGCTTCCACTGCCGTATGTCTTTGTTTCATAACCGTTTGCGGTAGGCAAACAGACCTCGGCCGTGGTGTTGGCCGGGATGACGAAGTCCCATTCAAAGCGGTTACCCTCACATTTCCAGTTGCTTTCGATACGGCCCGAGACTGATTCGTAAGCACAATTCACAAAGTCTAATCCTTCAATGGGATAGGGCTTGAGTTGGATTTTGCTGTAGCCGGGCTCCAAAGCGCGGATGCCACCGAGGTATTCGTATTCCCAGAGGATGAGGTCGCCAAGCAGCATCACATGGTTGCCGGAATTCATCGAGGGATCGGCGGTGTTGCCGTTCCAGAGTTCCCAAATGGTAGTGGCACCGTTGCGGTACATATAGCCCCAACTTGGATAAGTATCGTTGGAGGCTATTTTGAAAGCCAAGTCACCGCGACCGTATTCCGTCAGGCAACGCATCAGCTGCTGGATGCCGACTACGCCTGTCGAGACATGGCCACTACACTCGTTCTCAGTCTTGTCCACAATGCTTTCCAGCACCTTGTCTTCCAGTCCCTTAGGCACCATACCGAACCACAGCGGCAGGATGTTGGCTGTCACCGTGTTGTTGGCATAAACACCTGTCACTCGGTTGAAATACTTATCGTTGAAAGCCACGGTGGCGGTGGTGATTTCCTGTTGGAAGAAAGCCACGTCTTCATCAAAGCCTAGTATCTCAGCAAACTTAGCCATCTTGCCGCAGAGGTAACAGTAAAACGGCGTGGAGAGCACCGTTGCATCGGTGATACGGGTGGGGTCGTTGGAGTGGATAAGTTCGAGACTCTCAGGCGGCATACACCAGTCGCCATAGGTGTCGCGATGCATAAGGCCATCCCGCATGTAGTCGTTCTTCATATGGAGCATCCACTTCTTCAAGGCATCGTAATGCTGACGAATCGGCTCTTCATCGCCGAAACGGGTATAGAGCATATCGGTAGCGGTAACCACGGCACCAGGCCAAGTCATGTTGTCGGTATAACCGCGCCAATAAGGCGGGATGACATTGGGCAGTGAGCCGTTGTCCCATTGGCAGTCTTCTGCATCTGTGAGCCACTTGGCATAGAGTAGATGGTTGTTGAAGATGTACGACTCGCCATAGTTACCTGTGGTGCGGTCGCCTGTCCAGCCCATGCGCTCGTCGCGTTGCGGGCAATCGGTGGGCATTGAGCGGTAGTTGCCACGGATGCCCCAGTAGGCGTTGTGGTATACTGCTTTGATGATTTCGTTGGAGGTCTCAAACGAGCCTGTGACAGGCATCTCATCGTAGATGACCCAGCCTTCGAAGTCGTCTAAATTGGGCATTTCGCGTAGGCCGTTGATTTCAACATAGCGGAAGCCGTGGTAGACGAACATCGGGTGCCAGTTGAGTGTAGAGTTGAGAGTTGAGAGTTGAGAGACGATATAACGGTCGGTGTTCTCTGATCCACGAAGGTTAGCGGTGTAAAGCGTGCTATCAGGTGTCAAAAGTTCAGCAAAACGCAAGGTAATCTGGTCGCCAGGTTGCTGTCCGTGCACCTTTATATTAATGAAGCCGACCATGTTTTGGCCCATGTCGAGATACCATTTGTCACCTTTCTGGAATACGCTGACGGGGTTCAGTTTTTCCATCACGGTGATATTAGGGTTGGGTTGGGCGCTGAGTTGGTCGTCAGGAGCTTTGACAAGTTCGGCTTGGAGCCAGGCAGAATCATCATAGCCCGTTTTATTCCAATCGCCGAGTTCAAAGTTCTCGTCGTAGGTCTCACCGTCGTATTCATTGGCAGTACGAATGGGACCTCGGTTGGTGATTTTCCATGTCTCATTGCTGACGATGGTCTCTTTTTGGCCATCCTTGTAAGTCACTTCCAATTGCAGCAACAATTGAGGCGTGCCAAAGCCAAACACATTCTCGGTGCCGTCCCAGTTGGGGTTTTTGATATCGTAGCGAATGGTTGTATAACGACCGCCTTCGAGGATGATGCCCATGGCATTGTCGCCTTGCTGAAGCATCTCTGTCACGTCGTAAGTGTTGAAATACACACGTTTAGAGTACCAAGAAAGAGTGGGCTTCAGCAGTTCCTCGGGTGCAATTTCCTGTCCGTTGAGGTAGGCACTATAGACGCCCATGCCACTGACATATAATCTCGCCTCGCTGACCCCATCTTTAAGGGCAAAGTCCTTTCGGAGGTAGCGGGCAGCTATACGAGTATGACCCACCAAAACATCATCCTCAAACTCATGCCCAATCCATTCAGCTTGCCAATCCTCTTGGTTCAACAGACTGATTTCAAATGACTTGACCATGCTTTCAACCTTGGTTTTCTTGCCGCCTTTGGCCGTGACTGTCGTGATGACTTTCCAATAGGCTTTGTCTCGGCTTTTTAGTTCTTTGCCTTCGTATGGAATGTAAAGCATTTGGTTGGAAGAGACCACATCCGAATCCCAGAGTTCTCCGATGCCTTTTTGGGCGTTCTCGGGGGTGGTGGCCACGATGATATGATAGTTTTGTTGTATCACTTCGTTTTCAGTGGTTTCATAATTCCAACTGAAGCGCGGCTGTGCGGTGGACAAGGCTTGCTCATACACTTGTTGCTCCACATTGGGATTGACGATGCCAACGTTTAGTTTGTCATTGCAAGAAGCAAGGCCGATGATGGCCAAAAGGAGTAGGGTAATGCGTTTCATGGTGTTTATTCAGTCTATTGTAAATCAATTTGTTATTTTTCCAATCCAAACGTCTCCGCCAGCTCCTGCATCTGCGCTTTGCTCATGCCTTCGGGATCAAAGCCCATACTGCGGGCGCTCATATAAATCTGTGCGGCCTTGTTGAGCACATCCACCTGGTCGAAGGCGGCCATGATGTCGGTGTCGACGGCAAACACGCCGTGCTTCTCCCACATCACCACGTCATACCCTTCATCGAGGGTCTTGAGGGTGGCCTCGCCAAGTGCCACGCTGGAAGGTAGCAAATAAGGCACAATGCCCAAACCCTTCGGACAGAACGCTCGTGTTTCGGGTATCATCGACCAAAGGATTTTGGTCAGCACGTCCTTCTCAAGGAACGGTCTATGGTGTGTCATAGCTACCAATTCGATGGGATGGGTGTGGAGCGAGGCTTTATAGGGTGAACCTTTGGAAATCAAATAATTGTGAACGCTGAGGTGCGATGGTAACTCCGATGTGGGCATAACAGGTTTTTCGGCAATGATTTCATAATGGGCGCAGTCGTCGAGGATGCGGATGATGGAGCCGTTGTCCATAGGCCAGCGGGCGAGGTCGCGCATGCGGCGGTTGGTGCCTTTGCAGAAGAAATAGCAGCCCTTTAAATGCGGCAGGGTTGTACCAATAGCAATAGGATTTGAGAGTTTAAAGTTTAGAGTTGAGAGTTGAGAGTCGAGGCAATCTGTGACATTAATGACAATATTGCCGCCGTTGCGCTCTGCCCAGCCTTTCTGCCAGAGGTAGCCGGCCACTTCCGCGACTTGTTCGATTTGTTTAGTAATCGTCTCCATAGCGTTCTTTTGTTATTTGGTTAAGCGACTTGCCTCGGGTGTTAGGGCAGCCGATGACGCCCACAATTAACGAAATGAGTAGCAGGCCAATCATACAATAGGCGGCCATGGTGAAGCCTTCGCCATCTTCGCCATAGATGAAGGTGAAGATGAGTCCCCAAAGTGCAGAGAGCCCTCTGACAACAAAGAACATCAGCCCTTGTGCGCCAGCACGGAACTTGGCAGGGAACAGTTCCGAGCCCCATAAAGCGTAGAAAATCTGCACCGACATACCCCCTTCGATGCCCCACAAGATAGTAAACAGCCACAGCCCTGCAGTGCCGTTCACACCGACAGCCACAATAATGACCCACGCATTGATGGCGAAAAGTAGGCCCAAAATGTAAATCAGTTTGTGACAGGTCTTGTCGATGACCTTGGAAAGCAGAAATGTCACTGCTACGATAATGGCCCATTGGATGCAGTTCATCCAGTTGGCCTGTTCGTTGCTTACGCCGCCCGCTGTTTCATAGATATGCGGTTGGAAGAATCCCAACACTGAGGCCACGAGGTTCCAGGTGAGGTAGATGACGGCCAAGAAACAGGCGGTCTTAATGGCGGTTTTGTTAGAGAACAAGACCTTGAATGCGTGCCATAATCCAGTGTTCTCGCCTTTGGCCTTGGCGACCTCTTGGCTGGCTTTCCACTCCGTGCTTTCCTCCAGTTTGCGCTGCAGGTTCCAAGCGATGAAGGCCACAATCAGCAACGAGAAGAAGACGATACGCGAACTGAACACGTTGACAGCTGCTTGGGATAACTCGGCACCACCAAAGGTATGCGCGATACGTTCCACCCAACCGAACAGATAGCCGTCAGGGGCGAAGAACATACCCAACAATAGGATGATCATCGGGCCGAAGCCCCACGACATCTGTGAGATGCAGATGTTGCGGCCACGTTTGTCGTTTTCCGAGCTCTCGGAGATGTAGGTCCACGAGGCCGGTACGCCAATGCCTACCGAGATGCCCGTCACCAGGAATCCAGCTAGTAGCATCGGGAAGCTGACGGAGAGCATGATGAGCAGCACGCCCATCATGTAGACGAGCAGGTTGTAGGTATAAATGAACTTGCGCCCGTATTTGTCGGCCAAGAACCCGCCGATGATGGCACCGAGGGCGGCACCCAGGCAGTTGGCGCTGATGAAATTGAGCCAGCCGA
>JAEEGJ010028138.1_pt1 | contig 11212 bp, 5 predicted proteins | sample 8958761 | NCBI WGS metagenome assembly JAEEGJ01 (sample SAMN16246546, study PRJNA631951) | gut metagenome | biome: gut microbiome; feature: rumen; material: RS-attached | host: Bos | place: Iran: Karaj | collected 2018-10
CGTCGAACAGGATAGTAGGATTCTTGAGCATGGGCACATCGTACACCCAGCGGTACTTCCCGTCGCCACATAGTACGGGGTGCGTATAGCGCACATCGCTGTACTTATTAACAGTCTTTTTTTTCTTTTGCTTAGCCATCTGCTGTGATTTCATCGTTTATGTTAAGGGTTGTTATTGTGCGCTGAACCATTTTCTTTCTACTTAACAGACTCGAAAACAATCTCCAGATTTGCAAAGTTCTCGCCATTATTGAGGTATTCAAAAAGATACTGATGATATCCGCCCCACCCGTCGTTGGTGTATTTCTCACTTTTGTACCCTGATACACCCATACCGTTTGCAACATTTCCATCAAACACCAATTCATTTAATGTCATAGGGTCAGAAGCGTTCTTTAAATACACTTTTTTGATTGGAATATTCGAGTAAGACACACTGATGTTGTAATTGTCATATCCAAATACAGATTCGGGGAGATACACCCTTTTCCATGTAAGGTTTGTAACACGGGCTTCCTTACAGTCACCCTTTATGTCTGTGACATCGAAAGAAATGATATGATGGTCACCAAGATTTTCATAATCAATATCCGCATGCAATGAAGAACCTGAGAAACTGCAAGAAATGCATTCTGCATTAAACCTACTTTCAGTAAAGCCTCCTGCAGCATCGGACGTTAATTGACCTGTTATTTCAGTCGTACCCCAGTAATGATGATAGACTGTAACGTTAGTCTTTATTCTCGTTTTGAAGGCTATTGAACTGATCTCAACTTGAGAAATCTGTTGACTACCAGCTTTCTGTGTCACTTGGATGGGTGTCGTGATGATATCTTCTTTTGACGGATTGGGAACGTTGGTGCCATAGGCATAGACAATTCCGGTGCTCTCTTCACCAGTGTTATTGGTTTTGGCGGTGATGGTAATCTGGTCGTTCTTGCCAGTTGTGACGCTGAGCCAGTCCTCGCTGGTGGCATCTACGTATCCGCCGTAGTACTCCAGGTCTTCAATGGTCAGCTGAACAGTCTGGTTGCCGCCCTCAGCCTCGAAGCTGAGCGTTGAGGGTGTAGCACTGATGGTGCCCTTCAAAGGAGTGTATTGTGTGAACTGCAAGGTGAAAGTGGCTGTAGGTTTGGCACCGGAGGCATTATCGTCGTAGCCTTCCACCACCACTGAGCCGCTGCGCTTCTGGCCAGTGTCATTGGCCTTGGCTGAGACGGTGAGCTGGAGATAACGGGTGCTGAGTCCGCTTGAGCCTACGTTCTCAATCTTTACGGTGAACCATGGTTCCTGCTTGACAACTCGGTATTTCACGTACTTGCAGTTCGTGATCACCGTGGTTGTTACATAGTCAGCCTCTCCTTTCAAGGAAATGGGGCTTGGCGAGCAGACGATATAAGGATTTAATTTCGTTCTGACGTTCACAGCGTTGTAGCCCTCCTCAGCATTGATTTTCTTGGTGAGGCGGTTGCCTTTGCCGTCGAGCACGGTGATGGTCTTGCTGCCCGCAAAGGTGGGCACCGTCACGCGGCCCTGCTCGTTGGGTTGGGCCATGGTCACCTTGCCCGTGGCATCGTCGATGATGATGATGATGACCTTAGGCTTCTCCGTCCATGAGGACATGTCGCTGAAGATGTCGAGGACAGCCCGGCCGCCAAGGTTGACCATATTGTCGAGCTTCTTCTTTCCCTCCTCGGTGTCAGGGTTGACCTTGGCTGTACTCTCGGCAACGAGCTGTTCAGTGAAGTTATCGACGAGGGTCTCCACGGTGTCGTCGATGAACTCTTTGTACAGTCCCTCGGCTTCCCCGCCCAGCACAGTCTTTAAGGACTCCTTTATCTTGCCAGCATATTGGTTGACGATGAATGAGTTCACCTCCTGCCAGTCGAGCTCGCCTTTGACTGCCTTTTGACCCATCTCTAATAATTGGAGCCTGTCTTTCACGAAGTCACCCCACTCGATAACCTTTGCCCCATATCCGCCGGCAATCTTGTCGACGGCGGTGAGATACATCTCTCCGGCGGCCACGGCCACCTCGCTGCTGACGCGGTAGGCCGATTTCAAATATTCGGGATGCCCTGTGTAAGCCACATCAGCGTAGGCTCCCACGCGGCTTCCCTTTTGGTCATCTCGCAGGTCGGAGTTCATGATGCCTGCATCGCGCCAGATGTGGCTGATGTTCGTGGCGTAGCTGTTCAGCTCGCCGTTGTTCAGCCGTGTGAAGAAATCGCGGGCATCCTTAGTACCGATGGCCTTGGCCTTATCTGGCTCCAGCTGCCTATAGAAATCATAGAGCTCTTCCTGGGCACGCTTGTCGTACTTCCCGCTCTTGGACAGCTTTGCGAGATTGTCCTGTATTTCCTCCAGTGCTCGCTCGTTTTCTTTCTTTCCAGCCTGTACTATCTTCTTTGTGTTGTTCATGTAAGATGCACGCGTGGTGGGTGTCAGCATCCCGGCCTCTTCCAGACGTTCCATGGCCGCCAGATAGTCATCGGCCTTCACCATTAGGTCGGTGAAGGTCTCCATGGTGGGGTCAGGATTGGTCTTGTCACCATGGCCACAGAACAACCCGTCTCCTTCGAAGTTGTTGCTGAGCATCTTGATGAACTGCACACGCATGTATTCCATCTTGACGGTGAGGTCCACGAGCAAGGTAAGGTCGTCGTCGCTGATGTCCTTGGCACTGACCCATACGTCTTGACTGCGTGCAGGCACCTCAATGAGTTCGCTGCTGGTTTCGCCACCGCCACTTTCTTCCTCGTCATCTGTCTCTCCGCAGGCTCCCATCATCAGAGCCAGTGCTGGCACAAACAGCCAGCCGAAAATGAATTTCTTTGTCATAGCTTATAATTTTGAATTATATATGAGCACAAAGGTAGACTTTTTCTCAAAATCAGCCAAGCTTAGTGCTAAAAAACGACTCCCATTTCGCGGAATGGGAGTCGATTCTGCGGAATGGGAGTCGCTTTTTGAGGTGGATTAGTAGCGGGTGCCTGTCTAATTCTGCTCGGTATACTGTGCCAGCCACTCTCTGGGCGAGAGACCTGTCACGGCCTTGAAGGTGCGGAAGAAGGTGGTCTCGCTGGTGAAGCCCGACTGGCTGCTGACGATGGCAATCTTCATGTCGGGCTGTTCGCGGAGCAGCTGCTGTGCGTGGCGCACACGATATTCACCAATCAGCTGGGCGAAGGTGGTGCCCCGCTGCTGGGCGAGGACGTTGGTAACGGTGCTGACGCTGATGTTCAGGCTCGTTGCCACATCCGTGAGGCGCAGGCGGCTCTGCAGATAGTGCTGGTCTTGCTCCAAGAACTGACAGATGCGCTGCATCAGTTCCTCATCGCTTGGGGTGGCAGGTGCCTGACTGTCGGGCAGACTTTCTGCAATGGGCTTGTGGCGCTTTCTATTAATAATAATGTACGCGAGAGCGGAGAGAAGTGCTACTGCCACGATGACCCACAGCCATGCATACGAACAGCTCTCCGCTAGAACGGAGGCCTCGCTATTGACATGCACCAGCCAGACAGTGGCAAGAGGGTCAAAGTTGTCATGACTTTGGTTGACACCACCGGTAATGATCAGGTTGCCGTCTGGAGTTAATACAGGAATGGTGCATCCCATATCGGGCATAGGATCTGTATAGAAGAGCTTCAGTTTAGCATGCCAAGCCTTCTCCTGGCTTCCCGTGATGGCATTGTCGGCTGGCATCTGGTCATAGTCGACGCTGAGGAAGTAGTAGCGGTCACGTATGTCGCGGCCAACGACGTAGGCACGTTGTACTTGACGGTCGGCAATAGCAGGCGAGTCGTAGAGGATACTGTCACCAAAGGGAGCCATCGGTATCACGCAATCGGTGGGCAGCAGCGTGAAAACTGTGTCGCGCACCAGAGAGATGGCCAGCTGTCTGTCTGAGTTTACGACGGGCAACAGGTAGGAGTAGTCCCCCTTTTGCTCATCGCCAATGAAGCTGACGTCGCTGCTGAAAGAACGTTCAAAAGGCATGGGCTGCCACTCGTCCAGCAGCGGAACGCTGAACGGAGTGCCCTTCATGCGGTCGACAGTAGAGCTGCCCACAGGCTGGTAGCGGGTGTCGTGAGCCCCCAAGATGATGACATCGCCATCAGATATGCGGAAGATATAGGGGCACATGCGTTCCACTGCCACCTCCTTGACCAGCGAGAAGGTCTTCTTGCCATCGAACAGTTCAATAGCATCGTGATGAAAGTGATTGCCGACGATAACCACGCGACCACTATCGAGCTCGATGCCCTGTGCCAGCGTGCGCTTGGTGTAGAGGCTGCTGAAGCCTGTGCAGATGTGTGAGGCTGGGTCGTAACATTCAACCAGAAAGCTCTGCCCTATGCCTATAGGCTCACTATGACCGCCAGCCAGCAATACCTTTCCCGACGTCAAAGGCACAGCGAGGCCATTGTCGTGGGGGTATTCTGTTGGCAGCTGATGCCATTGGTCGTCCTTGTAGTATTCTGCCGTAGCTGTGGGCTTGAAGCCTATGGTGTGTCCACCCACCACCGTCAGCTCATCGCCTGCATAGAACATGTTGTGGCCGGAACGTGGAATGTTCAGCTCGGGCAGACGCTCAGCATTGACTTTTACAATAGGACATAAATCCCTGTCTCCATCGGAGAGAGCAGATGTCCCGTCTGCATACGCAGAAAGAGTCCACGCTCCAGCAGCCAAGGCCAACAGGCAGCAGCGAAGGCTATTTCTGAATGATGAGACCTCCATTGGGCTGAATCTCCACTTTTGCCTTTCCCTTCTTGTCGACCTTTAAGGTGGTCAGCACGGGTTGGCCGGTCTTGGGATCGTCGACGTAGTATTTCAGTTGTGAGCCGGCAGTGAACATGGGCAGGTCGAGCGTGAGCTTCAGCGGCTCTTTGAGTGCGCTGATGCCTGCCACATACCAATCGTCGCCGTGACGGCGTGCCAGCACAGCATAACGACCAGGGTAGCCGTCGATGAATTGCGTCTCATCCCAGGTGGTGGGCATAGCCTTGAGCCAGTCGAGTTCAAGCTCTGGCAGTTCGTTCTCCGTCAGATTGTTAGGCTGCATAGCCACACATTGGATTGCGGCCTGCATGGTGATGCCCGATGCCATCTCGAAGATATCGGTGGTCTTGCGCGTGTGGCGGCTCTTGTTGTCTTTCGACAAATACTTGTTCATGATGATGCCTCCCCAGTCCATCGTACCGCTGGCATTGCGGCAGAAGGGATGCATCGTCAGGTCGAAGGGCTGCCGGCGGGCTGCATCCTCGTTGAAGTAGACGTTCTCGCTGGCCAACACAGCCTCTGACGATACGTAGTTAGGATACATGCGCTCCCATCCTCTGGGCATCGTGCATCCGTGGAAGATGCATTGAATGCCATAGCGGTTGGCATCGTAGAGGATATCCTCGTAGAGTTTCATGGTCTCTTGCTTGTCGCCTCCGAAAAAGTCGACCTTGATGCCTTTCACGCCTACACTCTTCAGCCAGGCCATCTCTCGGTCGCGTGCCATACCTGTGTTCATACACTGGCGGGGCGTCTGCGGAGCATCGTTCTCAAATCCGTTGCTGTTGTACCAAAGCATCAGCGAAACGCCCTTCGACTGGGCATAGCGTGACAGCTCTGCGATGCGCTCACGTCCGATGTTCTGGTCCCACCAGTTGTCGACCAGGCAGAATTCGAATCCCATCTTCGAGGCCAGGTCGATGAACTTCACCTGATCGTCGTAGTTGATGGAGTTATCCTGCCAGATGAGCCAGCTCCAGGTATAGCGGCCAGAACCATAGTCGATGGAAGGCTCGTAGAGGGGTTCTACGACATCGTACTGGATGGTCGTCTCAACAATAGACTTGAGCGACGATCCCACGGTGATGGTGCGCCAAGGTGTCGATCCTGGCAGGGCGATGCCTGGTGTAGACGAGCCTATGCCGTTGTTCTCACCCTCCATGGGGTAGGCGATGGTGTAGCCTGTTGAAGCATTGTAGTCGCTGAGACGGCTGCCGCAGTAGGCTGAAGAGACGCCCGTCTCAGAGATGAGGATCCAGCTGTCGGCCTGTTGTGACGGTTGCTGTGATACAGCAACAGACGGAACACGGAACAGGCAGGGGAAGGTGAATCCATGTCCATACTGCGAACGCTGGTTCATCGGCGCATCAGCTTTGTACACCTCTTCGTAGCTGGGCTTGGTGCGCTCCCATCCTATCATCGGGTCGCTCTGTGGGGTGAGGAAGGTGGTGGTACCTTCGGGCATCAGGAAGCTCGTTGCCTCGCTGAGGATGACGGCGCTCTTGGGATTGTCGTTGCGCTGGCGAGGGATGAGGTAGCGGAAGGCGATGTCGTTGTCCGACACGGAGAACTCCATGCTCATCTTCTGCCGTTGGGCATTCTCGAAGTCGAGGGTGAGCAGCGTAGCCTGGTAGTGCATGTGCGACTGCTTCACCTGTCGCATCTCATAGCATTTGTCCACCTGTTCAGCCTTTGTGCTGACAATCTTCAGCCCTTGCGTGAAATCGCCGAAGTTGGCCTTGAATCCTAAGTCTGAGGGCATCAGCATCTGTTTTCCTTCGAGGCTGACGGCATAGCGTGCCTTTCCGCCATCGTCGTTGATGGTGACTGTCAGTTTACCGTTGGGTGAGGTGATGGAGGCTTCGCGTGCCATACCCATGAAAGGCGTGACGATAGCGAGGCATGCGATCATCAGCATGCGCGTTGTGAGAGCGTTTTTCTTCATGTCAGTAGTTCTTTTATAATTATTTAGGGTGCAAAGGTAGCATTTTCTTTTGGAATGGCCAAATAATTTGGCTATTTACATTTATTAAAGTGTTTTTGTATTAAATAAGAGGGGTAATGTGTACATTTCGGCTGAAAAAGTGTAATTTTGCACCCAATTCGATACAAAGACAGGAAATGAAGTATTTATTGACATTGATGATGGTCTTTATGGCTGTTCAAATGGGTGTTCATGCCCAGGAGCCGAACAGCAAGCTGACCATCAGCGGCCATCTGACCGACAGGGAGACAGATGAACCTATGGAACTCGTCACCATCCAGCTTTTCTTGGCATCCGACAGTACGTTCATGGGAGGAACTGTTTCCAATGAAAAAGGTAATTTCTCCATCCAGGCCCCTTCCAACGGCACTTACCGCGTGAAGATTTCCCTCGTGGGCTATCAGAAGATGGAGCGTGAGGTGACCCTGCGCAACGACCGCAACCAGGACCTGGGCGAGCTGAGGATGTCGCCCGATGTGGTGGCGCTGAAGGAGGCTGTCGTCACAGGTCGTGCTGCTCAGGTAGTGGTGCGCAAGGACACACTGGTCTACAATCCGGAAGCATTCCGCACTCCTGAGGGCTCGGCCATAGAAGAGCTGATCAAGCGTATGCCTGGCGCAGAGGTCGATGAGGACGGCAACATCACCATCAATGGCAAGCAAGTGCAGAAGATCCTGCTCGACGGCAAGGAGTTTATGCTGGGCGATATCGAGACGGCATTGAAGAACCTGCCCATCTCCATCATCCAGAACGTGAAGTTCTATGACCAGCAGAGCGACCAGTCGCGCATCACCGGCATTGAGGATGGCAACAAGGAGACCGTGCTCGACTTCACCATTAAGAAAGGCATGAACCGAGGTTATATGACCAACCTCGACCTGGGTGGCGGCACCCATCACCGCTATGCTTCTCGAGGCATGGGTAGCAGCTTTACTGATAAGACCCGCCTGGTGCTGATGGGCAATGCCAATAACAAGGAGGAAAATGCAGGCTGGTGGAACCGTCGCGGTCTGAATGCCAACAAGATGTTGGGCACCAATTTCAACTATGATGACGGTGATAAACTGAAGGTCGACGCCAGCGTACGCTGGAATCATCGTGATGGTGACAACCAGAACGAGAATGCCAGCGAGAACTTCTACAGCCAGGAGTATCGTACCTTCTCCAACAGCAAGTCCATCAACCTCTCGCGCAGCAACAACTGGAACGGTAATATGCGACTGGAATGGAGGCCCGACACCCTGAGCAATATCATGCTGAGGGCCAACGGCAGCATGGGAACCAACGACGGTATAGGACGCTCGCAGTCGGCTACTTTCAATGCCGATCCGTACCTCTCTGTCGTCGACCCTTTGGAGCCCGATGCCATCGCTAGGATGCATGCCACCGACCAGGTGGTGAACCACAATCAGAATGCCAGCCTCAGCTATGGTCGTAACAAGAACGCCTCGGCCACGCTCCAGTTCTATCGGCGCCTGAATGCCAAGGGCAGGAATATCACCATCCGACTGGAAGGCAATATGGGCCAAAACCGCCAGCGCAATGCCTCCAACAACGAGGTGCACCTCTATCGTATCAAGAACCAGGCCGGCGAGGACTCCACCTATTTCACCGCCCGCTACAACACCACCCCCAGCGACAACAGCGGCTATGTGGTCAGCGCCAACTACAGCGAGCCCCTCTGGAAGGGAGCCCACCTGCAGGCCAGCTATGAGTTGCGCTACAACCAGAACAAGAGCGACCGCCAGACCTATGACTTCAGCCACCAGCCAGTGAATATCTTCTCGGGCATCACACCACAATACCGCGAATGGGACCCATGGCTCTCCACTGTAAACGACCATCTCGACGACTATCTCGACCGTTCGCTGAGCCGCTACTCCGAATACAAGAACTACACCCACAACCTGAGGCTCACCCTGCGCCACAAGGTGGAGAAATACGACTTCAACCTCGGTGTGCTCCTGCAACCGCAACACTCCAACTTCATCCAGAACTACCGCAACGTGTATGTCGACACGGTGAGAAACGTCACCAACTTCACGCCGACCTTCGACTTCCACTACAAGTTCAGCGACCAGAGCAACTTCTGGCTGCACTACCGAGGCGATACCCGTCAGCCAGAGATGACACAGTTGCTCGACATCACCGACGACTCCAACCCACTCTACATCACACAGGGTAACCCGGGACTGAAGCCACAGTTCACCAACTCGCTCAACGCCTATTACAACAACTACATCTCACGCTACAAGCGTTCGATAGTGGTCTTTGCCAATTACCGGCATATCCGCAACAGCATCTCCAATCTCATGCGCTACAACCCAGACACGGGAGGGAGCATCTCCAGGCCTGAGAACATCAACGGCAACTGGAACATGAACGCCGGATTCAACTTCACCACTGCCGTCGACTCTGCCGCACACTGGAATGTTGGTACGGAGAGTCGCGTGCGCTACAACCACTTTGTGAGTTACGTGGCACAGCAAAAGGCCGATGCGAGGAAAAACACCACCAATTCGGTAAATCTCAACGAACGACTCACAGCCAGTTTCCGCAACAGTTGGCTGGAGGTGACCATCGACGGCAACATCAACTACCAACATTCCCGTAACGAACTGCAGCCCAACGCCGACCTCGACACCTGGCAATTCAACTATGGCGGACAGTTCCTGGTGCGCCTGCCCATGGACTTCGAGATAAGCAGCAACCTGCACGAGCGCAGCCGGCGCGGATACAACGACAAGTCGATGAACACAAATGAACTGATTTGGAACGGACAGATTTCCAAGTCGTTCCTCAAGAGCAAGACACTCATCGTAGCCCTCAATTTCTACGACATCCTCCATCAACAGAGCAACTATGAGCGGTGGGTGAATGCCACGGGGCGCAGCGACACCGAGTACAACAGCATCAACTCTTACGCCATGCTCCATGTGCGCTACCGCCTCAATATTTTCGGAGGAAAAATAGATACCGAAGGACGTTATGACAAGAAATGGGGCAACAGCGACAACCGCCGCCGACGTTGGTAATCCTAACAGACATCACAACAATCAATACAAAAGAAAAATGAAAGATTTCAATTACTATGCACCGACAGAAGTAGTTTTCGGTGAACATGCAGAGGAGCAGGTTGCTGCCCTGACAAAGAAATACGGTGGTACGAAAGTGCTTGTGCATTATGGAGGCCAGAGTGCCAAGCGCTCAGGACTTCTCGACAAGATGTGCTCACTGCTCAAAGATGGCGGCGTAGACTACGTCACACTGGGTGGTGTAGTGCCCAACCCCCGACTGTCGAAAGTGCGAGAAGGCATCGACCTCTGCCGCAAGGAAGGTGTGGACTTCCTCCTCGCCGTGGGAGGCGGCAGTGTCATCGACTCAGCCAAGGCCATTGCCTACGGTGTGTGCTACGGTGGCGATGTATGGGACTTCTATCTCGGCAAGGCTGAGCCTAAGGCAATGCTTCCCGTAGCCTCAGTGCTCACCATCCCTGCCGCTGGCAGCGAGATGAGCGAAGCCAGTGTCATCACCAATGAAGAGGGTGACGTGAAACTCGGATACTCCAACGACATGTCACGCCCGAAGTTTGCCATCATGAATCCCCGCCGCACCTTTACCCTGCCACTTTACCAGACAGCAGCCGGCGTGACCGACATGATGATGCACACCATGGAGCGCTACTTCACCAAAGACGACGACATGGACCTCACCACCGACCTCGCGGAAGCAGTGCTGCGAAGAATGAAGACCGCCATTTTTGCCGTTCTTGAAAACCCAGAGGACTACCGCAACCGCGCACAGATTATGTGGGGCGGCAGCGTGGCACACAACGGACTGACAGGCTGTGGGGTGAGCGACGACTGGGCGACCCACCAACTTGAGCACGAACTCAGCGGCATGTTCGACGTGACGCATGGTGCCGGTCTGGCAGCCATCTGGCCCAGTTGGGCACGCTATGTGATGCACGAGAACCTGAGCCGTTTTGTACGGTTCGCCGTGAACGTGATGGACGTTCCCAACGACTTCACCGACCCTGAAGGTACCGCCGAAAAAGGCATCCAGGCCGTGGAGCGGTTCTACCACGCCATCGGCATGCCCGTGAACATCAAGGAACTTATCGGCCACGACATCACCGATGACGAAATACGAGAGATGACGCGCAAATGCAGCCGCGACTATACCGCCACCTGTGGTTGTCTGAAAGTGCTGAAAGCCGAAGATATGGAAAACATCTATAAAATGGCTCGAGGATGAAAATATTGATGATTGGTGGAACAGGCACGATAAGCAGTGCCATCACCAGACAGTTGGCAGCAGCCGGACACGACCTATGGCTGCTCAATCGCGGCACACGCAAGGATGAAGTGCCTGAAAACGTGAAACAGGTCATTGTAGACATCAACGACGAGCAACGAGTGAACGAGTTGCTTGGTGACAATC
>JAEEGJ010028139.1_pt1 | contig 11211 bp, 11 predicted proteins | sample 8958761 | NCBI WGS metagenome assembly JAEEGJ01 (sample SAMN16246546, study PRJNA631951) | gut metagenome | biome: gut microbiome; feature: rumen; material: RS-attached | host: Bos | place: Iran: Karaj | collected 2018-10
ATGATTGTCGCTGCATTGGGCTTCCTCATTTTGGTAATCTGTTCCTTCCCCTTGGCCAGGCCTGCCGAACTGAAGGCACAAGGTGGCGTGAGCAGCACATTGGTCTCGCCCAACTGGCTGATTAGCACCTATTTCGTCCTGACCTTCGCTGAACTGCTGTTGAGCCCCATCGGCATCTCCTTCGTCACGAAAGTGGCACCGCCTAAGTATAAGGGCATGATGATGGGCATGTGGTTCTGCGTGACGGCTATCGGCAACTACCTCACCAGTGTCATCGCCCGCATTTGGGGCACTGGTATGCCGCTCTGGATGGTTTGGGGCGTGCTCGTCGTGCTCTGCTTGCTCTCCGCCGTGTTCATCTTCTCCATCATGAAACGCTTGGAGAAGGCAACGCAGGGATGCTGATATTCAATGGATATGATTTGCAAATGAATCTGAAGGTAACTGTGAAAAAAGTTGCCTTTGGTAAGAAAAAAACATTATTTTTGCACCGTTAACTTAAAATTCCAAACCTATGAAAAAGTTTGTCACAAATTGTTTGTTTGCTTTGATGATGTGTTTCGTCGGCTCGGTTTCGGCCCAGTACACGTTTGTTGTGGATGCATTGCACGGTAGTACGACAGCAGTGTATCCGTATGACGCAAAATGGTCAGAAGATTGGGTCCATCTTGGAGAAAAGACAGGCGAGCTTCCAAATGGCACGGAAGTTACCATCGCCCAGAACGACACGATTCCTCGTTTGGCTTACTTCCAATCCATCAAGAAAGGGAAGGAATACAAAGACGATGTGATTGCCATCACTTACGCTGGCACCAAGTATTTGGTCGCCTCAAAAGACCTTATCCTCAGCCCTAACGACACATCGGGAACGGAGGATTTCATTAACAAGGATGGAAAACTCCACACTTCATTAGGTCGTTGGTATAGCACGTCCACGCCGTTTTATCTCATCTTGGTGCTGTTGGTGTTGGCCACCGTGTTTGCTGCTTTTACGGGCGACAGCGTTGGCCCGAGATTGCTGCCAGCCATTCTCGTTCCAGTCTGCCTCTTGCTTGCCATCCTGATTGAAATCATGGGCGTGATTACGATGGGGAAGGGCTTGTTGTGGTGGGCTGATGCCGACCAATACAAATTAGGAACGGTCATCTTCCGTTTGGTTCTGTTTGGCGTTGCAGTAGTTTTGCAAATCTTCAGCATGAGGCTTTACAAGAATGGATTGAGCGCGAGTGCTCGTGGTGAATTAAGCGTAAAAGCACCTATTGTGGGTGCCTTGGTTGGCGCGGGGCTTTTGCTTTTCTGTGTGATTCTTTCCACCATGATCAGGAAAAGTGTCAAGCCGGAAACCATGTTCTACATTGGCATCGGTTTGCTGTTGCTCTCTACTTTGATAGGAATTATTACTACGGCAGTGAAAAATATCCGTGCGGTAGGTGGTCTCGGCGGCATCGCTTTCACGCTGTTTGCCGTAATCTATGGAGTGGGTCTTGTCGTGGCATTGGTCATGCTGATTATTGGTTTTGTCAACGCTTTCATGGAGGTGCTGGTGACTGTCGTCGGTGGTACTTTTGTCTTGATGATAATGAGCAAGTTCATTCCTGCGCGTTCTTATACCAGCGGAGGCGTGAGGTATGAGGTTTATGAGGACTTCAACCCGTTCAAGAAATAGCCAATCATTAGGACGGGATAATTCGTTTAGCGTATCTGTTTAATCTATTGAAAGTAACCACAAAAGCCGGCAGCAATGTCGGCTTTTTTCATGCGGTTTGCAAACTTTTACTAATTTTGCGGCAAAATAGCAGACTATGTCAAGAAACGAGAAAGAACTGCAAGGCGTCACGTTGTTGGGTAACCAAAATACCCACTACAATTACGACTATACACCTGAGGTGTTGGAAGTGTTTGAAAACAAACATCCTGAAAACGAGTATCTTGTGACCTTGTATTGCCCTGAATTCACTTCATTGTGCCCCAAGACCGGCCAGCCCGACTTCGGACACCTTATTATTAATTATATTCCACGCACGCTGATGGTGGAGAGCAAGAGCCTGAAACTCTACCTTTTCAGTTTCCGCAATCACGGCGACTTCCATGAGGATTGTGTGAATATCATTATGAAGGACTTGGTCAAGCTGATGGACCCAAAATATCTTGAGGTCATCGGCGACTTCAATCCCCGTGGTGGCATTTCCATCAAGCCCTTCGCCAACTACGGCGACGCCGATCATCAAGACATGGTGAAACAACGCCTCTTAGCCAGTTTCCATAACTCGTAACTTTAAACTATAAACTCTCAACTTTCAACTGACTCTCAACTCTCAACTCTCAACTCTAAACTCTAAACTGAAATGAAAGATGCAGTAATAATAATATCCGGCGGCATGGACTCTACGACGATGCTTTATGAGTTCAAGGACGAAATCGCCATGGCCATCACTTTCGACTACGGCTCCACCCAAAACGGACGCGAGCGTGTCTGTGCCGTGACGCATTGCCAGCGCTTGGGCATCAAGCACATCATTGTCCCGTTGGAGTTTATGCATCGCTATTTCAAGAGCGCTTTACTGATGACCGCCGACGATATTCCCGAAGGCAACTACGACGACGAGAACATGAAGTCAACGGTGGTGCCTTTTCGCAATGGCATTATGCTGGCCATTGCTGCGGGTATAGCCGAGAGTAACGGCCTGAAGCGAGTGATGATTGCTAACCATGCGGGTGATCATTGCATCTATCCCGACTGCCGTCCAGGCTTCATCGATGCTATGTCGGAGGCCATGTCGGCAGGAACGTATGAAAACATTACGGTCTATGCTCCTTATACATACTTAAGCAAGAAGGAAATTGCAGAGCATGGCAAGGCTTTGGGTGTTGATTATAGCGAGACCTATTCCTGCTACAAGGGCGGCGAGAAACACTGCGGCAAATGCGGCACCTGCCGGGAGCGCATCCAAGCCCTGAAAGACGCTGGAATTGAAGATTTTACTGAATATGAATGCTGAATGCTGAATGCTGAATGCAGAATGTGGAATGCGGAATTAGGAATGTGGAATAACTGAATAACTGAACAACTATCAACTGTCAACTGTCAACTTGAATATGTACTACGTCAGAAAAACCCTAGAAATATCGGCTTGTCATCAGCTTTATCTCGACTATGAGAGCAAATGCGAGAACCTGCATGGCCACAATTGGAAAATCAACGTGTATTGCCGTGCCGAAAAACTTGACAGCAATGGTATGGTATGTGACTTTACAGAAATCAAACGATTGATTCACGGAAAGATAGACCATACCAATATCAATGAGGTCTTGGACTTTAATCCGACGGCAGAGAACCTCGCCCGTTGGATTGTCGACACCGTCCCAAACTGCTATCGCGCTGATGTGTGGGAATCGCGCGACAACAAGGCATCCTACATTAAGGACGATGCACCACAAAACTTTGATTGACACGCTTCGCGTCATTGCGAGGAGGAACGACGAAGCAATCCAGACATGATGTTCAAGATAAACGAAATATTCTATTCCCTCCAGGGTGAAGGATATCATAGCGGAACGCCTGCCGTCTTCGTGCGCTTCAGTGGCTGTAACCTGCGTTGCGCATTTTGTGACACGCAACATCAGACAGGGGAGATGATGACGTTGCAAGAGATTGTGGATGAAGTGAATAAATATCCAAAAGCACCTTTGCTTGTTTTGACAGGTGGCGAGCCTTCATTGTTCATTGACGAGGCTTTTGTGGCGGAACTGAAACAAAAAACAGGCAAGAGAATCGCCATCGAGACCAATGGCACTCGTCCTTTGCCAACCAACTTGGATTGGGTGACGCTTTCGCCCAAGTCGGCTTTCGAGGGTGGCGACTTTGAGCCCTGTGTCCTGCAAAAATGTGATGAGTTAAAAGTGGTGTATTTAGGTCAGGATTTGGCACAATACAATTCTATTGAGGCCAAACAACGTTTCTTGCAGCCTTGTTTTTCGGAAAACGAAATAGAGCGTAAAACCAATATGAAAGCCTGCGTTGAAGCCGTGATGCAAAACCCCAATTGGCGGCTTTCGTTGCAGATACACAGAGTGTTGGGGCTACCGTAACTTTGCCAACACGGTTTCTTTACCCACCGTTTTATCCCCGATTTTCACTTTGATTTCAGCATCCAAAGGCAGAAAAACATCTACACGGGAGCCAAAACGAATCATGCCCAATTCCTCACCAGCGTTGGCCTCATCACCAGGCTGAAGGTCACAAACAATGCGTCGAGCTACGAATCCAGCAATCTGCCGCACCAGAATTTCACGACCTTTTTTGTCCTTTAGAATAATCGTATTGCGTTCATTGTCAGATGATGATTTGGGATTAAAGGCCAAAAGGAACTTTCCTGGATGGTATTTATAGTAGGTAACAGCGCCGTCGAAAGGGAAAAAATTGACATGCACATCGTATATCGACATGAAAATAGAAATCTGACGGCGTTGGTCGTGGAAATACTCATCCTCCATGACAACCTCATTGGCGGCTACATAACCGTCAGCTGGACTGACAACGGCGTCAGGTTCAATGGTTGTTTGGCGCCAAATCGGGACACGGAAAAACCGAACTGTCAATACCAGTACAATTGCCAGGAATGTATAAAAAAGAAAATGCCAAATCGTCTGCACTGGCCATAACCAATTGATAAGGAAGCATATTGCAGCGATGATGGTAAGCGTAACTAGTATTGCCTTCGTTCCTTCTTCGTGTATCCGTTTGTGTATTTTCATATGAGCAGCAAAAATACGAAAACAAACGGTACACTAAACAAAATTGAGTCAAAACGGTCTAAAATTCCGCCGTGGCCAGGAATTAGCTTGCCTGAATCTTTCACCCCTGCCTGACGTTTCAGCATCGACTCGCAAAGGTCGCCCAAAGTGCCGAAAATCACGGCGATAAGGCCAAGGCCGATACCTGTGGAAACAGGGAGCCAAGAAGTGTAATGACAAAAAACGGCAATGCCAATCGATGTAAACAGCAAGCCTCCAAAGCTACCCTCGATGGTCTTCCCAGGAGAGATGCGCTCAAAAAGTTTGTGTCTTCCGAAGAGGCGACCCGTAAGATAGGCAAAGATGTCATTCGTCCACAACAGGCAGAATATCAATATGATGATTCTTGCGCCAGCCAAATCGCCGAATAAGTCAGTCCGATACATAAATACCATCAGCGACATCGGCAAGGCAAGGAACAACAATGATCCCAGGACAAATGTGGAAAGCTGTTTGAAATCATATCTTTTTGAAAACAATGCCATTAGGAAGGTCAAGAGTGGGAAAAGCAATTCGAGAAGCAGCCATTTTGTCGGAATCATTTCAAGTCCTACCAATGCGGCAACAATATACGAGACTATTACAAGGGCTTCCCCAATAAGGCGGTGAATCCTATGGGTAACCCCTTGCAATCGTGCCATCTCGTAAGTTCCAATTGCACAAATCAATAGTGCAAGCGCGGCGAAGGTCAACGGTGAAACAAGGATGCAGGCTAACACTACACCTCCTAACACCAAACCAGATATGGAACGGATAAGCAACTCTTTCATTAGAAAGGTAATAGTCTGTAATGGGTTTTAGCCGATTGATTTGAAAACAAAAGGCTTCTTATTTGTTGGGGACAGCCTTTTTGACGACTTTCTTGTTGGCTTTTTTGTTGGACGACTGTGCCTTGGTTTTGACTTTCTTGTTGGCTTTGGTCGAGGTGCTCAACTTTTTCTGGTCGGCGTTGTCGCTGGCAGGAGCGCAGCAGTCGTCGGAAGCGGTTTTAACTTTCTTGGATTTTTTGTTGGTAGAGGGCTTTGCAACTTTTTTGTCGGTGGTGGGCTTCGCGGTCTCTTCCGTTTTTTTCACCGTGGGTTTCGCCGTCGTAGAGGTGTTGGTTGGAGTGGCATCGTCAGAGGTGGATTGGACTTTCTTGACCTCAGTGGTCGTATTGTTTTGTTTTTTCACAGGGTTTTGAGCCTCAACGTTTTGGATGCCCATGGCACTGATGGCGAAAATGGCCAATGCGCCGAAAATGATGGATTTTTTCATTGTGGTGTTATTTAAGGTTATTGTTAAACAAACGTAGTATTATTCGCAAATATTGTGCCGAAGTTTTCATGGCAGGAAGAGGCAGCTGTCACCATAGCTTAAGAAACGGAATCCGTTGTCGAGAGCGAATCGGTAGCAGTCTTTCCAACGGTCGCCGATAAGGGCCGAGACTAATAACAAAAGGGTGCTTTTAGGTTGATGGAAGTTGGTGACAAGTCCTGTGATGAGGCGCATTTTGTAGCTTGGCGCAATCATCAGGGCTGTACTGGCTTCGAGTCGGGTGAGGCTATGTTGGTTCAAGTAATCAAGTATGTGCTGCAACGCTTCGGTAGCACAGATTGCATCGTGGTTTTCGTAAGGGAACCATTGCTCTACATGTAAAGGACGCAAGGCAACACCTTGTTCGGCAAGCATCACGCCAATCCAATAAAGGCTCTCCAAAGTGCGGGTGCTGGTCGTCCCCACGGGGATAATAGGCTTGCCAAAGTGATGTATAAGGTTTTCAATCAGTGACTTGCGAACCACAATGGTCTCGGAATGCATGGCGTGCTCGCCGATGGTGGCGGTAGAGACGGGACGGAACGTACCTGCGCCGACATGTAGCGTGACTTCATCGAAGCGGAAGCCTTGTTTGCACAAACTTGAGATGAGTGGCTGTGTGAAATGCAATCCAGCAGTGGGGGCGGCCACGGAACCATCGTAACGCGCGTATACGGTTTGGTAACGGTCGCGGTCTTCAGGCTCGGCGTCGCGGTGCAGGTAGGGAGGAAGTGGAATCTCACCGGCGGCTTCTATGACGGACGCGAAAGGTAAGGTCTCTGGCAACCATGAGAACTCAATTTCGGAATATTGGTCGTTGTGTGCAAGACGCTCCGCAAAAAGCGTGGTTTCTTTTCCGTTGACATTCAGCGTCATGGATAGCTTGCCTTCCTTCCAGCGTTTGGCGTTGCCGACCAAGCATTTCCACTTGACGGGCGAGGAGGCGGCAAAGGCCACTTGGTAATCGTTTTCTGGCTCAAGGCAAAACACCTCGATGCGGGAACCAGTCGATTTATGGAATTGTAATCGGGCACGGATGACCTTGGTCTCGTTGAAAACCAGCAAGGCATCCTTGGGCAAAAAGTCGCCGAGATAGCGGAACTGTGACTTTTGTATCTGATTGTCTTTCAGAACTAAAAGGTTAGATGCATCTCGTTCTGTCAAAGGATATTTGGCAATGCGTTCCTCGGGCAGAGGATAGTCGTAGTCATCGATGGTGATATGCTTAACGTCAATCATAGTTCGTTTCATTTCATTTTGAACACCCAAGCAGCCGTGCTCTTCAAGTCGCTGTATTTCAATCCGCTTGTGTCGATGATGAGCTGGCCGTCCTTGTATTTCCATGGTAGTGTTTTTGGGCATCCTAACAAGTCTTTCGGGCATCCCAACAACGTGACTTTCATATTGTCGGCAGGTTGGTCAATGTACAAAACCAATTGGTCTTCGGGATATTCCAAAGCGATGGCGTAGAGCGCGTCCTTTCCTTGCGTGTAGCAAATGTTGGGCTGTTCGCAGGTGTAGATGGCTTTCAGGCCTTCCGTAGGCAATAGGCCTCCCATCTGGAAACCTTTCATCACCTGTTTTTCCATCTTTTTCGACGACCAATACAAGGCAATTGTGGCCTCAAGTTCATCTTCTTCATAGACAACTTCAATATTGTGCTGCCCTTCAGTGAGTTTCATTTTCCCCGTTTTCGCTTTTCTTGTGTCTTCGATGACAGTATTTCCATCGATAACGAGTTTTGCCTTGTCGTCGGTCTGGATTTCAAAGGTATAGGTGTCGGCAGGACAGGAAAACACGCCTCGCCAGTGTGCTTGGAAATGGTCGCAACTGATGGCTGGGTCGGGCGAGTTGCGCTTCCAGTCGAAGTTGATTTCCTCGTCCATGCGCCAAATACTGACGGGCTTCATCTCGTAGAACTTCTTGTAAGGTCGTGTGCCGTAAATGGCTTCTCCATTGATTTCAAGCCATTTGCCAAGGTCAAGTAATCGTTCTTGTTGCAATAACGGAATCTTGCCGTCGGCGGCAGGGCCTACATTGAGTGTCATGCCACCGCCCGCAGCCACGAGGACGCAGAAATGGCGAATTAGTTCGTCAGAAGTCATGTAATTTTCCAAAGGCTCGTTGCGGTTGAGGCCGAAACTACGCCCCAAGCCACGACACTCTGCCCAAGGCCTGTCGGTGAGGGTAATGCCCGCGCTGTATTCGGGAGTGCGGAAGCCGTGCTGCTGTCCGTCGCCCCAGCGGTCGTTGACGATGGCGTCTTCGCCCACGGTGTTGTAATACCACGAAATCAGTTCGGTGGCATGCCATTGCTCCGCGCTGTTGCGCCACTCGCCGTCAGTGAAAAGGACGGTCGGCTGGTAGCGCGTGACGAGTTCCTTGAACTGTGGAATCATGTGGGTATCAACGTATGTGCCAATGTTTTCGTCAGGGTCCACATACCAGCGGTGGATGTCGCTTTTCCATTCGGGCAGGGAGTAGTAGAAACCCATTTTGAGGCCTTGCTTGCGGACGGCTTCGGTCAGTTCTCCGCAAATGTCGCGTTTTGGCCCGACTTCCACGGAGTTCCAATTGGGCGCATATTGGCTCGGCCACAAACAAAACCCATCGTGGTGTTTCGAGACCAGAAGCACATATTTCGCCCCCGATTTTTTGAACAGTTCCGCCCATTCGTTTGGGTTCCAAAGTTCTGTTTTCCACATGGGCGCAAAGTCTTCATACTGAAAGTCTTTGCCGTAAATGCGCTCTTGGAAAGCTTTGCGGTCGTCGTTGGTCATCAGGCCGCGATAATACCATTCGGCGTAGCCTTCGAGACTCGCGTATGCGGGCACGGAATATACGCCCCAATGGATGAAAATGCCCAACTTGGCGTCGGAGAACCATTGCGGATAGCCCCGCTCGTTGATGGATTCCCACGTGGGTTGGACTTGGGCGGAAAGAAGGTTGCTAAACAGCAACGCTGCAATGAGATAGATGGTTTTGTTCGCTTTCATAATGGGCAAAAGTAGTACATTTTTCAATAAATTTTGGAGTTGCGTGGAAATTTTCTAATTTTGCAATATGAATATCTACCAACTTTTTCCACGACTATTTGGAAACAAGCAAACCACGTTCCGAATGGATGGCAGCAAGGCCGAAAACGGCTGCGGCACGTTCAACGACATTAACGATACTGCCCTCAACGCCATCAAAGACTTGGGCATCACTCATATTTGGCTGACTGGCATTTTGGAACATGCCTCCGAAAGCACCTGCACGCACCCCGACATCATCAAAGGCCGCGCAGGCTCACCATACGCCGTCACCGATTACCACGCCGTTGACCCTGATTTGGGCACAATGGCCGATTTTGAGCAATTGGTCAGCCGCATCCACCAAAAAGGAATGAAAGTGATTATCGATTTCATTCCCAATCATCTGGCGAGGCAGAACAAAGGCTTCAGCCCATGTAATTTCTTTTATTGCGAGGGGCAGGCGTTTGTTTCGCCTCGAAGGATTGCAGAGCAACCTTACGAAGAGTTTCCTGCCAAGGCCACGGGCAACGATGTCTTTACGCCCAATCCGAGCATCAACGACTGGTACGACACGGTCAAGTTAAACTATGACTGTCACGATACATGGGAGAAAATGCTAGACATTTTGCGCTTCTGGTGCGCCAAACAGGTGGATGGCTTCCGCGTGGATATGGCCGAGATGGTGCCAGTGGCCTTCTGGCAGTGGGTGATTGCCGAACTGCGCAAGAATTACCAGCCTGTGATGATTGCAGAAATCTATCAGCCGGATCTTTACAAGCCGTTCTTGGAGGCGGGCTTCGATTATCTTTACGACAAGGTGGGCATGTACAACACCTTGGAGCGCGTGCTTTGCGAAGGTCATGAGGCGAAAGAAATTAGCGAGGTTTGGAAGGACTTGCACGACATGGACGAACACATGTTGCGTTTCATGGAGAACCACGACGAGAAGCGTCTGGCTTCGCCGCAGTTTGTCGGTGATGCCTTTGCCGCCCTGCCCGCCGTGGCGCTTTCCGCCTTGATGAACACGGGACCGTTTATGGTCTACAATGGTCAAGAAAGTGGCGAAACAGCCTCTGGCGCAGTGGGATACAGCGGTGACGATGGTCGTACTTCCATTTTCGATTATTGTCACATGCCCGAACACCAAAAGTGGTTGAATGGCGGCAAATTCGATGGTGGTGGCTTCGACGACGCACAAAGAAAGTTGTTTGGTTATTACCGTGAACTGCTGCATTTCAGGCAGGAACATTCCGCCATCAGCGAAGGCAAATTCTACGACTTGATGTGGTGCAATCCTTGGTACATGAATTTCGACCCGCAGTTTGTTTATGCCTTTTTGCGGTATTCGGAAGCGGAACGTCTGCTGGTGGTTGTCAACTTCCATCGCACAGAGGCTCGCGATGTGGAGGTAAAAATCCCGCACGATGCCTTGGCCATGATGGGCCGGAGCAAGGCCAACGAGTTCGACATCAATGACTTTGCCTCGGAGGTGCATGCAGTCCATTTGGAACCGTCCGAGACGAAAGTCATAGATTTGGATTCGAGGGGGCTTATTTTGGGTAATTCCTTGGATTGACCTTATTTCATTCCTTCAACGGTGTAGCCCAAACCTTCAAGCAGTTTCAGCACACCTTGGTCGCCGCACAAGTGTCCCGCCCCGACGACGAAAAGGGTCGGCTTTTCGGCCATCATGTCAGGCATCATGCCGATCCAGTTGTGGTTGCGGTTGTCTAGTAATGCGGCCTCTTCTTCGGGGGATGCGGCACATTCGCCTTCCAACTCTTCTTCTAATACTGCTTCAAGTTGTTTAAAATCCTGTGCGAAATAAGCGGCAGTGATGCGGTCGACCAATCTCGTAACTTCCTCAAAATGGTCTACCATGCACATGAGGTCTTCAACCTGTTTCGGTAGCTCTGTGCCATAGAGTACGTCCATCTGGAAATCGACAGTCTCGAATCCTTTGACGCTTTTGCCGTTTTGCAGGGCAAGCATCTGGAAGTAATTGTCAAGCAATTCCATAGGGTTGAACGACTGGGTCTTTTTCATGTATTCTGCCAAAGAGAGGGTGGTGGAGAGGGCAACGGGCTTCATCTTTTCCACTTGA
>JAEEGJ010028140.1_pt1 | contig 11210 bp, 8 predicted proteins | sample 8958761 | NCBI WGS metagenome assembly JAEEGJ01 (sample SAMN16246546, study PRJNA631951) | gut metagenome | biome: gut microbiome; feature: rumen; material: RS-attached | host: Bos | place: Iran: Karaj | collected 2018-10
CGAGTTGTCCGACTTGCAGCAGTGGGTTGATTAGCTCATTGGGGGAGGCAGTGAAGAGGGTCAGATTGGTCTCGTCTGGTAAGTCGGTGGGCTCCACCTTTATATTATTAAAGGTGTCGGCCACGGCCATCACTTTGCCGAAGTCGTCGCAGCGCACCACAATCTCGCGTTGGTGGGTGTCGTGTTGCCTTTTGATGTCGCCCACCTTGCCTTGCAGGATGCTCTTGCCGTGGTTGATGAGGGTGATGCTGTCGCAAAGTTCCTCCACCGAGGCCATGTTGTGGGTTGAGAGGAGGATGGTGGCGCCTTTGTCGCGCAGCTCGAGGATGGCCTCCTTGAGGAGGTTGGCGTTGATGGGGTCGAAACCGCTGAAGGGCTCGTCGAAGATGAGGATGTCGGGCTCGTGGATGACGGTGGTGACAAACTGTACCTTCTGCTGCATGCCTTTCGAGAGCTCCTCGACTTTCTTGTCCCACCAGCCGCCGATTTCGAATTTGTCGAACCATGCCTTCAGCCGTTTCTGGGCTTCGGTTTTCTTGATGCCTTTAAGCTCGGCCAGGTAGATGGCTTGCTCGCCGACTTTCATCTTCTTGTAGAGGCCGCGTTCTTCGGGGAGGTAGCCGATGCGGGCGATGTGTTTCTGGCACAGTGTCTCGCCGTTGATGCGCACTTCGCCGCTGTCGGGCGCGGTGATCTGGTTGAGGATGCGGATGAGGGTGGTCTTGCCAGCGCCGTTGGGTCCCAGCAGCCCGTAGATGCTCTGTTCGGGGACAGAGAGCGTGATGTTGTCGAGCGCCGTGTAATCCCCGTAGCGTTTGGTGACGTTGATGACTTCTATTTTCATGCAGGGAGTGTTTCAGGGTTAGCTGAAATAGTCTCTTAGTTTCTTGAAGAACGAGCGGTCGTCGTCGTTGGGTGCTGGCTTGAAACTGTCGGAGTTGTTGAGGACTTGCAGGGTCTTCTCTTCTTCTTTGGTGACTTTTTTCGGAATCCACACGTTGACGTAGACGAGGAGGTCGCCGTTGCCGTAGCCGTTCACCACGGGGAGGCCTTTCCCTCTGAGTCGCAGGATCTTGCCGCTCTGGGTGCCTGGGGTGATCTTGACTCTCACCTTGCCGCTCACGGTGGGCACTTCGGCTTCGGTGCCGAGGATGGCCTGTGGCACGGAGATGAACAGGTTGTAGATCAGGTTGCTTCCGTCGCGTTCGAGTTCGGGATTGGCTTCTTCCTCGATGAGCACATAGAGGTCGCCGTTGACGCCGTTGTGCGGGCCAGCGCCGCCTTTGCCGCGCAGGGTGAGTTGCATGCCTTCGCCCACGCCGGCAGGGATGTCGATGTCGATGACTTCCTCGCCTTTCACGATGCCGTCGCCGTGGCAGTGGGTGCATTTGTTCTTGATGATCCTTCCGGTGCCGCCGCAGTTGGGGCAGGTGGAGGCGGTCTGCATCTGTCCGAAGAGCGAGTTCACGGTGCGCAGCACTTGTCCGTGGCCTTTGCAGGTGGGACAGGTGTCGGTGCTGCCGTCGGCTGATCCGGAGCCGTGGCAGTGTTCGCAGGGGACGTATTTGTTGACTTTGATTTTTTTCTTTACGCCTTTCTCGATCTCTTGGAGGTTCAGTTTCACCTTGACCCGTATGTTGCCGCCGCGTTCGCGCACGGTGCCGCCTGAGCGGGATCCGCCGCCGAAGCCGCCGCCGAAGAAACTCCCCAGTCCGAAGTCGGCGAACAGGTCGCCGAACTGGCTGAAGATGTCGTCCATCGACATGCCTTGGCCGCTGAAGCCGCCTGCGCCGCTCATGCCGGCGTGGCCGTAACGGTCGTAACGAGCCCTCTTGTCGGGGTTGCTCAGCACCTCGTAGGCCTCGGCAGCCTCCTTGAACTTCTCTTCGGCTTCCTTGTCGCCGGGGTTGCGGTCGGGGTGGTACTGCAAGGCCAGCTTCCGGTAGGCTTTCTTCAGCTCCTCCGGGGTGGCGTCCTTGCTTACGCCAAGTACTTCATAGTAATCTCTTTTCTCTGCCATTATGCAATTCTCCGTTTTCCGTTTTCCGTTCTCCGTTTATCAGTTCCCAACAACGACCCTGGCGAATCTGATGACGGTGCCGTTGAGTTTGTATCCTTTTTGAATCACGTCGATGACTTTGCCTTTCTTCGACTCGTCGGGGGCGGGCACCATGGTCAGGGCTTCGTGTTCGTCGGTGTTGAACTCGCAGTCGATGGCCACGATTTCTTCGAGGCCTTTCTTCTGGAGGGTGGATTTCAGTTTGTTATAGATGAGCGTCACGCCTTGGATGTCGGTCTCGTTGCCGTTTTTCTCCATGTTTTGGAGGGCGCGTTCGAAGTCGTCGAGCACGGGCAGGAGGTCTTTCATCACCGCTGCTGAGGCGGTGGCTGAGAGCTCGAGTTTCTCTTTGGCGGTACGTTTGCGGTAGTTGTCGAATTCCGAATACAGGCGGAGGTAGGTCTCGTTGAGTTCGGCATACTTCGTTTGTGCCTCTTCCAGTGCTTTGGAATGTGCGCGTCTGCCTTTATGGCGCCTGCTGTTGGGCTCAGCTGTCGGTTCTTGGTTTTGTTCGGCTGTTTGCTGAGGTTGTTCTAATGGTTCATTTTCCTGATTTTCAGTCTCTTTCTTTTCTTCCATGATAAATAATTAATTTAATGATGTCATGACATCATCAAAGTGTTTGCCAAGAGGTTGATATTGACAAAATGTCAGATGCGTTCGATGTGTGCGCCGAGTCCGTTGAGGCGCAGGTCGATGTATTGGTAGCCGCGGTCGATTTGGTCGATGTTGTCGATGATGCTGACGCCTTGGGCTGACATGGCGGCGATGAGCAGGGCGACGCCGGCGCGGATGTCGGGAGAGCTCATGCGGATGCCTCTGAGGGCGTGATGGTGGTCGAGGCCGATGACGTTGGCGCGGTGGGGGTCGCAGAGGATGATCTGTGCGCCCATGTCGATGAGTTTGTCGACGAAGAACAGGCGGCTCTCGAACATCTTTTGGTGGATGAGCACGGTGCCTTTGGCTTGGGTGGCCACGACGAGGATGATGCTGATCAGGTCGGGGGTGAAGCCTGGCCAGGGGGCATCGGCGATGGTGAGGATGGAGCCGTCCATGAAGGTCTCCACCTCGTAGTGGTCTTGTGCGGGGATGTAGATGTCGTCGTCGCAATATTCCATCTTGACGCCGATGCGGCGGAACATCTCGGGGATGATGCCGAGTTGTTCGATGCCGGCGTTTTTGATGGTGAGTTCCGATCCTGTCATGGCGGCCATGCCGATGAAGGAGCCCACTTCGATCATGTCGGCCAACAGGCGGTGTGTGGTGCCTTTCAACTCGCTTACGCCGGTGATTTTCAGCAGGTTCGATCCGATGCCGTCGATTTTGGCGCCCATGCTGACGAGCATCTTGCAGAGTTGCACCAGGTAGGGCTCGCAGGCGGCGTTGAAGATGGTGGTCTCGCCTTCGGCCATGGTGGCGGCCATGACGATGTTGGCGGTGCCGGTGACGGAGGCTTCATCGAGGAGCATGTAGCAGCCGTGGAGTCCGTTGGGGGCGGAGGCTTTTTGCACGATGCCGTCGTTGTTGAAGGTGGCGCCGAGTTTCATGAGGCCGATGACGTGGGTGTCGAGGCGTCGGCGTCCGATCTTGTCGCCTCCGGGTTTGGGCATGTAGGCGGTGCCGAAGCGGGCGAGGAGGGGGCCAATCATCATCACGCTGCCGCGCAGGCGAGAGGCTTTCTGGGAGAACTCCTCGGTCTGGAAATAGTCGAAGTCGATGTCGCTGGCTTGCAGGCTGACGCGGTCGGGGGTGTTGCGGTGGACTTTGACGCCCATGCCTTTGAGCAGGTCGATGAGGTTGTTGATGTCGAGGATGTTGGGCAGGTTCTCGATGATGACTTCCTCTTTGGTGAGGAGGCTGGCGCAGATGATCTGCATGGCCTCGTTCTTGGCGCCCTGCGGCACAATCTCGCCTTTGAGTTTGTGGCCGCCTTCAATGCGGAATGATCCCATGGCTTATTGTTGCTGTTGTTTGCGCTTTTTGTAGGCGGGGTTATTGGGGTTGTTCATGTCGGCCTTGAGGTTCGACTGTTTCTTTTTCTTCTTTTTCTTGCCTTGGCCTTGTTGTCCGGGTTTCATGGAGGGTTCCACGCCGTTGAGTTTGGTCTCTTCGTCGAGAACCAGGCGACCATGCGACATGTTTTTGAGGTCGGCGATGATTTGTTGGTCGCTGACCACGTTGCCGCCCCATTCGGTGTAGTTGCGTTTCATCTGGTTGGCGATGGAGAGGGCGAGGGCTTGGCGGGCTTCTTCGTCGTCGACGGCTGAGGCCATCTCGACCATCTTGGCCATGTAGTGGCCGTAGTGTCCGTATTCGATATGGTTGTTTTGGTAGCCCACGTGCCTAGGTCTCTCGGCTCGTGCCTGGGGTTCGGGCATGGGGTAGGGGCTGTCCACGTCGAGTTGGTAGTCGGAGATGATGTAGAGGTGGTCCCAGAGTTTGTGGAGGTAGTTGTCGGACTGTTTCACTTGGGGGTTCATCTGTGCCATGACGCTGATGATGAACTGTGCGGCCTCGGTGCGTTTCTGTCGGTCTTCGATCTCCATGAGGTGACGGATCATCTCCTGCATGTTGCGGCCGTATTCCGAGATGATGATTTGGCCGCGTTCGGTATTGTATAGCAATCCTTGTTTGTCCATAATGATGCGATTTGAGTGCAAAATTACATTTTTTATAGTAAATAGATATAGTTGTTCGTTATTTATATTATTTTGTATTTTTGTAACGATTTCCCCTTAGCTGTGAAAGCTAAGGCCCGCCCACCCTAAAAAGTGGGCTTATTTTTGTATGTGATGAAAAAACAGAAAGTTATAGTATATATTGATGGCTTTAATTTCTATTTAATGAAGTATCGCCAGTCGGGCGAACTTCAACATCAGTTGCTTGGTGCCGGCGGTGTCGAACTTGACAGTGGCTTTCTTGTTGGCTCCGGCGCCGTCGACGGAGAGGACCGTGCCCTCGCCGAACTTCTGGTGCCTCACACGCATGCCCTCCTGGATGAGGTCGGGGTTCGAGGCTTCGAAGTCAGACGGGATACTTGGCTGACTTGACGCCGGCGGTGTGTAGGTGCTGCGTTGGGGACGTGTCGGCTCAGGCTTGCGGAAGCCCATACCGCGACCGCTCCAGCCGCGACGCTCCTCGTCGAACGAAGAGGTGCCATGGAACGAGGCCTTGCGGGGACGGTCGATGAGCTTGTCGTCGATCTCCTCGATGAAACGTGAGGGCTCGCTCAATGTCAGGTTGCCATAACGGTAACGGGTCTCGGCATAACTCAAGGTGAGCTTGGTCATGGCGCGGGTGACGGCCACGTAGAACAGGCGGCGTTCTTCTTCAAGCTCCTCGCGGGTGCTGAGGCTCATGATGCCGGGGAAGAGGTTCTCTTCCATGCCTGCCACATACACGTAGGGGAACTCCAAGCCCTTGGCGGAGTGGATGGTCATCAGGCTCACGCAGTCCTCTTCGGTGTCGTCCTTCTTCATCTCGTTGTCGGTGAGCAACGCCACGTCTTCCATGAAACGCACCAGGTCGACCTGCGCAGCCTCGCCAGTGGTCTCGTCGACCTGCTGGTCGCTGAACTCCATGATGGCGTTGAGCAGCTCCTCGATGTTTTCCACGCGGCTGACACTCTCGGGGGTGTCTTCCTCCTTCAGGAGCTTGATGATGCCGATGCTGTTGGTGATGTGTTTGGCCAGCTCGAAGGCGTTCATCTTGCCTTGTTGGCTTTGGAAGCTCTTGATCAGGACCACGAAGTCACGCACCTTGTTCACGGTTGCCATGTTGAAGTCGGTGGGGAACTGGTCGTTGGCGATGCACTGCCAGATGGAGGTCTTGTGTTCGTTGGCGAAGACCATCATGCGTTCGATGCTCTTCTCGCCGATGCCTCGGGCGGGGTAGTTGATGATGCGCAGCAGCGACTGTTCGTCTTCGGGGTTGATGACCACGCGGAAGTAAGCCAGAAGGTCTTTGATCTCCTTGCGGTCGTAGAACGAGAGGCCTCCGTAGATCTTATAGGGGATGTTCTGTTTGCGCAAGGCGGCTTCCATGGAGCGGCTCTGGGCGTTGGTGCGGTAGAGGATGGCGAAGTCCTTGTTGTTGAGTTGCCGCGACATCTTGTAATGGAAGATGGAGTTGGCCACTTGGGTGCCTTCTTCCGAGTCGGTGGCGGCGTGTAGCAGGGTGATGAGCTCGCCTTGTTCGTTGTCGCTCCACACGCGTTTCTTGATCTGGTCCTTGTTGTGTGCTATGATGCAGTTCGATGCCTCGACGATGGTCTTGGTGGACCTGTAGTTCTGTTCCAGGCGGATGAGCTTATAGTCGGGGTAGTCGTTTTTGAAGTTCAGGATGTTCTGTATGTTGGCACCGCGGAAGCCGTAGATCGACTGGGCGTCGTCGCCCACCACGCAGATGTTCTCGAAGAGGGCTGCCAGACGGCGGATGATGAGGTATTGTGCGAAGTTGGTGTCCTGGTACTCGTCCACAAGGATGTACTTGAAGTGGTTTTGGTACTTGTAGAGGATGTCGGGGTTGTCGCGGAGCAGCACGTTGGTGAAGAAGAGGATGTCGTCGAAGTCCATCGCATTGGCGCGTTGCAGGCGGTTGTTATACACCTGGAAGATCTGGGCGATGAGGGGCTTGTTGGCCTTGCGGTCGGTCTCCTGGATGACGGCGTCGTTGGCGTAGTCCTCGGGCGAGTAGAGGCTCGACTTGGCGGCGGAGATGCGTGCTTGGATGTGTTTGGCGGGATACACCTTGGTGTCGAGCTGCATCTCCTTGAGTATCTGGTTGATGAGCGACTTTGAGTCGTCGGTGTCATAGATGGTGAAGGCGGAGGTGAAGCCGATATGCTGTGCCTCGATGCGAAGGATGCGGGCGAAGATGGAGTGGAAGGTGCCCATCCACACGTTGCGTGCATCGTCGGCGTTGACGAGTTTGACGATACGGTCTTTCATCTCACGGGCGGCCTTGTTGGTGAAGGTCAGCGCCATGATCGTGAAGGGGTCGATGCCTTCGGAGATCATATACGCGATGCGGTAGGTTAGGGCGCGGGTCTTGCCCGAGCCGGCACCGGCGATGACCATCACGGGGCCATTGATGGTGGTGACGGCCTCGCGCTGGGGTTCGTTAAGTTGGTCGAGTATATTGGACATTATGGGGAAATCAAATTAAGTTGCAAAGATACGCAGAATTTGTTATTTTTGCGTCATGTTTTTTAAAAGAAACTTATCATGAAGAAACTTTTTACCCTGTTGGGTGCTATTGTGCTGACATGTAACCTGATGGCCGTTAATGTGTGGGACGGCAGTTCCGAGCCTTGGACCAACGGCAGCGGCACCCAAACCGATCCTTATCTCATTGAGACAGCCTCCAATTTGGCGTATCTCGCCGAGAAAGTTAACGAAGGCTACCAAGCCCAGGGTATGGCGGTTTTCAGATACACTTACTTCATGATGACCGATGATTTCGATTTGAACAACATCAACTGGACACCGATTGGGAATGTCAACATGAACATGGAAGGCTATTATTTCGCTGGTATTTTCGACGGTTGGTATCACAATATCGATCATTTGAGGATTCAATCGAATGCCGATGTCTGCGGCCTGTTCGGAGGATTAGGCGGTGAAATCGAGGGGAATATGGTCAGCAATGGAATGATTTTGCATTTGTCGGTCACTAACGCTAACATTACCTCTACTGGCACAGGTGCTGCGGGCATTGTTGGTGCCATGGCTGGCGATGCGATGGTGATCCAGTGCAGCTTCTCTGGAACCATCAGTGTCAGCAACAATGGCGACTTCTGTGGTGCTGGTGGCATTGTGGCAGCTGCGGCTGAAGAATCCCGAATCTTGGAATGTTCATATCATGGCAGCATCACCGCCACCAATGGCAACTTCATGGGTGCAGCGGGAGCAGGAGGCATCGTGGGAATCGCCATGGGAGCCACGTCTATTGGCGAATGCTACAATGCGGGTAACATCACTGGCAATGCCATGATGGTAAGCGTGGCGGCAGGTATCGTGGGTGCCACTTTGGAAGAAAACGAAGTGGCGATGTGGAATTGTTATAATGTTGGGACAGTCAATGCTCTTACCAAAGGCGGTGTTTTCGGCATGATCAGCCCAGTCAACCCGACAAAAGACGAAACAACCCTTTTTATTCTTGATTGCTACTACCTAAATACTTGTGGGGGCACTAACAATTATGGTATCAGTAAAACATCTGCTGAAATGCAGACCGAGGAATTTAAGGCTTTAATGAACTCCACAACAAGCAATGTTTTCATGATGGATAACGGAACCAACAACGGCTATCCCATCCTTGCGCTTACAGGTATGATGCTCTGGGATGCTGCTGAGATCACCGACCACTCGGCGAAGCTGTCGGCAAATCTTCATGAGGGCAACAACGATTTTGTGAGAGCCGTGTTTGTTTATCAAAAATTCGATGTTAACGGAACCTACGATCCCATCGAGGTTGAAGTGGAGGTCGGAGACTATGTTGAAGTCACCTTGGATGACCTTGAGCCAAATACTTCATACATGTTTCGGATCTATTCTGAATGCGTCGATGGCCATATTGTGGAAGGTGGCGTGTTGGGCGGACAACCTTACCGTGGCTTCACGACGGAGGAATTTGACGCCGTGGTTTCTCATGAGGTTCCTGGGATTCTAGTCTATCCCAATCCCGCTACCGATGTCGTTCACATCCAGGGCGTTGACGCCGTCGAGGTTCAGGTCTTCAACGCTTTGGGACAGTTGGTGAGGACGGTTAAGGGAACGAATGAGGTCGGTGTCAGCGATTTGCCAAGTGGAACGTACCTTTTCCATATTGTTGGCAATATTGATGCTGTTATAAAAACAGATATTGTGCGATAACATGATTATTGCTTATATACCTAATTAAATATATTTCATAAAAGGTAAATCCTTTTCAATCCTGGAAACAAGATCTGTTACGTATTCAATTGCGTTATCCTCAAAACTAAAATATTCCTTTTCGTAGAGGATTCGGATTAAATCAGATAAATAAAGTCGTACTTCAGGTAAAGCTTTTACGATATTTCTAATGTGTTGTTCACGTTGTTTCTGTTTTACCCTGCAAAAATACGAATTATTTTTAAAAAGTCAATAGAAATAATTAATTTTTTTACTTAACCTCAGCTAAACCTGATACGCTATACGTCCTGCCATTATCCAAACACTCGCACTGATAGCGGGTGCGTTTCTTGGGGCCTTTCTTGAACCTCAAGCCGTTTCCCAGTTGAAACACTGTCCCTTCGGGGAGGTCGTCCACGGTGAGGACCTTCTCGCCTGTGGGGTTGGCATCGTAACGCTTCATCACTTTGGCCAGATTTGGGTCGGCAGTGGAGCTGGCCTTGATGTGCTGAAGATGACGATGTAAGGCTTGAAGGATGTCCTCGGGAAAGATCTCGGGCTTCAGATAGGGTAGGAGCAGCTGCGTAAAGGTCTGCTTCCACTCCTCGCCATGAGGTTCCAAACGTCGTTTGGGATAATCCATATAAACGTGGTAATGTGCTAACTCATGAACGAAGGTGACTAGCATCTGATATGGATTGAGATTGCCATTCAAAGTGATGCAGCAAATGCCCTTGTAACCCAAAGGAGCTCTGAAATCACCGAGTTTGGAGCTTCTGGGCTTTTTGAACTTCAGCTGGAAACGCGAGTTCTCATACGCTTCAACCACCATGGGCACGGCCGCCTCCGGAAAATAACGTTGCAATATCTGAAGCTCTTTTTCAGTCATACTGCAAAAATAATAACAACTTTCCGTTTTCCGTTCTCCGTTCTCCGTTTTTTCTTACTTTTGCACTCCAATTTTAAAAACGAAAACTATGGCAGTCCCTCAAATACCTACCCTGCTGCTCACGGGATACCTTGGCAGCGGCAAGACCACCTTGGTCAACAAGATTCTCAACAACCGCAAAGGCATCAAGTTCGCCGTCATCGTCAACGATCTTGGCGAAGTGAATATCGACGCCGACCTGATTGAAAAAGGCGGTGTCGTCGGACAAGGCGACGACAGCCTGATGGCCCTCCAAAATGGATGCATCTGCTGCACCCTGAAGATGGACTTGGTGAAACAGTTGAAGGAACTCACTGCGATGCGCAAGTTTGATTACATCGTCATTGAGGCCAGTGGCATCTGTGAGCCTGAGCCGATTGCCCAGACACTTTGCACTTATCCGCGGATGGGCTATGAATTCTATAAGGATGGGCTCGCCCGTCTCGACTGCATTGTCACTGTCGTTGATGCTTTGCGCTTGCAGGATGAGTTCTCTTGTGGCGAGAATCTCGTGGGTAAGACTTTAAAGGAAGACGATCTGGAAAGCCTTGTCATCCAACAGATTGAGTTCTGTAACATTATCCTTCTGAACAAAGCCTCAGAAGTGTCTGACAGCGAGCGTGGCCGTATCAAGCAAATCATCCGGGCATTGCAGCCTAAGGCCGAAATCATCGAGTGCGATTACTGCGACATCGATTTCAACAAGATCCTGAATACCCATTTGTTCGACTTTGATGAGGTGGCCACCTCCGCTACATGGATTCAGAAAGTGGAAGGTCACGACGAGGACCACGATGAGGATCATGATGAAGATCATGATGATGACGACCATGACCACGATCATGAGGAACATCACCACCATCACCATCACGATCATGACCACGAAGAAGGCGAAGCCGAAGAATACGGCATCGGCACTTTTGTGTATTTCCGTCGTCAGCCTTTCAACCTGGCCCGTTTCGATGAATTTGTGGCCCGCAAGCTGCCCCGTAACGTGATTCGTGCCAAGGGCATTTGCTGGTTCAAGGGTGAAGAGGATGTGTGTTATATCTTTGAACAGGCTGGCAAGCAAGTGCAATTGCGCAATGCAGGTGCTTGGTTCGCCACCATGCCCAAGGCTGAACTTCGTGAAATGATGGAGCAAGACGAAGGCCTGCGCCGTGACTGGGATGAAAAATATGGCGATCGCATGCAGAAATTGGTCTTTATTGGACAGCACATGGACGAAAAAGCTTTGACTGAGGCCCTGGATGCTTGCTTGACGGTTTGATGGAGTTGGCTCACAACGAAGGATAATGGATAAATTGTTGCCTTTTGGTCGAATAAGCATTATTCTTGTAGCTGACCA
>JAEEGJ010028143.1_pt1 | contig 11210 bp, 10 predicted proteins | sample 8958761 | NCBI WGS metagenome assembly JAEEGJ01 (sample SAMN16246546, study PRJNA631951) | gut metagenome | biome: gut microbiome; feature: rumen; material: RS-attached | host: Bos | place: Iran: Karaj | collected 2018-10
TTCTCCTTTATTTCGCGCCGGGACGGCAAGTGGCTTCTCGAGAAAAACATTGCGAATGCAGTTTTTCGAGAGAACGCCCGCTGCCGAGGTTCACGGCGCGGAATCATATAATTTATTTATCCTGAATAGCAGTAATTCCCGGAAGCTCTTTTCCTTCAAGGAATTCTAAAGAAGCACCGCCGCCAGTGGAGATAAGCGTCATTTTATCACCGTAGCCTAATTCATTTACAGCGGCTGCGCTGTCACCGCCTCCAATGATGGTAATAGCATCCATTTCTGCCAATGTCTTTGCGATCTGCTTGGTTCCTTCAGCAAAATGAGGAACTTCAAAGACTCCCATTGGTCCGTTCCAGATGACAGTCTTCACATCCTTTAAAGCCTCTTCAAAAAGCTGGATGGATTTTTCACCAATATCAACGCCCATTTTGTCATCCGGGATATTCATGATATCGACAGTTTCATAAGGGACATCGTTGGAAAGCTCTGAAGCGATCACTGTATCAACTGGAAGAAGCAGTTTAACGCCTTTCTCAGCTGCTTTCTTTTCCATGTTTACAGCGTATTCCAGATAATCTTCTTCTACCAGTGATTTGCCGATCTTTCCTCCTTTTGCTTTGATAAAGGTATAAGCCATACCTCCGCCGATGATCAGAATATCAACTTTTTCAAGCAGACGGTCAATGACGGAGATCTTGGAAGAAACTTTAGAACCGCCAAGAATTGCAGCAAGTGGTCTGACAGGATCATCCAATGTATTACCCAGGAATTTGATCTCTTTTTCAATCAGATAGCCAATAGCTGATTCTTTTACAAATTTAGCAACACCGGCTGTGGAACAATGAGCTCTGTGTGCCGTACCAAATGCATCATTAACATAAACATCACATAAAGATGCCAGTTCCTGGCTGAAGTTATCTTCATTCTTTTCTTCTTCCGGACGAAATCTGGTGTTTTCCAGAAGAACAACCTGTCCTTCTACCATATTGCTTTTGAACCAGGTAGCATGAGCACCAACAACTTCATCATCTTTCAGGAAAAGTACTTCCTGCCCAAGCAATTCGCTTAAACGCTGTGCAACCGGAGCAAGTGTTAATTCTTCTTTCACCGTTCCTTTTGGTTTGCCCAAATGTGAACAGATCATGACCCTGCCGCCACCACCGGATAATTTTGCAATAGTTGGCAAAGCGGCAACAATACGGGTGTCATCTGTGATCTTTCCATCTTTCATAGGTACATTAAAATCGCACCGCAGCAGAACAACTTTTCCTTTTACGTCAATATCATCAATTGTTTTTTTATTTAACATGATCTTCTCCTTATGAAATGTTCTCTATGGAATAAGATAAAAGGCCGGCCATTGGAAATGGCCGGCCGGAATTATGATTTAAAGAAATTTCTTGCAAATATATTTCACAACACGGCACATCTGGCATGTATAGGAATATTCATTATCATACCATGCAACAACCTTAACCAGGGATTTGCCTTTTCCAAGATCCATAACCTTTGTCTGTGTAGCGTCGAAGCAGGAGCCAGCCTCCATGCCGATGATATCGGTAGAAACGATCTCATCCTCTGTATATGCATAGGATGGATTAGCTGCTTTCTTCATAAATGCATTGATGTTGGCTTCTGTAACATCAGCACCTTTCTTAGCGCAGACTGCAACCAGTTCAGTTAAAGATCCGGTGCAGGTAGGTACACGCTGTGCAGCACCGTCCAGCTTGCCGTTCAGTTCCGGAATAACCAGACCGATTGCTTTTGCAGCTCCTGTAGTATTAGGAACGATGTTGTAAGCAGAAGCACGTGCTCTTCTGAGGTCACCTTTTTTGTGGAATGCATCAAGCGGCTCCTGATCGCCTGTATATGCATGGATCGTTGTCATAAAACCTTTTTCAATTGGAGCAAATTTGTTTAAAGCATTTGCCATAGGAGCCAGGCAGTTGGTCGTGCAGCTTGCAGCACTGATGATCTTGTCGGATTTCTTTAATGTCTTTTCGTTTACTCCATAAACGATCGTAGGCATTTTTTCGTCACCTGGGCAGGAGATAAGAACTTTTTTAGCGCCGGCTTCAATATGTGCCATAGCTTTTTCTGTTGTTTTGTAAACGCCTGTACAGTCAATGACCAGATCGATTGCCATTTCTTTCCACGGAAGATTCTTTGCGTCACGCTCTCCCGTGATAGCGATCTTATAATCACCGATCTTAATGGAATCTTTTAATGCTTTTACTTTGTCTGCGTCAACAAATCTTCTGTATGTCGAGTCATATTTTAACAAATGAGCGATCTCGGAAGTTGGATGGGAGCAGTTAATACAAACAACTTCTACATCCGGATCCTGATAAAGAACACGGAAAGCCAGACGGCCGATCCGTCCAAAACCATTGATTGCAATTCTCTTTTTAGCCATGTATTTATCCTCCTGGAATGATATGCATATTTTTACAAAAATATTATAACATGAAAAACGTATTATTCAATGAGATTAGGACAAAGTTGTCTCAGTATTCTAAGCACCATCCCGTCAGCGCGAATTTTTCTAACGCTCGCTGCACTTCCGGATGATCACAATGCCGCCTGCGGAACTCGCTGCGCTCAAACAGTCCTCGGCGGCATTGATCCGGCAATGCAGCTTGCGAAGAAAAATCGCATTCCGTTCTGGCGCTTAGAATACTGAGACATATAGCCTAATATCAATAATTAATAACAAAAAAGAAGGCCCCATTATGTGGGGCCTTCCAGAATTAATATAGATTTGTATTATTTTTTAGCTGCTTTAGCTGCCTTGATCTGTTCGGTCAGTTCCGGAACGATCTTGAATAAGTCACCAACAATACCATAATCAGCAACATCAAAGATTGGAGCTGTCTCGTCTTTGTTGATTGCAATGATAAGGTCGGACTCTTCCATACCTGCCAGATGCTGAATTGCACCAGAGATACCGCAAGCGATATAAAGCTGTGGACGAACAGTCTTGCCAGTCTGTCCAACCTGCATATCTTTTGGCATCCATCCGGAATCAACAACAGCACGGCTGCAGGAAACTTCTCCGCCCAGCGCGTCTGCTAAGTCGCGAAGGATCTTGAAGTTTTCAGGACCGCCCATTCCACGTCCACCGGAAACAAGGATCTTAGCATCCATGATATCAACAGCTTCAGAAACGGATTTCACAATATCCAGGATCTCAACATATTTGTTGTTCGGGACAAAACCAGGATTGAATTCGATCACTTCTGCTTTTGCGCCTTCTTTTCTTTCCTGTCTCTGCATAACACCAGGACGAACTGTTGCCATCTGTGGTCTGTTATACGGGCAGGCAATCGTAGCGATGGTATTTCCACCGAATGCCGGACGAGTCATAAGAAGCTGTTTATGAAGCTGCTCATCTTCTTTACCCGGAATCGGCTGAAGTGGGAAATCACCAATATCAAGGCTTGTGCAGTCTGCAGTCAAACCAGTTGCTACTCTTGCAGATACTCTAGGGCCAAGGTCACGTCCGATTGGTGTTGCGCCAACTAACATGATCTCAGGCTTGAATTCGTTAATAGCACTTGCTAATGCATGTGCATAAGGCTCAGTTCTGTATTCCTTGCATTCCGGATCATCAATAACGATAACCTTATCAGCGCCGTACTCAGCTAACTGATCTGCAAGATCTTTAATTCCGCTGCCGATAACAACTGCTGTTACGTCAGTATCCAGATCTTTTGCCAGTTCATTTGCTTTGCCAAGAAGTTCAAATGCGATTCCGCTAAGTTTTCCATCAACCTGCTCAGCAAAGATATATACACCTTTATAATCTTGAATATTCATCTTTTATCGCTCCCTCCTGACTAAATGATGTGTTTCTCGTCCAGTTTGCCCATGATGTAATCAACGGACTCTTTTGGATCAAGTGTGACTTTTTCACCAGCGCCCTTACGGACTTTGTCAGATGCCTTTGCAATCTTTGTCGGGGATCCGGCAAGACCGATATTAGCATCATCCAGATCAGTAAGGTCAGCTCTTGACCAAACAGTGATATCAGCGTTAACTGCATCAAAGATGCCGCCTGGAGTCATATAACGAGGCTCAGCGAGCTCGCCGAGTGCTGTGATCAGACATGGCATTTTTGCTTTCAGTACATGATATCTGTCATCAAACTGACGCTGAACGATAACATAGTCGCCGTCAACCTTGATGTCCTGTGCATAACTGATAACAGGAATATCAAGATGCTCGGAGATCTGAGGACCAACCTGAGCTGTATCACCATCGATAGCCTGACGGCCAGTGATGATCAGGTCATAATCCAGTTTTTTGATTCCGGCTGCAACGGTTGAAGAGGTAGCCCAGGTATCAGCACCACCTAATACTCTGTCTGTGATAAGGATCGCTTTATCAGCGCCCATAGCCAGAGCTTCCATCAAAACGTCAGTAGCTTTTGGAAGGCCCATTGTGATAACGGTAACTTCTGCACCACATTCATCTTTGATTCTTAAAGCTGCTTCTAAGCCAGCTTTGTCATCCGGGTTCATGATAGCGAGCATAGCTGCTCTGTTTAATGTTCCGTCCGGATTAAACTGAACGCCGCCCTTTGTGTCAGGAACCTGCTTTAAACATACAACGATTTTCATTTTCCACACGCTCCTTTCTTATGCTAAAATGCTCCCAGAGATGACCATTCTCTGAACCTCACTGGTTCCTTCATAGATCTCTGTGATCTTTGCGTCACGCATCATTCTTTCAACATCATATTCACGGGTATAACCATAACCGCCATGAAGCTGAACAGCCTTCGTTGTTACTTCCATTGCTACTTCTGCTGCATAGAGCTTAGCCATAGCTGCTTCAACTGAGTAAGATGTCTTTCCATCAATCTGGAACTGAGCTTTCTTCATTGCTGCTCTGTAGACCATCATCTTAGCTGCTTCAACTTTGGTAGCCATATCAGCCAGCTGGAACTGGGTGTTCTGGAACTGAGCAATTGCTCTGCCGAACTGTTTTCTTTCTTTTACGTAAGCAATCGTGTTATCTAATGCACCTTCTGCAAGACCCAGAGCCTGTGCAGCGATACCAATACGGCCGCCGTCCAGAGAGTGCATAGCGATAGCAAATCCTTTGCCTTTCTTTCCAAGAAGGTTTTCTTCCGGAATACGGCAATCCTGGAAAATAAGTTCATAGGTAGAAGAACCTCTGATACCCATCTTCTTTTCTTTTGTTCCAAATGTAAATCCAGGAGTTCCTTTTTCAACGATGAATGCAGAAATCTCCTTCTGTGTTCTACCACGTTTTTCGATCAGTCCGGTAACAGCGATCAAGACATATACATCTGCCTCTTTACCATTAGTGATAAAACATTTTGATCCGTTGATGACCCACTCGTGTGTGTTCTCATCCAGAACAGCCTTTGTCTGCTGTCCCTGTGCATCCGTTCCTGCACCTGGCTCAGTAAGACCGAAAGCACCCAGCCACTCACCGGTAGCAAGCTTCGGGATATATTTCTGTTTCTGCTCTTCTGTACCATAGGTAAGGATCGGGTCGATGCAAAGAGATGTATGTGCACTGACAATAACGCTTGTTGTGCCGCAAACCTTTGCAAGCTCTTCTACACAGAGTACGTAAGTTAAAATGTCACATCCCTGTCCGCCATACTCTCTCGGAACCGGAATGCCTAACATGCCGTATTTGGCAAGTTTGTCAACTGTCACCCGCGGGAAAATTTCTGTTTCATCCGTTTCCTGAGCAAGTGGCTTGACTTCATTCTGAGCAAAATCTTTGAACAGCTGTCTCGCCATTTCATGCTCTTTCTTTAAAGTGAAATCCATTGTTTACCTCCTATTTACTATAATCGTAGAATCCTTTACCCGTCTTCTGGCCAAGCAGTCCGCCACGAACCATCTTACGAAGTAAAGTATGTGCACGATATTTCGTATCACCAGTCTCTTTATACAATACATCCATGATTGCCAGACAGACATCCAGTCCGACAAGGTCGCCTAAAGCAAGAGGTCCCATCGGATGGCTTGCGCCAAGTTTCATAGCTGTATCGATACCTTCCACAGATGCAACTCCATCCGCATAAATGCCGATTGCTTCGTTGATCATCGGGATAAGGATTCTGTTTACGACAAATCCAGGAGCTTCTGCAACCTGAACCGGAGTTTTTCCGATCTCTTCTGCGATTGCAACGATCTTGTCTACGGTCTCCTGTGGTGTGTTAGCACCAGCGATAACTTCCACTAATTTCATGACTGGAGCTGGATTGAAGAAATGCATTCCGATCATTGGTCTGTCAAGGCCAGCACCGATCTCTGTAATGGAAAGGCTGGATGTATTGGTAGCAAAAATGCAGTCCGGTTTTGCGATCTCCTGCAGCTCTTTGAAGGTCTGTTTTTTGATCTCCATGTTTTCAATAGCTGCTTCAACGATCAGATCGCAGTCGGTGCAGATGTCTTTTGTTCCGGTCGTGATCTTGTCCAGAAGCTTATCTGCGTCTGCCTGCTCCATTTTTCCTTTTGCTACACGGCCAGCAAGACCTTTAGCGATCTTAGCTTTTCCGTTTGCAGCAAACTCATCATTAATATCAGTTAATTTTACTGTGTAACCTTCGCATGCTGCGAAAGCCTGGGCGATACCTGATCCCATTGTTCCGGCACCAATAATTCCAACTATCATAGTTTTACCTCCATAATTATTTTGTAATATTTTTACTGTCTGACAGAGAAATGCTTATCTGTTGACAAATTTTTCTACTTTTCTTTTCTCAAGAAATGCTTTCATTCCTTCAATCTGATCTTCCGTTGCAAAGCAGGAACCGAATAATTTCTCTTCGATCACAATTGCTTCATCCATACCAACCTGCAGACCATCATTGATTGCCTTCTTGCATGCACGAACTGCGATTGGAGCATTACGTGCAATTTTGGCTGCCAGCTTCTCAGCTGCCGGCATTAACTCTTCGATCGGATATACAGCATTTACAAGACCTAATGCCAGTGCATCCGGAGCTTTGATATTGGAAGCTGTATAGATCAGTTCTTTTGCCTTGCCAGGGTTAATGATTCTGGCAAGTCTCTGTGTCCCGCCAAAGCCCGGAGTAATGCCAAGGCCAACTTCCGGCTGTCCGAAAACGGCATTATCAGAGCAAATACGGATATCACAGCTCATTGCAAGTTCATTTCCGCCGCCCAGAGCGAAACCATTCACTGCAGCGATCACAGGGATCGGGAATGTTTCAATCTTACGGAATACATCATTACCGTGTTTACCGAAAGCTTCGCCTTCTTCAACGCTCAGAGTGCTCATTTCACCAATATCAGCACCAGCAACAAAACTCTTCTGGCCGCTGCCTGTTAAAATGACACAGCGGACCTCATTCAGATCGATCGCATCAAATGCTTTTTCCAGTTCAGCCAATACATCTGAATTCAGAGCATTTAAAGCCTCCGGTCTGTTGATCGTAACGATACCGATATTATCTTTTTGTTCAAATAATACGAATCCCATAATAGTATCTCCTTCCCGTTGTTTTATGTAGTTTTATCATACATCTGATGTACGAATAAAAAAACATCTTGTTATAATTTTAACGAAATCCTGTGCTATTTTACACCATAGGATTTTTATAAGTCTATCACAATTTTGCCTTTTTTATAACAATTATTGGTCAGCTTCTCATTCTATTATTAAATGAGGTTATTTACGGGCAAATTCACATCCACAGTAATCCTGGCGGTAAAGGTCATATATCCTGGATAATTCTATAGAAATCTGATATCCGTTCTTCTTTTTAAAATCAGATGGAAGCCATAAAACCTGTTTATTATCATCAATTCCTGCTATTTGTGAGCCAATCTCATTGATCAGCACAGCATTTTTATGCGGACTGACAGTCAGAGTTGTCCCGTAATAATCGAAACCCAGTTCCATTGCCTTCTTATGTGTCTCGTTTAATCGAAGGTAAAAGCACTCCCGGCATCGTTTTCCGCCTTCCGGTTCTTCTTCCAGTCCTTTTGCCGCTGATAAAAAGGCATCATGATCGTATTCCCCTTCCAGAAGGTCAATCTGTGTGGAAAGATCTTCATTCAGCCGGCCGATCAGATGCTTTTGAACGGACAAACGATGTTCATACTCTTCTTTCGGATCGATATTGGGATTAAAATAAAATACTGTTATTTTAAAGAATTGATGAAGATAAGATAAACAATAACTGCTGCAAGGGCCGCAGCAGCTGTGAAGCAATAAAGAAGGTTTTGTGTCCTTGCACAAAACCCCTTCCAGGATATGGTCCAGTTCTTTCTGAAAATTAAGTTTCTGTTCTTGTTTTACCGGTTCACCCATAAGCCGTTTTTCTTAAGATCCGTATACTCATCATACGCCTGCTGGAGGATCGCACGTTCATTATCATATTTCAACAGATAGATTGCTTCATGAAATTTATAATACCCGGAATCAGTGAAGAATTCCTCTTTCTGTGGTTTGCTGTAATAACTGTCTGCATTCATCAGATACCAATGTACCGTTTTACTAATCAGTCCCTCCGGTGTTTTAAACTCGTATGCACTGTCACCGATGTATTTCACTACATTTGCATTTGCCCCGGATTCTTCTTTAACTTCTCTGACCGCTGTGTTTTTGAAATCTTCTCCCGGTTCTACAGTCCCTTTTGGCAGCACCCAGCCATTATAGCGGTCATGATACTTTTTAAACAGTAAAAGGATCTTTCCCCGATAAATGACAACTCCGCCACAGCTAACTGCTTCGTTCATGTACAGTCCTCCCTGTGTTCTGTCTGGATTAGTATTATTTATTCGTTATTAACATGTACATGAGTAAACAGATGATCCTGGCAATACTCATGATTCCCCGCGCATTTGGAACAATAACGGAACGTCAGTTCCGGATTTGTAAGGTTTGTCCGTCCGCAGATGGAACATCTGTGGATCAGCATATTCCCGGAAGAGAATGAAGATTGCTTTTTTTCCTCCTGCTGATTTGGTCTGTTCGTTTTAGGCTCAAACCCACCATATCCGAAAAACGAATCTCTGCGGCTGGACGTTCTTGGATCATTTTGATCAAATCCACGCCGGTTTTCAGTATATCCCTGACGTACATTTTTCCGGAATTCCATTTTTCTTTTGATCTCTTTTGGGGAGATTTTTTTATAATTTCTTGTAGCGACAAAGAAAATAATAAAATTCAGGAGTGAAATCAAAATAGAAAAAATGTCTGTAATGATCGCCGCTTTTGCAAAGGATGGCGTCAGTCCATATGCAGAGATAGCCTGCTGTACGGACTGGTTTGGCAGACCGATCAACGCAATGATACTTGTTATGATCGTAAACGCAAGATAAGCGACATCGATCCATGCCAGCCATTTAACTTTAATTGGCAAAATGCCAAATAGGTAGACCCTGACATCCGGGAACAACACGGCAAAGGCCAGGAATGAGGCTAAATTCAGATAATATGTACTGACATTCATGGAAATAGCCCCGGATGCACCGGAAATACCGTAGGAGATCCAGTACACGATCATAGCCCCTAATGTGGTAAAGAACCACCCGGAGAACATGTAAAGATTATATTTGAATGCACCCATATTCTGTTCCAGACTTCTTCCGATAAAGAAATACAAAAGGAACATAAAGATGACAAAAAAGCTTAAAGACTGCGGTACTGTGCAGATCCAGGTAAACAGTCTCCAAACCTGACCTTTCATGACTAAAGCAGGTTCCAGCGTAATATACTGATACCAGCCTAGTCGGGTGTTTGTCAGAAGCAGGATATAACCGATCACATATCCGCCTAAAATATAGTAGATTAAGTTCTTGATGGCATACTTGCCAATTTTTCGTTCTATTTTATTTAACATGCGCAACATTATAGCACAGGAACTTTTTATATAAAAGGTCTTTTACAAAACTTTCACAAAAACAACTTCACAAAATTGTGGAATTAGTATATAATCTGCGCGTCATGAGCATCAAAAAGCTGGGCATTGATATTGGCTCAACAACCATTAAAGTGGCTGTCCTTGATGAAAACGAGGAACTTCTGTTTGCAGATTACAAACGCCACTATGCCAATATCCAGAGCACGCTTGCTGAACTGATCAAAGAAATCAATGATACGCTGGGGCAAATACAACTTTATCCGGTTGTGACTGGTTCCGGCGGTCTTGCTTTGTCCAAACATCTGGAAGTCCCGTTCGTACAGGAAGTTGTTGCTGTTTCCAAGTCACTTCTTCATGCTGCTCCTCATGTTGACGTCGCCATTGAATTGGGCGGCGAAGATGCAAAAATCGTTTATTTTACAAATGGAATTGAACAGCGGATGAATGGGATCTGTGCGGGAGGTACCGGTTCATTTATTGACCAGATGGCAGATCTTCTCCAGACAGATGCTGAAGGACTGAATAATTACGCAAAGAATTATAAAACAATATATCCGATTGCTGCCCGCTGCGGCGTTTTTGCAAAGACAGATATCCAACCGCTGATCAATGAAGGCGCTACCCGTGAAGACCTTGCAGCTTCTATTTTCCAGGCAGTGGTCAATCAGACTATTTCCGGTCTGGCCTGCGGCAAGCCGATTCGGGGCAATGTTGCCTTTTTGGGTGGACCTCTTCACTTCCTTTCTGAACTTCGTCAGGCATTTATCCGGACCTTAAAACTGGAAGGAGATGCAATTATCCATCCGGATAATTCACACTTGTTTGCGGCAATCGGTGCAGCCATGAATTATGATGCATCCTGCTGCGTTGATTCAGTACAGCTGTTTGAAAAACTTGACCATGGGATCAATATTCCTAGCGAACTTTCCCGTATGGAGCCGCTATTTGCTTCCATGGATGAGTACAGAGAGTTCAAGAACAGACATAACAGTACGAATATTAAAAAGGCCGACATCAGAGATTATCACGGAAAGTGTTTCCTTGGAATCGATGCCGGTTCTACGACAACAAAGATCGTTGTGATCAGTGAAGATGGTACTCTTCTCTGGTCTTTCTATAGTAATAATAATGCCAGCCCGATCGCAACAACACAGATTGCTATTAAAGAATTAAAAGAATTGATCCCTGATGACGCCGAGCTGGTTTACTCCTGTTCTACAGGATATGGTGAATTTCTGCTGAAGGAAGCTCTGCTGCTTGATGGCGGTGAGGTGGAAACTGTGGCGCATTATTATGCGGCCAGATTCTTTGACCCGGAAGTTGACTGTAT
>JAEEGJ010028145.1_pt1 | contig 11209 bp, 10 predicted proteins | sample 8958761 | NCBI WGS metagenome assembly JAEEGJ01 (sample SAMN16246546, study PRJNA631951) | gut metagenome | biome: gut microbiome; feature: rumen; material: RS-attached | host: Bos | place: Iran: Karaj | collected 2018-10
ATTCCATGATATGCTGCAAATACGAAAAAACAATTTCTTCCTATAACATCTGATGAAATCTCCACCATTGTTTGAAATTCTTCATTTTCTCGATCTCGGATTAGATCGCTTCCATTTATTTCACCAGTATTTTCAGCTCTAACCAAAACTTCTGTTAATAATCCAAAAGACAAATCTTTCTTCTGAGTAAAAAGTATATTTTCTATTCGGCATTTAGAAGAAACCTTCAGTGTCTCAAAGGATCTTATATATATAATAGGAATATCATCCGATGAAAAATTGTTTTTTGCCTTTGTTAAATCTAACGAACTATGAATGTATAATTCTTTATTGATTTCAAAGCATTCTGCATAATAACCAGGTTCAACGATGATTTCATCACCATTAGAAGCTGCTTTAATTGCTGAAGATATACTTTTATAATCCTTTTTATTTCCAACTTCAAATAAAGCCATCCTTATTTACCTTCTATAATTCTTCTATTCAATTCAGTCATCAATATTTCAACACTTTTTGTTTCCAAAACTAATGGTATGTTTCTGTTTTTTGAAGATATATAAAGCCTTCCTTTCTCAATATAAATATCAAGAATGTCTTTATAAAAAATCTCTTTCGTCACATTTGCTTTTACAGTTATTTTATCTACTCCAAGAATAGCAGTTCCTTCTGTAACTTTAGTTAAAGTGCCATTTGTTTCTTTGAAAATTGAAACCTCACTTGAAAATATACCTGTGGGGGTAGTTTTAGGCTGTACAGGTACTGGATTCGTATTTTGAGGAAGTGGAATACCTTGGTTTTGAGGCAATGAACCTTGAAGGTCAGGAGTTGAAGCTGGATTAGATTTTCTACGTAATAAATGGTCGAAAAATACTATAGGATGAACCATTAAAAGCCATGGACTTAATTCATTTTTGCGTTGTTCACGAATTTGTTTTATTTCATCAGGAGATTTTTTTCTACCAAGCTCATCTAAATCTTGAGACCATCTCCAAAACAAAAAGCTGCCTCCAACAGATTGGTGCCCATTAGCACTTGTTCTAATGCGAACACCTTTAGCAATTTTCGTTGAACGACTAACTCCATTCTTTCCAAATGTATAAGTTGTATTACCAATTCTAATTCTTGGAGAGCGTCTTGTTATTTTCATACTTCACTCCTAGACTGAATTTCTGCGGAGACTTTTTCTTCTATTTCATGTAATTTCTCTTTAAATGGTGCTCCAAATATTTCCTGCAAAAGTACACTTGCTTCACTAACACCATTATCTTTAGCCTCTTCTAAATATTGCTGAGATTTGTTAAGTAAATGTTGTCCTACTATCTTATGTTGAGAACTCTTGTTATAGCAAAAACGACCATATTCATACTGTGCTTTTTCATATCCTAAATCAGCTGCCTTTTTAAGAAGCTTAAATCCGGCTGTATTACCATATTGAATACCAAGGTTTTTCATACCTCGTATGTAATATCTGATAGCCAGAATTCTATCCATATTAACATCAATTATTCCTGCCAATGAAATATCATCACCGCTACCTTTTTTACTAAGAACAGGCAAAAAAGAAATAATTTCTTCATAAACAATCTGCAAGTGACATTTCAAATCACAGTCACTATTTATACATGAGGTCTTACACTGTGGAAATTCTGTGTTATCGAAAAGATTATAAATAGGTAAATAAAATTTTTGTTTTAGGCTTTCTGAATCTCTGAATGAATTAGCAACACCGTCGCTTGAACAAAAAACTGCGAGTGGCATATTTTCACCATAGCAACATCTAAATTCATCTTTGGCATTATCATCACAAAGGGAAGTTGTCTGGTTTAAGAAACAATCTTTATCTTCCGGCATCGGTAATTCAAAAGATTTTCCATCATACGATAAAGAAAAGTCTCCATCACCAATTTGTAATGCATACCAAAAAGATGTTGTTGAAAAATATGCAATTAATGTACAACCATAAATGGCGAATAAATCTTTACCTTCTTTATATTTCTCTACAGCGTCTGGTTTTTCTTCTTCAAGAAAAGAATATTCTTGTTTTGTAATCGGATTCTCAGAAATATGAAAACTTATTTTTTCACGCCATCTCTTAGTGATTCCAAGAGCAAGCTGTGTTTTAATTTTTTCAAATTGTTTTGAAGCAGCAAGTTCGGATATACGAGTCATATTGCGGACAAGCATATCCTTCAGTACTTCAATTGCAACATCAGCACCAAGATCACTACGGAAATATGGAGCACCTCCATGACCATCACAAACTATAGCGAAATTGAAACGAGTTCCATCACTTGCGACAACATCTTTCTGAGCAAAAGATTTATCCTGACATGGAAATTTTCTTCCTATTTCAAGATTTTCACTTTGATTTTCGCGGCGTTTATGACTTTCTCCCTGTACAGATTTTGCAAAACTTACCAGCATTTATTACCAGCCTTCATCTACACTTGCTTCAGGATCGAGTTCCTGCATTTCTTCGTGAATTGCATCTGCAACTTCTTCTTGTCTTGCTTGAGCAGAATCTGTTGTATCTCCAGCTTTTTTACTTCCAATTTTTGATGAAGTAACTGAAACGAAACGAATAAGTTTCTTAAGCATATTTTTATTCTGTAAGAAGATTGCAGTTTCTTTGTTTCCAGTAAATTCCTGCAAGACATCCATATCAGCATCTTCTACACCGAGAGCAACTTTAATAGCAGCAGTGAACCATTTATTCTGCTTTAATTTTTCAAGGCCACTCTTAAAGTCATCAGTTGGGCCACCATCACTAATAAGAATAATTACAGGAGCATAATTTCCTACAGCATCTTGAAGGAAAGCATTTCGATTTAATTTAGATTCAAGTTCTTTACAAGCTTCTCCTAAATCAGTGACACCACCAGCCTCAAGATTTGTCCATTTATAACTTTCCAAATCAGCAGGTTCAGGGGTAAGCCATTCTGTTCCACTTGAAAAACTAAGAACAGCAATTTTAGTTTTTGCGTCAGCATTATTATCTGAAATATCCTTAAGGTCTGGTAAAACTTCACGCATTGCATCATTTACCTGACCAATACTAGAACCGCTCATACTTCCTGATGTATCAATCAGAAAGAACATAACCATAGTTTTGCGTGGAATCTCAACAGCTTCATCCAATAATCCCATTTTTTTCCTCCGTTATTTTATTGTACCTTCACAGAAAGTGCCGAATTTTATACTGTTACTTCTAATAACAGGAACTACTTCGTCCTTCTTACGTATTTCTTCCTTACCACCAGGACTATGGCGATACCAGGTCATTTCTGACAAGTTTCGTATTCCCCATACTCCCGGATTCTTTTTATTTTCTACTACAGTTCCGATTGAATTTTTAATATTCTCAATCGTAAAATCTGCAAGAGAATCTACTTCATATCTATAAATATTTGATGATGGATAAAGTGGTATTTCTCTTCCTTCAATATCAAGAACAACAGGTTTCTTAATCTCTTTACCACAATTCATGCATTTAAATGAAGGTTGTTTAAGATTGTAGAATGATTCTTCATGACAATGAGGACATACAACCAAAGTTTCGCGAAGCTTTACAAACACCTTTAACCATTCTTTTTCCATAATTCTATCTTCACGATTTGAACCATCAGATTTCATTAACGATTTATCAAATGCTTGAATAAACATTTTTTGAATATACGATGGGAACACAGGCCAGAATCTTGGTGCATTTACATGAATCTGTGGTTTAGGACGGTTTGAATCATCATTTGGATCAAATATAAAAATTGGATTCAAACAATAAAGATTACGTTCATTCTTATCTGGTTCATCACCATCATTATCTCGTTTTCCAGCAAGTGGGTGATTTCTAAATAATAAAAGAAATAGAATAACAGCAAGAGAGAATCGATCACTATAGGTATCAGGTTTATGATTTAAAAGAACAACTTCTGGAGCCATATAACGAGGCTTTCCCTGAATACCAAGATTATCTCCATCAGGAGCAACATTATCATTATCACAAATTAAAACATCACCATTTGCAGGATTAATAAAGAAGTTTCCATCATTCAAATCCTGATAACTTAGGCCTTTATTATGAAGTAACTTAAAGCTTGCAGTTATAAGAAGAGCAGCATTTACTACAGCAGAGAAGCCGGAAAACTTTACACGATTCAGAATAAATAGAGAAAAATCTTTATATTCTTTAGGACGTAAGTCCATTACATATCCAAAACAACCTCTTGAATCTTTTTGAGTAACGGCTAGAGGCCATAGAAATGTTGGTGCAGGAGCACCTTTTTCTGCATTACGCTTTAGATTTTTATAAAAAGCATCGCTTTCAGCCCGCTTATACCATTTAAGGGCACACTTTTTTCCTTTGTAATCAACTTTATAAACAATGCCTTGGCCACCTTCACCCAGTTCTTCAAGAATCTTTATATCTTCACCAAGAATTGTTTTTACAATATTTCCTTTTTTAAGACGTGCCATTAGTAACCACCTCCAGCTAGACTTCCCCAGCCAGTATTGGTAACTACACCAGTTTGTCCACACCATCCACAAGTAAAACGTTCTTCACCGTTATAACAATTGATTTTGTTGCAATTACTGCAATAAATCATCTCTTTAGAATGACAATAAGGGCATCCTCGAAAATCTTCCCGATTAGATGGAGTCTCATTAATTACTGTATCTGAATAACCTTCGCGTTTTGCAACATCCGCATTTAAAGGAAATATCCACGTAAAATACCAATGACCATTAGTTTTTTCAGTGCGGATTCCATACATCTGTTTTGTTTTTCCGCATTTGGCGCATATGACTGTTGCTGTTTTTCTCATATCTTATCCAATCTAATCAGTCTATTTTTAATAATTTTTAAAATTATAAGTCCTAATTGTTCATTTTTCAATACTTAATCGATTGGTAAACTTAGATAGAAAAGGATAAATCACCCTATTAGATTTGAAATTATGACGAACATAAGGACAGTTCTTTCATTTAATATGAAAGCAAGAAGAAAAGAACAAAATCTTTCCCAAGCACAACTTGCTGAAATAATTGATACATCTCCAAATTATATTTCGAAAATTGAAGCAGAGAAACAGTTTCCTTCTATTCAAATGATTGAGCAAATAGCGTTAGCCTTAAAGTGTGACACGATTGATTTATTCTCAATCGAAAAAATAAATAAACAAAATAGAACAGCAATAGAGAAAAATTTGTGTCAGGAAATTAACATGCTTATAAACAAAGCATTCAATGAATTATAACAAAAAGAAAAACTAGCGAAATAATCTATCAGGCTTATATAGTTTTGATTCCAATTCTTCTTCAAGAGTATCCGTTAGTATTTCAAAAAAGTCATAACCAGTTTTTTCTTCTATATAATTAACAGAACAAATATACTGTTGCCAACTACCATTTTGGCCACAACCTTTTTCGTTTGGAACACAAACAGCTATAATCTTTGTTTGTTCATTTATACGTGCAATATCATCTTCCCCCTTTGGTAATATTAAAAGGATTTTCCAAGTATAAGCAGGTACTGTTATAGCAAGTTCATGTCCACCGTTTGTTATAACAGGAATATATTCAAAATAACCTTTATCGCTTGTACCACCTTTACCAAGAGGTCCAGCAAAAATGTAAACTTCATTTCCTTCTTTAACAAACTCTCGCTCTATTTTCTCAAGGGAGCCCCATACAATTCGATTATTATCTGGCGTTTGAGGCACCATATTTGTCATAAGAAAAGTCATTGAATTATCTTCTGTCGAAGATGTTCGGTCAGCAGAAGGACAAATATGCCCACGATCAAAGCCATACGCAGGAAATTTATAATCATTCTTTCGAACCGCATACCAGTTTTTAGGAAGTTCCGTATCTGGTCTAAATGTATTAGAACGGTCAGCGTCTCCCAAGTCTGTATCACAAAGATGCCATGCTACCCAATTAGGAATTAAGGTTTTATTATTATATGAAAGTGTAAACTGAGGTTTTTCTATGAGATAGTTTTCTTCAAAAACTATATTGAATTCTGCATCCGAAGGATTACCAAAATAAAGAGGTGTATTTTCAGCGTAATTAGAAATTTCAAATTGAGTATTAACAACACCAGAATCTCCACGTAACGAAAAACTGGTAATCAGAGACAACAATAATAACTCAATTAATCTTTTATTTCTCATTATAAAATTAATTTTAATTAGGGCTTATAAAAAGTCAACAATTTTATTTTTGTACATCGATAATAAATCTGAACAATTAAAAGAATTTCCTTAAGCTACAGTTTCCTATTATTGAAGGGTGAGGAACAACTGTGCATAAGTGGAACAAAACGGGCCGTCACCCCGACACGGGCCCGTTTTGTGCAACGTTGCGCAGTTGTGACGAGGGGCATACGGAATGCCCCTAAGCAGTTTCCAAAGGCTGCAAGCCTTTGCTTTATGAATAGCGTCCTATATTTCGCTATTCATAAAGGCGTCGTAACAACGACGAGTAGAGGTTCGAAGGGGACAAAGTACCCTCGCAAGATTGGCAAAATGCGGCCGACAGTGCCAGCACTTTTGCGAATCTTGCCACAAATAGTCATTGTGAAAGACGTAGAGATGAGCCTACGAACACACACGGGAACGAGGCAGCGTACTTAGCTGACGCCGTGGGGGTTGAGTAGTGCGATAGCTCGAAGTCTGGAACAAGGACTATTTGTGTGAAATAAAAGTCTTTGCGCAATGTTGCACAATACAAAAAAGACCAACATTTTTTTATTAAATTTGTAAATTAGCAGGGTTGCGCATCATAATAATTTATGATAAAAGAAAAGTATCAGAGATTTGGAATACCTTAGCTATTAGTTTTTGTTCTCTGAAACAGAAACATAACAAATACCTTTGAATTGAAATATTCAATGCTTACGATTAATTAGTGGACCCTACGGGCTGAAATAATCAGAAAACCGAAGGCAAATAAGGCGTACGTATTCCAAAGGAGCCACCTGACAAAGATATAAGGAAAGCGATACTCAAACAAAGTCTAAAGATTCAGACTTTACATTTCAAATTCACATTCGCATTTTCTTATATATAAAATCCACAAATTATAATTCTTCTCTCTCAAAAATCATTTTGCATTTGTAGTTTTATATATTTTGCGATTTGTACACTGTTTTTATCCTGGAGTAAAAATAATATTCCAGATGACAATTTTTTTTATTAATCAATTTTAATTGGAGATAAAAAATGAATGAATATGTTTTAAACAAGGAAAATTTGATTCCTCAAATTAGATTCTTAGAACCTGATTTCGATAATTTCAATACCCATGAACTTACAAGTTATATTTATGAAAACTATTTTGAAGATATAGATGAAGATGATTACTATCCAAATACATTCTTCTTCCGCTGTATGTTTAGCGAGGAGGCTTTGCGAAGTCTTTGTCATATCTATCTTGATTACATTGAAGAAAAAGAACAATCAAAATATCTTAGTCTGAAAGCTGAAGATGGGTTTGATATTATTGAAGTTCTTACTTCTCTTATAAAGGATCTGAATAGAAATTATCTAAAGTATTCAGTAGTGCTTAGAATAAATAGAACAAGAAGATATCAGAATATTAATCCAATTTCAATTCTCCATAAATATCTAAATTCTCCTTACTTCAAAGAATTTTGTGATGGCTTGAATTTTACATATGAAGAAAGAGCTTTTCTTCTTTTACATTTGGCAGATTATTACACCACAGCAATCTTTCCTGAGAAAAAAACGGAAGAATACAAGGCAAATCTGTTTTTTAAGATTATCCAAGTAGAATCTCAAGCTCCAATAGATGCTGTACGAGAGTTAAACAATAAGTTTATTGAAATTGGTCTTTTTTCAAAATCTTGGAAAGTTTGTGATTTTGTTCATTCTTTTTTTTGCGCAGAAATCCTAAACTATAACTTAGAAAGATGTGAGCTTGATGAGCAGCAAGATATTTATAATTATGAGACTATTGATCAGTTAAATGGCAATGAAACAATAATTATAAAAAGAGAAATCTATGAATATCTGCAAAAGAAGAAAGGTTGCTATATTACAATCTCAAGTAATAGCGATTTCAGAAATTGTAATTTTATGAATTTTTGTTGTAAGCAAGAGATGGAACCTCTCTTTGAATTTAAGCAAAAAGTTACAAAGACAAGTCTTCAGGAAATAGAATTTTATTTATATGCTCTATCCGTAAAAATCGTAAATAAGAATAGTGTTATTCTTTTAAGAAAAGGAATTACCGACTGCCTAATATCAACTAACAGACAGGAAGACAATACTACAAATCATTATCTTTTTTCAAAAGTTAGAGTTCCAATTTTACTGGCATTGGAAAGTGAATCAGTTAATGCAAGGAGTAACCTACTTGAAAATGGAATAGATGTTTTATTTTCTCTTGATTTGAAATTGCCTTCAGAAAAAGATTATTTTTATAAAGCATTAAATTTCTTTTCTAAAGGAAACTTCCCACAGTGTGTTATAGTTCAAACTGCCATACAATGTGAAAAACTACAACTTAAACCGGAATTATGGGATAGCGTATATAATACACTAAATTTTGCAAGATCTCTTAATCTAACACAAATAGAAACTTTAATAGATAACAAATTTAATACTATGCATGAAAATAAAATTCGAAAGAACTCTCACTATTGTCTCGAAGCACTTAATACAACAGAATCTGTTCAAGAAGTAATTCATGCACTGAAAAATGCAGAAAACTATCAGCAAGAAAACTATGATGATGAGTCAGGTATTCGTATTTTGTTAGAAGGACCATCTGGAACTGGTAAAACTGCTTATGTCGAACAGTTAGCAAAAGAGTTAAATAAGCCTCTAGAAATAATCCGAGCATCTGATATTTTAGGTTGCTATGTAGGTGATACTGAAAAAAACATCAAGGCCGCATTCGAAAATGCAGCAAAAGAAAAAGCAATCCTTTTAATTGATGAGGCCGATTCTTTTTTACACAGCAGAGGTGATTTAATTAACCGTCATAATAATACCAAGGTAAATGAATTTCTCATTCAAATGGAGCGCTTTCCAGGTATTCTATTCTGTAATACTAATTTACCTGATAGCCTAGATAAAGCTACAGATAGACGTTTTCATTTTAAGATTGGTTTTAATCCAGTAACTAAAAGAGGAGTCTCTCTTTTATGTGAAAGTTATTTTAGCCAATATAAAATCACTCAAAATCAAGTTAGTCAGATTTATAATTCTGGCGATGTTACTCCAGGTGATTTTGGAGCCCTGAATGGAAGAATCCGGTTTCTAGAAAGTTCGAAAATTAATGCAAAGTATATCACACAAGAGCTTTGCAAAATTGTGAAAGATAAAGAACGAAGCTGGGAAAATAAGAAGGTTGGATTTGAATTATAAGTGATTCGTGATTCTTTCGACTTATGAAAAAAGTAATGCTATAATAATTTTTAAGAGGAGTTTTTATGGTTGGAGAAAAAGTTATTGAAAATGAGCTGAACAAATCAATAAAGTTGATTATATATGAAGATACCATAAATAACATAGACAAGTATGGAAAAGAAACTGTAACGACAAATACCGGAACAGGGCAATCATATTCTAGTACTTCATTTAAGACAACAATTTATTTTGGTAAAGATAAATATTTGCAAGTTGATTCTGATGTTCCTGTAAATTATGGATGGACGATAAAAGCTCTTTATCTAAAGCTTGATAATTCTGAAGAAAAATTATTATGCTACAAAATCCTCGAATCCAATCAATACTATGAATGTAAAAGCGTAGATGAAATAATTGCCAGGGAATATGGTCTTAAAAGTTATGCAGCACCTATAGGTGTTTTTATGGCTTTTATTTTTGAGATATTTATTGATTACAGTTTGTTTCATTCAGGACATTGGGGATGGGGTATACTCGCTTCAATAGTATCTTTTGCAACATTTTTAATATGGACCGATATTCTTCAAGAAATAAGTTCTGGAAAAATGGGATATAAATGTACGGAAGAATACAGTGATATTATTTCATACATTTATAAAGCTATGCACCAGTTAAGAGATAAAGGAAAGCAGCTTACAAATTAAAACGAAGCAAGTTTTTTTCTTACCATAAATAAAGCATAACTTTAATGACAAAAACTTCATTCTGATTTATATTTATAGATAGGAGAACTGCCGTGGTCAGTCATGGAGTTCTCGATAACTTGGAGTAATTCTATCCGGACGATTTATTCGGTTAACTGTCTTACTCCTTGTGTCTGCCATCGGAACTATTTCGCCCTTGTATGTGCGAATGAACTTGTTCCGATGGCGCTATTCAATTTGCAAAAGTGTATAACTCGCATATATAGCGTACCACTTTTGCAGTTTTTATCTATTAAGAGATTGGAACGAGTTAGCGTGTCATTAATTGATGTGCTGAGGTTTTCAATCTCTTTTTTTGTTTTTTTAGGTTCAGGTACTTGCAAAACTTTGGAAAATAAGCAGTAGTATTATAGTAGTAATGTTTATTTTGGAGGCAAGTTATGAGAAGGTCGATGTTTTATGATGAACATAACGGTGTCTGGCGAACGGCAGACGGTTATGGATTTGGAATCATTGATGATGGACTTTATCCTGGTGAATACCGCCACCGCTTAAAGATTTGCAGTGAAGCAAAATATCGGGAATTTGACCTTATCAATTTCTGTAGGGATTTTGTAAAACAGTTCGGTGTTGCTCCAAATACTATGAAAGCAACAGAGGCCGGAATAAAATCTATTTCTGAAACGAAATATAACTCTGCTGAAAAGACATTTGAAATTGCAGAGTTTAAGCTGAAAGCAGATTTACTTGATCCAGATTGCAGAGATGATTTTCTTGAAATCTGGTACAAAGATTAAAGTTGTGCTTTAGTGACAAATACTGCATTATAGTTTATAATTATAGATAGAGAAGCTGACAGCTCCCACTTGACTGCGGAAATAAGAGTAGTCATTTGAACTGCTATAATTGGCGATAACCGTCTTTATAGCTTCTGTTGCTTCTTTATATATTAAGTTTCTTTGTCAGTAGCCCTCCGCCCTAGGAATTGTACCTAGGATACGCGACTACCATTGAAGCTTAATTGTCGGTTAATGTAGAGATGCCTGCTGCGGGGTCGGACAGTCCTTGTCTGGCGGTTGAGGAAGTGTGGCGAACTTCACCGACGTTTTTATTTTGTAAGAATCCTTG
>JAEEGJ010028148.1_pt1 | contig 11208 bp, 8 predicted proteins | sample 8958761 | NCBI WGS metagenome assembly JAEEGJ01 (sample SAMN16246546, study PRJNA631951) | gut metagenome | biome: gut microbiome; feature: rumen; material: RS-attached | host: Bos | place: Iran: Karaj | collected 2018-10
CCCGGCCTATGGCTACAAGCAGCTAGTGCTATGGGATCCCGAACTGGAAGAAATCATCGGAGGCTATCGCTTCTGTCTCTGCGATGAGGCGGTCTATGACAAGGATGGACAACCGATCCTGACCTCCTCCCATATGTTTCACTTCAGCAAGAAGTTCATCAAGAAATACTTGCCGCACACAATCGAACTGGGACGCAGTTTAGTGTCGGTGGAATATCAGAGTTCGAAAAGCGGAGCCAAGGGGCTCTACGCCTTGGACAATCTCTTTGACGGCCTTTGTTCCCTGGTCGTAGTCTATAAGCCCCGGGTCAAGTATTTCTTCGGGAAGATGACCATATATCCTTCCTATAATACGGACGCCAGGGAAATGATCCAGTACTTCCTGAAGAAGTATTTCGGGAAAGGCTCCCGTATGATCGACATTCGGAAAGAAGTCAAGATCAACAATCCCCACCGCTTCCGCCACCTGTTCTCCGGAGACAATTTCAAAGAAGACTACCGTATCCTAAAATCCGAGGTCCAGAAACTCGGGACAAACATTCCTCCGCTGGTCAATTCATATATGAACCTCTCCCCTTCTATGATTTATTTCGGTACTGGAATCAACGATGAATTCGCCGATGTCTTCGATTCAGGCATACTGATTGATTTTGAAGAACTTTATCCCGAAAAAACTGCCAGGCACCTGGAATCATTCCTTAAGGAGGGGCTCCGTGCCATCCGTCAGAAGATAGCCAGATTCCGAAAAAAATAGGCTTTCCGGATTATTTTTCGTATCTTTGAAAGCATTAAAAGCTTTTGAAGATGGAAGAAAACAAACAGGCGGCAAGAATTCAAACCTCTATTCTGAATGCCGCGGAAAAGAAAATCCTCGTATGGATGGCCGAGAGAATGCCTTCGTGGGTAAGTTCTGATATGCTTACCTTCGTCGGTTTTATCGGCTCCTGCATAATCGCTGCCGGATACGCCCTGTCAAACCTTAATCTGCAGTGGCTCTGGCTCTCCTCTTTCGGCCTTCTGGTCAACTGGTTCGGAGATTCGATGGACGGCTCCCTCGCTCGTGTCCGCAATGCCCAGCGCAAGACTTATGGCTTCTACATCGACCACAACGTGGACGTAATCAACGAAGTGATAATGTTCGTGGGCGTCGGAATGAGCCCGCTGGTGAACCTGAGTTTCGCGATGTTCGCGCTGGTCGGCTATTTTATGCTCAGCATCTATGTCTACATCGACTGCCACCTCAAGGGTGAAATGCAGCTGACCTACGGCGGCTTCGGCCCTACCGAGTTCCGCGTCCTGGCCATCCTGGTGAACACGCTGTTCATCATCTTCCCGCAGATCAACCAGTGGAAACGGCACATCGTCCTGCTTCACAACGAGTTCGACTTCGGCATCCTGGACGGCATCGTCATCGTGGTCGCCGCGATCATTTTCGGCCTGTATCTGGTGAGCCTCATCAAGGACATCAAGTATTATTCCCGGATCGACCCGCCGAAGAACGCCGGGGAGAACCAATAGCCCATGGTCATCATCACCGCACAGGATGCGGCCGAACGGCTGTCCCCCGTCTTCAAGGGACGGATGGGGGAAGTGCTGTTCAGCCTGGCCGCCGGCCTCACGGGCGTCGCGAAGATCAACGCGCTGCACGACCGTCTGGACCGGGCCGGCGTCCCGTACGGCGCCCCGTTTGCCAAAAGCATTCTCGATGACATCGGAGTCGATTTCCGCATCGGGAACGCGGAACAGCTCCAAAACCTCCCGGAAGGGCCGTTCATCGTCGTCGCCAACCACGTCTACGGGCATATCGACGGGATCTGTCTGCTGGATCTGTTCGGCTGCCGGAGGCCGGAAACCAAAGTGCTGGTCAACGAACTGCTGACCTGGATTCCCGGACTCGCCACGAACTTCATCGCGGTCAATCCCACCCTGAACGCCAGCCAGACCGCGTCGGCCACCAGCATCAACGGAGTAAAAAGCGCCCTGCTGCAGATTCGGGAGGGCGGCCCCCTGTGCATGTTTCCTTCCGGCGCCGTCGCCGACCTCAAACCGAAGGAGCGGTGGACCCTCAGCGAACGCGACTGGCAGGACGCGGCCGTCCGGCTCATCCGGAAAGCCCGCGTCCCCGTCATTCCCGTCCGGTTCTTCGACCGGAATTCCCGCTTCTACTACGCGCTCGGCCTCTTAGACTACCGGGTGCGCTTTGTCCGCCTGTTCCATGAGATGTTCAACAAGCGCGGGACGCATCCCCGGCTGGGCGTCGGGCCGGTCATCTCCGTGGAAGAGCAGGAGACCTATACAGATTTGCAAGATTTCAAGGCGTTCCTGCGGCGCAGCGTCTATGACATGCCGCTTCCGGAATCCTTCATCAACCGTTCCGAATTATGGAAATAAAGAAAGTCAGCGTCGTCCTTCTCACCGGCGGCAGCAGCGGCATCGGCGCCGCCACCGCCCGGCTCCTGGCCGAATCCGGCCTCACCGTCTATGCCGGCTCCCGCCGCGGGACCGTCGAAAGGCCCGCCTCCCGCATCATCCCCGTCCAGCTGGATGTAAATGACGAAACTTCCCTGAAAAACGCCGTGGAGCGGGTCGTCGCCGAACAAGGGCATCTGGACGCAGTCATATGTAACGCCGGAAACGGCATATTCGGGCCCATCGAAGGCGCGACCGACGCCGAAGCCCGTTATCAGTTCGAAACCTGCCTGTTCGGCTCACTCAAGACCATCCAGGCCTGCCTGCCGGTCTTCCGCCGCCAGGGATTCGGCCGCATCGTCACCATCACGTCGGTGATGGCCATTCTTCAGCTTCCCTTCCAGGGCTTCTATTCCGCGGCCAAGGCGGCCCTCCTGTCCGTGAGCGAGTCCCTGCAGATGGAACTCAAAGGGACGGGCATCGAGTGCTGCAGCGTTCTTCCCGGAGACGTGTCCACCGGCTTCACGGCCGCCCGGAAATTCACGGGAACGGCGCAGGACCCCGGCTCCCCCTACCGGGAACGCATGGACAGGAACCTGCAAAAGATCGAAAAGGACGAACTCGGCGGCATGAAACCCGACGTCATCGCCCGGGCGGTCTGCAGGCAGCTGAAGAAGAAGCACATGGCCGTCCGGGTCATCCCCCGCATCGACTACGGAGCGGTCGGTCTCCTCGTCCGGATTCTGCCCGAACGGGCCAAATTGTGGCTGCTGGACCTTCTGTACAGCTAGTACTTTTGAAGATTTGCCGAATTTTGCGTAAATTTGGCGGATTATGCCGAAAAACCGCCTCATAGCGTTGTGCCTGTTCCTGCTGGCCCCGGTCTGTCTCTTTGCGCAGACGACCCGGGTCCGGGGAAAGGTGTCGGACGCCCTTTCCGGAAAGGGTGTCCCCTTTGCGACGGTGTTCTTCGACGGCACGATGACCGCCGCCTATACCGATTCCACCGGCACGTATTCCCTGGAAATGGAGGGAAAGGACGCCCGTTATCAGCTCACGGCCATCGTGGCGGGCTACCAGCCCCAGACCCGTACGGTCTCCGGCGGTACCGACGGAGAAGTGAACTTCCTCCTGGCCCCGGAAGCGAGGGCTTCCGGAGAGAAGGAAGACGTCCGGCTGCGTTCGATCCTTTATAACCTGCAGGCAAACCGCGCCCGCCACGACCCGGAATCCCGGGACGCCTGGCAGGCGGACATCTACAGCAAGGTGGAACTCGCCCTGGCCAACGTAGACAACATCGTCGGCAAGGCCATCTTCCGCAAGCGGAGCGAACTGATCGCCGACCTGGAGGACTCCACCGCCTTCAACGGCTACATCCCGGTCCTCCTCTCCGAGGCGGTTCTGAAACGGTACCACTCCCTGGAGCCCGCCGTGGACAAGGAAGTCTTCGAGGCCAGCCGGATCTCCGGACTGGAGCAGCAGAACGTCCTCCGGCAGTTCACCGGCTCCTCCACGCTCCGGATGAACTTCTACCGGGACATCCTCCCCGTCTTCAACCTGAGCCTTCCCTCCCCGGCCAGTTCCGCCGGACACGTCTTCTATCATTACGCCCTCGTGGACAGCCTCAACATCGACGGCAGGCGGACCTACTCCGTCACATTCCAGCCGAAGATGCTGATCACCTCCCCCACCCTCGAAGGACGGATGGAAATCGACGCGGAGGACTTCGCCATCCGCGCCGTCCACTGCCGTCTCTCCCCCTCCTCCAACATCAACTGGATCCGGGGTCTCGCCGTGGACAGCGATTATCAGCGAAGGGAGGACGGAAGCTGGTTCTTCGGAAACGAGCAGCTGTTTCTGGATGTCTCGGTCCGCCTGAACGACCGCATGACCGTCGTCTCCCTCCAGATGAACCGCGACCTGCGGTACACCGCCGTCCGGGAAGGGCCTTTCCCGGGACTGGAAAAGATGGCCGGCGGCGACAAGGTGGAAGTGGCCGAGAATCCGGACAAGGATGAAGTCTGGTGGGACGAAGTGCGTCCCCGGAAGCTGACGAACCGGGAGCTGGCGATCTTCACCACCGTGGAACGGCTCAAGGAGAAACGCTCCTTCAAGTGGATCTCCGCCCTCGGAAACATGTTCACCACCGGTTATCTGGAGAATACGGACATCGGCATCGGCTACGGCCCCTGGGAAAGGACCGTCACTTTCAACGGCACGGAGGGCGTCCGTCTGCAGGGCGGCTTCCACACCACGAAGGAATTCAGCCGGAAAGTGCGTCTGTCCGCGTTCGTCGGCTACGGATTCCGGGACGAGGAGTGGAAATGGGGCGCCGCCACCGAGTTCATGCTGGGCGACAACCAGAAACGGACGAACAAGCTCACCGTTTCGGCCAGCCGGGACTATGAGAGCCTGGGCCGGGGTTCGGGCGTGTTCACGGAGAAGAACATCGTGAACTCCCTGCTCGCACCGGGCAGCTTCGACAAGTCCGGAATCGTCTTCAAGGCCCAGGTGGAACACCGGTATGAGTTCAGTCCGAACTTCAACTCCATCCTGACCCTCCAGCATCTGAGGATCTATTCCAACCCGGACATCCCCCTCATCCGCCCGGACGGCACGATGGCCGACAGCTTCTCCGCGAACCAGGTCCACTGGACCGGCCGCTTCTCCTGGGACGAGCGCATCAACCGGGGCGTCTTTGACAAGGCTTACATTTTCACCCGCTACCCCATCGTCTCCGTGGACCTGCTGGGCGGCATCAAGGGCATCACCGCGGACGACTGCTCCTTCGTGCGGGGCGAACTGACCGTGGACTGGCGGATTCCCGCCGGCCTCATGGGCTTCGGAAACCTGCACGTGAACGGCGGCGCCATCCTCGGCTCCGTCCCTTATCCGCTCCTCAAACTGCACGCGGGCAACCAGAGCCAGCTGTTCCGCAGCCCGGTCGTCGGCCTGCTGGACAAATCGGCCTTCTCGCTGATGAACTTCTACGAATTCGGCTCCGACCGCTGGGTCACGGGCTGGTACGAGCACAATTTCAACGGACTCGTGCTGGGGGTCATTCCGCTCATCAAGGAGCTCAACCTCCGCGAAGTCGTCACCGTACGCGGCGCCTGGGGCACCATTTCCGAACAGAACCGCAGCGGAGCGCCGTTCAAACTGATGGAAGGGCTCAACTCGCTGGAAACGCCCTATGTGGAGGCCGGCGTCGGCATTGCCAACATCTTCCACCTGCTGCGCGTGGACTGCTTCTGGAAGCTCACCCACCGCAACGGCCGCGACTTCGGCGTGAACATCGGCCTTGACCTGGATTTCTAGTAATAATAGGGGAAATCGGCGGGAGGGAACACGCTTGTGTTCTCGTAAAAGGTGTATTCCGTCACCGTTTCCAGACCGACGAACCCCAGCCCCCCCTCGACATTGGAAGGAAGCGTCGTAGGCTCCACCAGGAAGCTCATCTCCGTCCCGAACGTATCCAGATTCTCCAGCGCCTTGAGATAGTGGTACTGCGAAAAATCCAGGCTCCGGACCTGGACGGTCGCCCGGCGGTGAACCTTCCGCGACAAGGAGGCAAGTATGTCCCAGTCAGAATCATCCCGCATGGAATCCGGAATATACAGGCCATAAGGCCCCAAAGGGAACGAGTAGGGGCTGAACAGAGGGCGGATCGTACATTCCCCGTCGGAGAAAGGATCATCCGAGAAACAGCTGTAGGAGTTTCCATCCGACAGGATGGCGGCGAGGTCGGCCCCGCCCGTCTTGCCGGCCCCTTCGCTGATCACCGGATCGAATCCCGTCTCCATCCACAGGCCGCCTTCCGAAGTCCCGGATAAGTCGGGGACCGGGTTCCCGTCTTCGTCCAGATAGGAGAAATCATCCACCGCCCGGCCGTCGACCCGGTAGAAGGAGGTGCCAGGGAGGTCCCGAAAAACCGTTTTCGCCTGCAGATAGGTGTCCGTCTCGCCCATATAAGTCATCCGGACCGTGGAAGTATCGACCGATGAAATGGTTACGGCAGGAGGAGCGGTCACGGCCGCCGACAGGCTCAGACTCCCCTGCCGGGCCTCGATTCGGACTTCGTCACCGGGCCGGATCGCCGCGTCAAAAACATAGGCCGTCTCCCATTCGCCTTCATAGCGGGCGGGGAGTTCCTGTGCCGTAAGCGCCTGAGCGCCGTTCACGGACACCCGGACATCTGCGCCCGGGAGCGCTCGCACCCGGCTCTTCCGGCTGACAGACAGGTACACGAAATGGGTGGATTCCAGCGTGCTGAGCTGGGCGTTCATCACGCCGACCGGTTCGTCGTCCCCGACGGGGATGACCACTTCTTCGTAGCAGGAGGCCGCCAGGAAGGAAAGGAGCAGCAAGATTATCGTCTTTTTCATGGCGATCAGAATTGATAGGTGTAACTCACGGACGGAACGAGGGGAAGGATGGTCAGCTTGTCCATCACCAGCTTCGTCTCCGGTTCCGACTCCGGGGTCTTGCGTTCCGTCTCAAAATGGAAGAAGACCAGGTTCGGATTGAGCTGGCGGTACAGATTGTACACGCTCAGACCCCAGATCCGCTCGCCATGGCGTTTCTTCTTGTGGAAGTTGGCGGCGATGTTCAGGTGGTGGCTCGGCGGAAGCCGGTAATTGTTCCGGTGCTCCACGTAGTCAGCGCTGCTGCTCCGCCCGTCCGGCCGGAGGATCATCGTCTGCCGCACCGGGAGCGTCGTCGTCCCGCCGGTGGCGAAGACGAAAGTCGCGCTCAGGTCGACGCGGGGGGAAACCTGCCAGTTCGCGTTGATGTTGAAGTTGTGGCGGCGGTCGTACTTGTACGGGAAGCGTTCGCCCATGTTGATGCTGCCGTCCGGGAACTGGCGGTCGGACTTCGCCAGGGTGTACGCCAGCCAGCCGGTCACCGGGCCGGCCGTCTTCTGGGCGAAGAACTCCAGGCCCATGGCCCGGCCGTTCCCCATCTCCACCTTCGTCTCCCAGCCGGTGTTCGAGGCGACCATCAGCGTTCCGTCCTTGTATTCCAGGATGTTGTGCATTGACTTGTAGTACCCTTCGACGGAGAACTCCCAGCCCCGGATTCCGTCGAAATAGACGCCGGCGGAAAACTGGTCGGAAGTCACCGGCCGGATGTCCTTGGTGATGGGCACCCACAGGTCGATGGGCAGGGAAATCTGCGCAGAACTGAGCAAATGCACGTACTGCGCCATCCGGGCATAGCCTCCCTTGACGGACCAGCCGCCGTCCCAGGCATACTTGGCGGACACGCGGGGCTGCAGGTTCCAGTAACTCCTGCCGTCGGTGTTGAAAAGGGACAGATGCAGGCCGGGATTGACCGTCAGACGGTCGCCGACGGAGAAATCGTCCTCGGCATAGACGGAGATGTCGTGCCCCCGATAGGGTTTTGTGTTTCCATACTTCTGTTCGTCATGCAGCTTGTCATCCCCTTCCTCCGTATAGGTGACGGCCGTGAGGGTCTGCGGAAGGAAGGTATGGTACACATACTCGGCCCCGAACTTCACCAGATGGCGGGGAGACGGAACATAGTCGAAGTCCGCCTTCCAGCTCCAGTCCCGGATGCCGGAAATGTAGTCGACGTCGAAGTCATAAACGTACCGCATCCCGTCATAATCCCGGCCCTGGCTCCGCATCCCGGTGTTCATCAGCATCCGGTAGTGGTTGAAGGCGAACGTCGTGTTCGCGAACAACTGGTTGGAGAACACATGGTTCCACCGGAGCGAGACCACGTTGTTCCCCCATCCGATCCCCACCTTCGTGCGGTCGAAACCGTCCGTGTCCGAATAATCGGAATTTTCATGCTCGTCGAACCGGACGTTCATCCGGTCCCGGCCGTTGTAAGAAGCCAGGAAGAAGCGGTCCTTGTCGTTCAGCCGCCAGGTGATCTTTCCGTTCAGGTCGTAGAAGAAATAATTGGCATACACGTCGCTGTTTTCCTCGACCCGTTTCCCGAAATAGCGGATGAGCGGATCGAAGAAGATCGTGTGCAGGCCGCGGGCGCTCAGCGAATAACTGAGCTTGTCCTCGATGATGGGTCCTTCCAGATGGAATTTCTCGGTCAGGGCGCCCACGCCAATGCTTCCGTGCGTCTCCTTCATGTTTCCGTCGTTGGTGCGGATGTCCACGATGGAGGAGATCCGGCCGCCGTAGCGGGCCGGGAAGGAGCCTTTGTAGAGGGTCACCTTCTTCACGGCCTCCGTCTGAAAGACCGACAGGATGCCCAGCATGTGGTCCACGTTGTAGATGGGGACGCCGTCCAGCAGAATCAGGTTCTCGTCCGGACCGCCGCCGCGGACATACAGCCCCGTGAAACCTTCGTTTCCACCTTGCACGCCGGGCATCAGCTGGATGGCCTTGAGCACGTCCGCCTCACCGAAAACGACCGGCGTCCGCTGGATATGGACCAGCGGAATGTCGATGGATCCGAGATAGGTGGACTGGACGCCCGCGTCCTTCCGGGCCACCACCGTGGCCTCGCGGATTTCCGCCGACGGCTTCAGGGCTATGTTGAGCGTGGTGTCGCGGCGGAGGTCCAGGTCGAAAGCCTGGCTCTCATAGCCGACATAACTGTATTGCAGGGAGACCTTCCCGCGCGGAATGGTCAGCGTATAATAGCCATAGGCGTTGGTCACGGCGCCCGTCGGATTCTTTCGGGAGCTCTCCTCGACCAGTACGCCCGCCCCGATGAGCGTCTCGCCGGAGCCGGCGTCCGTGATGTATCCGCTCACGGTGGCGGTTCCGCGGGGCTGCGCCGCGGCAGAAAGGGCGGCCAGCACGGCCGCCACCAGACAAATCCTTCTTCTCATACACATTTGAAACCCGGAGACTCCGGAATCTTGTATCAGCCCTGGATGTCGATGCCGTCTCCGATGTTGTAGTCGGAGGAGTCGGCAATCAGGTGCTTCTTCATGCTGTTGCGGGCCCATTTGACCATCTGGAAGCAGAACAGGAGGATGGCAATGGTGATGGCACCGGAGAGCTGGGGCGTCACGGAGGCCATCATCGCGACAGTGTCATAGATTCCGTGCGCCAGGACCGGATAGAGCCACATCTTGAGACCGGCACCCGGGGAGCGATACTTGTCAAAGTGATTCAGGGAGAAGTAGTAGCCCATCAGGACCGCAAAGCCGAAATGGCCCGGAATGGCCGTCAGGGAGCGGCCGATGCCGGTGGTCACCCAGTCGGTGCCGGCGGCGACCAGATACTCCACGTTCTCGAAGGCGGCGAAGCCCATGCCCACGCACACCGCATACACGATGCCGTCCATCCGTTCGTCAAAATACGGATTCTTCCTCAGGAACAGCCACAGGCAGAAGAGCTTGGCCGTCTCCTCCGGAACAGCGGCACCGAGGAACGCCACACGGACTGCGTCCATGGAAGTAGTGATTTCATCCGGATAGAACCCCATCATTCCGAACGGAACGGAAATGAAGAACGAGCAGAAAACCGACAGGCAGCCGAAGAGGAAGCCTTTGGCGATCATCTTGACAGGCTCCCGCTGCATTTTGTCCTGCTGGTAGGTATAGAAAAGCAGGATCAGGGCCGGCAGCACGGCGAGCGCGAACACGTTAAGCATAGTCGAGTACAATCAATACGTCATGGTCCACCCGGAAGTGCACTTCCCTGCCGCCGAACGGCATTCCATACACCCGGTCCGGGTCCTCCTGATAGGCCGGGCGGGGGTCCAGGGCCAGCAGGGCCGTCAGGGCCTCCCGTTCTTCCGGCGTAATGTTCAAATCTTCAGGCATGTGCACCTCAAGCATCGCTTCCGGTGGAGCGGACGCGAAGCCGCATCGGGCCTCCGGAAAGCTGTCGGCGTATGCCACATAGGGCTTGATGTCATAAACGGGGGTTCCGTCCATCAGGTCCGCGCCTTTCACCAGCAGGTCCAGCCCGTCGATTCCCTCCAGCTCCACGCAGGAGAGCCCGAGCGGATTGGGCCGGAACGGCGAGCGGGTGGCCCACACGCCCATCGAAACGTTCCCGCCCAGACGGGGCGGACGGACCGTCGGCTGCCAGTCCCCTTTCGCGGGCTTGTTCGCAGAGAAACCCCATATGAGCCAGATGCGGTCAAACCCTTCCAGTCCGCGCAAGGCTTCCCGGTTCCGGAACTCCGATTCGAAGACGATCCGGCCCCGCAGAGACGGGACCAGACCGCTCTGACGCGGGATTCCGAACTTGGAGCCGAGGGCTCCGTGATACAGGGCGACCGGCCGGATGTCCATCGGAGAACGGGATTTATTTCACTTTCAGTTTCTTCCGGTCCGCGAAAGAGCCGAACACGAGGAAGGTGTCGTCGCCGGGGACCGTGTTGACCGTCACCCGGGTCGAACGTTTCTTGAGCTGGTAGGAGACCGGCGTGATCTCACCTGTGTCCGGATTCCACTGGAAGGGCTGGCGGCCCTGGACGCGGAAACGGAGCTTCACCGGCCCGGCATGGGTGCCGAGATTGCAGATCCGGTAAATGTCGATGTCGGTAAGGCGGCGGTGCTGGAAATACAGGCTGTCCGCCTTCGTCCTGACGTCGGGTTTGACGCCGGCGGCCTTGAGGATGGATTTCACGGTCTTCCCGGACATCACGTTCCCGGACAGCCAGACCTTTTCCACCGTACGCTGGAAGACGGCTTCATCCTCCTTCTCCAGGCACACCGACGGCTTGACGCCGCCGATGAAGGCCTCCCGGGCGGCGAGTTCCGCCACCCTGTTCAGGACCGGCAGGGACATCCGGCCGTCCTGCAGGTACAACATCCTGGCATTGAGGCCGTTGTCGGTATAAAGGCGC
>JAEEGJ010028149.1_pt1 | contig 11208 bp, 8 predicted proteins | sample 8958761 | NCBI WGS metagenome assembly JAEEGJ01 (sample SAMN16246546, study PRJNA631951) | gut metagenome | biome: gut microbiome; feature: rumen; material: RS-attached | host: Bos | place: Iran: Karaj | collected 2018-10
CATGAGCGTCGGCCGCACCGACTTCGACGGCGGCAGCTATACACAACTGATGAGCAGCCTCGCCAATGTCTTGGCGAAGCTGCCCGCTGATACCGTCATCCTTCCGGGTCACGGCCCGCAATCGACCATCGACTACGAACTCCGTTACAACCCCTATCTGACTTAAAGATGCCTTCTTTGCATTGTTCTGATAGGGGTTAATGGTAATGCAAAGGCCTTAAAATGGTATTAACTGCCTAGTAAACAGGGAGTAACAAGGCACTAAACAACCGTACGGCTACAGCCAAAAGACCTTGTGGCTATAGCCAAAAGGCTTTACGGCTATAGGCAAAATAGAAAAGCTCATAAAAGCAGTAGTACAATAGTAGTATAAAAGTAGATCGATAATTTACAATAGACCTACCAATAATTGTCTGACTATCAATAACATAAATCGAACAGTAGTACTAATAGTACTATTTTTGTTTTTGTCCCGCAGAGAAATGGGGAAAACAAAATCGCACAACAGGGTGCTAGGCTCCGCCGCTAAACTTATCCCCCGCCACTCGGCGAGGGATTTGTTTTGCAAAATCCTCGCGGCTTTCGCAAGCAACGAGGATAGAAACACCTAATTAAATTAACCAAACCTTCGTGGATCTCACGACAGACGAAGGAACCATTAAAACCAAAACATAAACTACATAACGAATAAACGCACACCGGGACCTGGGCCCAGTGTGTTATCTTAATTTCCAGTAGGAACAAGTATCTTGATGTATGGGGCGTCGGTAGTGATAGTGGGGCTACCGGGGATACCATAGTTTTCGGTCCAATTGGATCCATCAGTACTCTCAAATAAGACTACCTCGGCTCCATCACCCCTAGCATAGGTTCCAACTAAGGCTTTGCCATTCGGCGCGCTCGACGTCACCTTACCACCATAAACGGTAAGAGAGGCCGGGGTATTATCATCGCCTACCATAATACCATCACCCTTACCGCCAACAACCTCCATCTCGCCACCATAAACAGTTATATTTCTATCTTTTCCTGTTTGAATAGCGGGGGTTGAGCCAGATACCGATGCTGTAAACTTGCCGCCATACATCGTAATACCAAGTTTTTCATTACTTTTGACAGTAGTAGCTTTTATATCTCCACTATGGATCACGAGATCGGAAAACCCACGGAAACCTTGCGTGGAAGAGATCAAAACCAGTTGACCGGTAGCATCAGCCTGACCATAAATGGTAAACACAGTTTTATTATTACTTGAAATATTTCCTTTAATCGCTCCTCCGACATTCAATGTACAGCCGTCACAGATAATCAGATTGACATTGCCAGAGCAAGTGATACTGCCACTAATGGTTACGTTGTTATTGACCACGTACGTACCATCGTTCCAGGTCACGCCCGTCGACGAGGAAATAACGTGATTAAAAGAGCTGGCAGCTTTATCTGTCGTCACAACCTGACGATTAGCAGCATCCCAAGACAATTCCTTGTATGTCACAGCGTCAAACTGCTTCAGGTAATAATTTTTATGAGCCGCATTCGATTTCATCCCCACTTTATCTTTGGGCTGTACCACATCTGTTTCATCTCCATATATCAGGTAACCGGAATAGTTGTTTACACTAAAGTTTACACGATTGTTGGTTTGATCTATTTCCAGGTACCTACTACCATTTTTGTTGGCAATATTATTCAGAATTTTCCAATTAGAACTTTCTGAATAATTCACCACACCCAATATTACGTCACTTCCATCTCCTGCTGCAGCCTTAAGCAAAATATAAACGACACCCAATTTATTCTCTTTCGTACGAGCCTTTACGCCATTGACCGATACCACTTTCAGGGTCGTTCCCTCATCAGACGCATAGTTCGTCGCCTGTTCGCAAGTGGCCACGTTTATCGCCGCATCCAGTTGCATCTTGCCATTCTCAACCACCGTAAAGCCGAGTAAATTCGCGTCTGTGGTTGGACGAGAATACAAGTCAACATCATAGCGGCCTCTACTTTCCGCCCTCGTCATACCGCGGGCGGCAGCGGTGGTGCTCTGCTCTATGTACTCGTCGCCTTCTTTCTTGAAGGTGGAGGTGTATTCCACGCTTTCGATGGTGTAGGTGATGGCGACGATGGCGCCTTCTTCGAGGGCGGAAGTGAGGTCAGTGAGAATGGGTTCGTCCGTTGTCATCGTCAGCGGCGACTGGTAGTACTTTCCAGCGACGAGTGTTGCAGTGGACTTCTCATAAGAATAGGAAATTGAGTTAACGGTGGCCTCGAATTTGAAGGCGCTGGCATCGGCGGGGGCCATAGCTACGTAGAGGTCGCTGGCACCGTCGGTGGTGGCGGGCGTGACGGTGGTGAGCACGTTGTCGCTGCCGTCCTTAATCACGAACTGCGTGGCAGCGAGGGCGTTGGCGCCGTCAGTGAGTGAGAACTTCACGATGGCATTCCGGGCTTCGAGCATCGTCGCTCCGGAGAGGCTGGCCGTGGTGCCATTGTTCTGGATGGTGGCCGTGCCCCGGCGCACATCGAGGTCGTCGCTGAGAGTGCCCGTCTGCGTGGCGAAGAGCTCTGCATAGGTCTTCACGTCGGTATTGTCGGCCTTGGCGGCGGTGGCTGGATAGACCAGCGTGCAGGCGGTGTTATTCGCCAGTGTCGAGGGGATGGTGAACTCGATGGTGGCCGTGCCGTCGGCGACGCTCTTCACCGTGGCGGTGCGATTGAGGTTATTGGTGCCGTCGCTGAACAGCACGGCAATCTGCTCATCCACTGTCAGGCTGGAGGTGATGGTCGTTCCGCTCTCAGCCACGGCGCGCGTCAGTGTGCTGTCACTGCCGGCATCGATCGTGGCGGTGATGGTGATCTCGTTGCCGCCGTTGGACTTTATCACGGTCTCCTTATACTCTTCGCTGCAGGCGGACATCATCAGGGCCAGCGCAGCGGTTGTCAGTATCTTCTTCGTATTCATTGTCGTTTCGTTTTAATGTCGTTAGTTAGAACGGGTTGCCGCCGACGGTGTAGTCATCGTTGTCGTAAATGCTTCCGCTGCCGTCGGTCGTATCAGAGACTGGCTCCGGTTCGGGCTCCGGTTCAGGTTCCGGGTCGGGCTCCGGGTCAGGATCCGGGGCTGGCGCATTGACGGTGAGGCCGTATGAGGCGCTCTTGCTGATCGAGCCGTCCTTGGCCTTCACGGTGATCTGGATGGTGGTCTGCCCCGGGGCGATGGCGGTCACGGTGCCGTTGGCATCGACGGTGGCCACCTCCGGGTTGCTCGATGTCCAGATGACGTCGATATAAGGTCTCACCGCCTCCGGGATGTCGGCCTGCGTACCGGTGATGGAGTACGACTCGGCATCGACGGTCACCAGGCACCAAGCCTTCTTATCCACACCGAAGACGAGCACCTGACCTATGTCGGCCGTGCTCGGACCGGTGATCTTAAACTCGTTGATCCTGACCGTGTGGGTCAGTTCTACAGGATTGTCGAAGATCGCTTCAATCTCGTCACAACTCGTGAGGCCCGTGCAGACTGTCAGCACCAGCATCATGAACAATTGATAAAGTCGCTTTTTCATATCTGTTAATGGTTATTCTTCTTGTTTGTTGATATTCGAGGGCAAAGATACGACAAATAATTGTAATCTGCAAGCTTTTAGGCAGATTTCTTCACAGAAAAGGAACGTGCGCCGCTTTTGCTGCGCCAGCGGTGCCAAATCGGGATTCTAATAAACCACAGATTATTACTATAGAACAAGAATAACTTTATCCCTTGTGTCCTTAGCCTGGCTCCTTGGTCAGTGTCGATGTGATGTCGGTGTCATTCACACTGATTTTGAAGGAGTCGTAATAGTCATGAAAGACCGTGAAGAACTTATATGACTTAGCCACTACATTGAAGTCGATCTCGAGGGAACATTCAAAATCAACGTAGTTGATAGCACTGAAACGGAGCAAGTTGCCCTCCGACCTCAGACTGCCTTTTGCAAAGGTATCATCTTTGTGCCCCGTGACCTTGCAGGAGAACGTTCCACCTTCGTTGGTGAAAGTGAAGAGGGTCGGTTCTTTGCTTCCTTCCCAGTAATAGGCCACCTCCACCTTTGCACCTTTCACCAGTGCGTCGGTCAAGGTAACACCTTCGCCTTTCTCCTTCAGCAGATTGGTAATCTCGACGTTGGAAACCTTCATCTTCACACCAGTCACCTTGTACTTCGGATCGCCTGGTATCACCTCCATGGTACTCGTCTTGATGTCGATGAAAGCGGTCAGCACAAGGTCGGAAGTCTTTTTCTCAGTAACTGTGAATTTGATCACGTTGTTAGCCTTGTCGTGCTCCATTTTAAAGTCACAATCCTTCTCTGTGATTGCCGGTTCTGCCGGTTCGTCACCACGTGTCGGCGCCTTGTCATAGTCCAGCAACTCATAGGTATCACCCACTCTCATGAAGGCGACGTAGAAGTCCTCGCCGTTCAGGTTGAAAGCCAAAACCACAATAGTCCCGTCGTTCAGGGCATCCTCAAGTGTGACTTCCTTTGTTGGAACCGGATTGTCTTCAGTGCCCGAAACAGCATCTAAACCCTGACAAGAGGTCATTGTAAGGCCCAGGATCAGAACGGTGACCTGCATCCATTTCTTCATTTTTCTCATACAATAATATTATTAACCTTGAAATACTTATCCAGAATAATGCTACATCCATATCATCATCTTTCTGGCTGCAAATATACAACAAGTTTTCCAATAAGCCAAACTTTTCTGCCAAATTTTGGCGCACACACAGAAGGGATTGGCAGTTAGTTGTTTTTAGTATGTCACACGGTCAGGTGCTGTGCGCTTGACGTCACGAATCGTTACCCTATGGTTATGACCGTATGTTTCGTACGGGCATCTACAAAAAAGCACCATCGCAAATCGCGATGGTGCTTTGGAAGTGGGTCCCTGTTTTAGGGAGTCAGACCTCACAAAGGGTCAGACCCTCTGTGAGCACGTTATGGTTTAGGCTGCGGCTCCGGATAGATGAACTCGGATTGGTAGAGATAAGAATCTCCGAGCGGGTAGACATCGCCATCCTTATAAACCGTGCCGCCAATGGTCACCTTATTTTCGGCGAAGATGGTAGCGCCGTAATCCCCCCTTCTGGCTGTCACCTTGGTCACGGTAGCGTTGATAGTAACGTTGCTGCAAATACCCGCAGAGCTATTCCCGATGCCAGAAGCCCCATAACCGCCCGTAGCGGTGATAGTACCACCGCTGATGGTAATGTTGCCACAAGAGGATGGCGCTGATCCGCCCTGACCGCAACCGATGCCAGCTCCACCCGAACCGCCCGTAGCGTTAATAGTACCACCGTTGATGGTGATGTTGCCGCAAGAAAAATCTCCTCCAATTCCACCACCGATACCGGGAGATTGACCACCGCCCGTAGCGGTGATATTACCACCGTTGATAATGATGTTGCCGCAGTTGATATATAGCCCGCCACCGATACCAGCACCACCGTAGCCGTAATAGTTGTTGTTACTGCTGGCGTTGAGCGAACCGTCGCCATCGATGGTGAGTGTATATTCTGTACCTGAAGTATTGTGAGCGACAAAGATGCCGGAATAATTACTCGAGAAGCCCTTCACGGTGTTAGTCGAGCCGTTGGCCAGGATGATGGTGGCGTCGCCTAAACAGGTAATACCAGCCCATGAGTAGCTGGAGTTGTCCACGCCGTTGATGGTCACGCCATTAAGCGTCACGGCGGCACCGTCGGCAATAGAAATCTTCACTGGATGATTTGTCACGTCGAGTTCGCCCGTCAGCACATCTCCATTCTTAGCTTCGTATGCGGCGGTTTGTCTTGAAAGGTCGACTTGTTTGATAGCATTCACGTTGATGTCGTAGATATTAGAGGCTGCCAAGGCGTTGTTTGTGACGCTCTTGTAGTAATATTCTTCGGTAGCATTGAGAACGGTGGCACTGAGAGTGACGGTCTGACTGCTGCTCACGGGCTGCATGGCCACGTAGATGGGGCCTGCGGCTGCCGTGCGATTGACGGTGTAGGTGTTCGTACCGTCGTTGATGGTCAGCTTGGTGACTTTGCTGGTCAGGTCGCTGGAGCCATCATTATTATAGATGGTGAACTTGCCGATGGCGAGCCGGTTGGTGAGTGTGGCAGCAGGGAGCACGCCCTGGTCAGTTAAATTGCCGTCGAACGTGGCGAGGTCGAAATCGCTGGAGACTTTGTCCAGCGTGCCGTCCTGAGTGTTGAGAAGGGAGTAATCAATCGTCGCAGCGTCGTCATTAGTAGCCTTATCTGCTTCTATGCCGGCTGCCATCGAGGCTGGATAGACGTAGCGCACGGCTGTATTGGGCTTCGGATTGGTAAGCGCAACTGAGAACGTGGCTTTTTTGGGGGTGATGAGATCGGTGGAGGTGAGTTTAGCGCTCTCTGCTTTCACAGTTTCGCCAGCCGTATTCTTATAAATCACGGCTATCTGATCGTTCACGGCGAAGGTCTTCACGCCTGCTTCGGTTAGGGCGCGGGTAGATGCATTCTCACCGAGGCTGACGGTGATAGCCATCGTCACGGTCTTGCTTGTATTTGCGGGCTGCGGGGTCTCTGCGGACATGTCATCGCTAGAGCAGCCTGTCATCATGGCTCCCACCAATGCGAGGGCGGCCATGCTCTTCAATATATGATTGTTTGTCATCGTTTTCATTATTTTAAGCGTTAATTACCAGTTCTGTGTGCCAGAGGTATAGTCCTGAATATCCGTAGTGGGTTTCACCGTCAGCGTGTATTCGGCGGTCTTCACAGCGTAGGTATAGTACGGCCCGTCGGTCACGGTGGCAGTAATCGTGGCGGTGCCCGGGCCAACGATGGTCACTTCGCCGGTATTGACATTGACGGTCGCCACTTTAGTATCACTGGATGAGTAGGTCACCGTGCCGTCGCTACCCTCGGTTATGGTAAAGGTGTCGTTTTTGAAGGCTGTATCAGCGTTGGTCTTCTCGACGCTGGTCTGGCCGAAGCTGATGCTGCCGTCCTTCTTTTTGACGGTGAGCTTGGAGAGGTAGAAGCTGCCCTTTCCGAGGGTGACGTTGCTGGCGGTACAGGAGTAGTTGCCGCTGGCAGCCGTGGCCCAGAAAACGTAGTTGGTGGCACTGGTGGTCGGGGGCAGCAGGACGTAGAATTCCGAGGCTGCAGGATCGATCGTGGCAGAGGCGATGGTGTTGTCGTCAGCGTCCTTGACGTCGAGCTGCGTGGCAGCGAGGGCGTTGGTGCCATCGGTGGTCAGCGTGAGTCGCCAGATGGCGAACTGGGATTCGAGCGTGGGGCTTGTCGTCAGCGTCACGTAGTCACCCTTCTTCGTGAGGGCGCTCGTGCCGAGGCGGAAGTCAGACTCTTTAGAGAGAGACTCCAGCGTGCCCCCCTGAACCGCTGCGACAAAGGTCTTGGCAATAATCTCAGGGGTATAGGCAGCGGCCTCGCCTAAAGCATTTGTCAGCATACCTTTATAGTCGGTCATATCGTCGTTAATAGCCGGATCGCAGCCGTAATAGACGAGGTAGGCTGTCTCGTTTTCGTCGTAGTTGGTGATGGTACCAGTAATGGTGGCGTTGCCGTCGTTATCGACACTGGCAACCTTCATTGCATCGACGGTATTGTTATGTACGAGGGCGATCTTCTCGCCTGCCATCCACTTGGCGGTGATGTCGGCAGCGTCAGAGGCGGGGGCTGAGAGGCCACGGGTGCCTGCGGGGCTGCCGATGGTGGCACGGAAGGGCAGCGAGAGGGCGCTCTCCGAGGCTGTCTGCTGCTGGGTGATATCTTCGCTGCTGCAGGCGACCGTCATAAGGGCCAGCACTGCAAGGCTGAATATATGTTTGATTGAAGTCTTCATAATGCGTTTCTTCTTTAATAGGTTCTACATCTGCGTTATCATGCGCCACCGCCAGGGTTGGTCGGGTCGCCACCATTCTTGTAGCCGCCAGAGGGGCTGACGGTGTTCGTCTGAGCGGTGACGGTGATGGTGACCGAGGCCGAGACGTTGTCCTTGCCGGCCGTGGCGGTGAGGGTGGCCGTGCCCTCGTGGTTGGCCGTCACGGTGCAGGTGCCGTCATCAGCGGTGGTGATGGTGACCACATCGCCGCCAGCCCATTCGTCTGTCACCGACCATTTGACGGTCTTATCCGTCTCCGTCGTGCCCTCGGGGCCAACAGTAGCGGTGAACGCCTCCGAACTGCCCGCCACCAGCGTGAGTTTGTTTTCGGAGAGCTTCGAGTTGTTGATCGTCACGGATGAGATGGACTTCTCCGCTGCATTGACGGTGACTGTGCAGGTGGCTTTTTTGTTATTTTTAGCAGTGCAGGTGATGATGGCTGTGCCTACTCCCTTGGGTGTCACATTGCCATTATCATCAACGGTGGCAACGTCTTCTTTACTCGATGTCCATATGACATCCGGATTCGCATTACTTGGTGTGACAGTAGCCTTCAGTTGCTTGGGTTGATCGCTTTCAGTGAAAGTGAGCGATTCCACTTTTGTATTATTATAACTGATTTCTACCTTTTTCGCATCAGCATAGACCGTCTTCACTTTATAGGACTTAATATACCTACCATAACCCTTTGCAGTGCATGTTATTTTGAATGTCTTCTTTTTTTTAGGAGTCACCACGCACGTTGAGATAATATTATGGTGATCTCCTTTTTTACGGGGTTTCGCCAATTTAATACAGCTACTACTTGATGCATTCCACGTAACTTTCTTGACCTTTGCATTTGTGGGCAGCACTTGCACCTGCATTTTATTTCCTTTTCCCAAAATGAGATTCTTACACTTCTTGAATACTACTTTCGTTATTCTCAGGGTTCCAGATTTCGGCACCTTAAGAGTTACAGCCCTGGTGCCAGCCTCAGAGGGTTTATAAGTGAAGGTCTTGCCGTTCACTTCGATTTTACCGGTGAAGGCCATAACGGGCTCTTGACTACGTGTTCTAAGTCTTTCAGCAACAATGGCAAAACTCTGAGTAAAGGTGGCTGTTCTCGGCATCAGGAGGGCTTGTGTACAATCTGCCAACGTGGTTATGCCTCTAAATCCCGCTATCGAACAACAGTATTTAAACGGTATTTCTTGCTTCATCGCCCTGGTGCCAGCAGTAGCCTCGTCATCATCTTCGCCGTCAGCAGCATCGTCATCATCGTCGGTAGTGTCATCCCATTCCAGCTGGTCTGCGATGGCATCGTTGTCCAAGTTTTCGGTGTCGTCGTCATCCAGATTATCGTCGTCATCCAGATCATCGTCATCCAGATCGTCGTCTCCGTCTTCGTATTCAAACTCTTCCTCGATGTCCTTGTCCAAGTCGGCATCGTCAAGTTCTTGGTCGTTTTCCGGATCTTCATCGGTGTCGTAGTCCATGAGATAGGGCACATACTCGTCGCCTTCAGCACCGTCGGCACGGGTGGTGCTGGGGTTCTGGAGCACATACTTGTCGCCTACCCGCTTGAAGGAGGCCACCCGCTCTACGCCGTTGATGGTGTAGGTGAGATTGACGAGAGCTCCCTCCTGGCGTGATTCCTCAAGCAGGGCCTGGGCCTCGGCGATGCGCTGGTTTTCGATTTCCTCTGGCGTCGGCTGGGGCGTCGGTGCCGGCGTTGGCGTCGGCGTTGGCGTCGGCGTGGGTTCTGGTACTACGGGATTGTCGATCATGTCTTCAATCTCGTCACAACTTGTGATGCCCGTGCCGACAGACAGCACCAGCATCATCATCAGAATTCGTGATAGTTTCTTCATTATTTTATTGGTTTATAATTTAGTTCACTATAGATTGATTGTAATTTTAATGATTCTGGGTGCAAAGATAGTGAATATTTTGCGAACGGCAAAATAAATTGTAATTTATTTTTTGCGGACGTGGATGCGGTACTTGTCGGAGAGGGTAATCTGCATCACACGAGGAAGGGGGAAGGTGGAAATGTGAAAAGGTGAAAAAGTGAAGGCATTGGCCATGTCTATGGCGACATGGCCCATCGTGCGGCGGAGGTTGATCTCGACGCAGGGATGAATGGAAAAACCTTGACCGTCAGGACGGGAGAGAATCATCATATCGACACCGAAAGGCCCGGTGTAGGAGTGAGATGACTGAGGCGATGCGTGAGACGTGAAAACATCGGACAAGGCGGATATCAGTTTCTCTCGAACATCGACAATTGAACTTACTGGTACATAACGACTTATCATATCAAGCTTATCTTCTTCTGAGGCAATGATATTGCCCGTGTAGGCCCCGTTGCGGGTATCAAAGAGAGAGAGGCCGAGGTAGCGGATAGTGCCGTCTGGAAGTGCCTCGAACTCCATACCAAAATCCTTGACTTTCGGATACATCGGTTCGACCATCACGGAACCCTGTTGGGCGATGATGTTACGGAGCCAGCCACGGTGGTAGTCGGAGAGCTCGCCGTCGATGAAACGGACGCCACGGCCACTGCTGCTCCAGGGGGCCTTGAGCACGAGGCGGGGGTGATGGAGGAGGTAGGCTTCGACGGTATCAACGGAGGTGGCTTCGACGGGTGTTTCGATGAGTGAGGAGGGAGGAGGGAGGAGTGAGATTAGACGATGCAGTACGTTGGCGGCGTGACGGCGGTGGGAAAGGTCGCGGATAGAGGCGATGTCTGATTCGGAGGGACAGGCCTCGGCAGGGACTCCGTAACGGATGAGGGCGGCGCGCAAGGCGAGATCCCAACCCCAGGGCGAGACGCGGTCGATGGCAAGACGGCTTAACTGCGACTTGTCGACAAAACGGCAGGGCGCCCCTCCTACCCTCGCCCGCAGCCTGCCGTAAGCCCGACGGGCCTGCTCCACATGCTCCACCAGCACACAGTCGCCCTCGCCAGCCCAGAGCGCCGGCAGATAGCCAAGGTCTGCCCTCAGCCGACGACCGGCATGAGGGGCGGTGAAATTGCTCAGGCCGGAAGCCAGCGCAAGGTCGTGCTCGGGGTTAAAGACATGTAAAGTCATTTACGATTTACGGATTTACGATTTACGATTTTATCCGATTCGGGTGCAAAGATAGTGCTTTTTTGTACACAAAGGGCACAAAGGGCACTAAAAAAACATAAATTTCGCACGCTTTATGTCATTAGTAGATATTTTTTTGTAATTTTGCACTCATATTTAATTAATCGTAATAGTAAATCAGTAAATTATAATTTTCACTATGCCGGTAAAAA
>JAEEGJ010028150.1_pt1 | contig 11208 bp, 9 predicted proteins | sample 8958761 | NCBI WGS metagenome assembly JAEEGJ01 (sample SAMN16246546, study PRJNA631951) | gut metagenome | biome: gut microbiome; feature: rumen; material: RS-attached | host: Bos | place: Iran: Karaj | collected 2018-10
GATATTTTGCAACCTGTTCACTAGGAGTAGGGTCGGCGTAGGCGCGACCTTTCGCAATAAGCTTTTGCGCCCATTCGTAATAGATTTCTTTGCGTTGGGTCTGATAATATGGGCCATGTTCCCCGCCCCGATCTGGACCTTCGTCCCAATCTAAACCTAGCCAAAGAAGAGTGTCTTTTATTAAATCGGTAGCGCCCTCGACATAACGGGCTTGATCGGTATCCTCGATGCGCAAGATAAATGTGCCACTAGTTTGTTTGGCGATTAGGTATGGATAGATTGCCGAACGAACGTTCCCTATGTGTATATAGCCGGTCGGCGACGGCGCAAATCGAGTTACTGCTTTCATGATTTATACTATAACATTTTTTTGTCCGCATAGCTATAGAGCGCTTAGTATTGACAAAATTAGCGTTTGGTGGTATAATCTCATTTAGGAAGTGTTTCTCAAAAACACAAGACGGTATGAGAAATATATGGAGATTCTTGCAACTTTGCAGGAAGGACTCTTTTATATATAGTAAACATTACCTTGTTCTTTTAAAAAAGGAGATATCTTATGTATACTTGCTTAACAAGCTATCTGACGTATGAAAGAGAAATAGGCGCCTATTATGGCGATAGTAATACTGTCGTAATTACGCACGAGGGTAAGTGGGGTAAGTGGTCCGGGTGGACACCTTACTACACCATCGTTGAGGAGGGTGGAGTTACTATTATCAAAGGGAGCTGTGTGGGTGGCGGTGAGCTCTATGAATCATCCACGCGTCGTGATGACGCCGTGTGTCTCGTATTTATTGCGAGGCACAATGGTTTCAAAAAAGACCACATTTTCTTCGATAGCCTTGCTACATTTAAAGATCAGTCCTGCTTCAATTATCACGTCGGCAACTCCGTTGTTGATGTAGTAACTGTGTGGCTACAGCTGCCCGCGGCCGAGCCTATATCTTTTGTAGTAGATAGAATGGAGGGCGAGATTGAACTCTACGTTGTTAGTGACCATGTAGGGCGGCTGGAGGCGAGAGATGTCGAGGAGCTAGCGTCTAAGGCCGCATTAATCCCTGGCATCGGCGAGGGTGTGGCGACGGCTTTGAAAGATCGCGAAAGGTGGCACGAGCTCGCAACCGATGAGGTTCGCAAATATGTTTTTGCGGGAAGGTGGTCAAGTCGTGAGCACGAGCCTCCCAAGAAGCCGGAATTCGTCGCAATTCCGTTCAGTGAGCTGGTATGCGAAAATAATAATTAACGTTGGGGGGTTAATGGCAACGAATGTATTCCTCGCTATGGCGTGGACCACTCCGAGCCGGCAACCCCCAGATTCTTCTCCTAGAAAATGTAGCTCTCCGCACAGCAGTGCGGAGACTTTTTATTTTCTAACAACATTATCTGACGGCATTTTTGCGTTCGCTTTTAGTATACTTTAGGCCTTGCGATGAACGTCAATCTGTGGGTATGGAACGCTCACCTTGTGCTTTTCGAGGATTTCGAGTGTTTTGTGTAAGATGTTGCGTTTAGCGTCGATGCGCTTGCCTTTCTCGCTCTTAGCAAAGAGGCGATATTCTATGGCGGATTCAGCAAGGCTGTTTACGCCGCGATATTGACAATCGACTACAAAATCTAGCCCACGAGAAGCTTCGGCAATCTCGGTCATGATTTTTTCGGCATCGGAGAGCTTTAGTTCGTACGGAAGTGGAATGTTGAGATTGATAGTAGTGGCGGAAACTTCGGCTTTTTCAATATTTCGGTTGGCGATGGAAATAATATTGCCAGTGAGGCCATCTTTAAGCTTAGTAGAACGGATGCCAGAATAGACCACCGTGCCACTGTCGGAACCAATAGTGACATAATCGCCCATTTTGAAGTAGTCTTCTGAGATGATGGAAATGCCACGAATGATGTCCTTCAGGGTGTCTTGAACGGCAAGACCGATTGCAACGGAGGCTACTCCGACGCCTGCGAGGAGACCGTCTACATTGACGCCGTTTATGCGTAAAATGAATAGTGCTACCAGTACAATGTAAGCCATGCGCGCAAAACTGCCAACCATAGCTGCATAGGTGTTGCGCTCTTTGTTCTTGTCGCGCTGAAAAGCCTTTTTGAAGGGTATCTTGATAATCTGATAAAAGATTATGGCGACGATGATCGTAACGCCGCTTGATATGATATTTTCCCAGTTAATATGCTTGATGATGTCACCCATTTTTTATCCTTTCTTGTGATTAAGTGCAGTTTTGATGTCCTCAATTTGATCACGAAGCTCGGCGGCGCGTTCAAACTCGAGATTGGCGGCGGCAAGTTGCATTTGTGACGATAACTCTTTGATGATTTGCGGCAACTCTTCATGCGGGATTTTGCGCAGATCGAGTTTTTTGCTTTTTTCTTTTTCTGGAATGATAGCGCGGAGACCTTCGCTAATCTCCTTAGCTACAGAACGCGGCGTAATGTGATGCTCTTCGTTATATTTTTGCTGAATTTCGCGACGGCGATAGGTTTCTTCAATGGCGCGCTGCATACTGCCAGTCATATTGTCAGCATACATGATGACCTTCCCCTCAACATGACGAGCGGCGCGGCCGATAGTTTGGACAAGTGTGGATTCGGAGCGCAGAAAACCTTCTTTATCGGCATCAAGAATGGCCACGAGTGATACTTCTGGCAGATCGAGACCCTCGCGAAGCAGATTGATGCCGACTAGCACGTCGTAGGTGCCATTGCGAAGGTCGCGAAGGATATCGCCGCGCTCAAGTGTGTCAATGTCGCTGTGGATATAGGCGGTTTTGATGCCGAGTTCGAGGAGATGTTCGGACAAATCTTCGGCCATGCGTTTGGTGAGTGTCGTGACGAGCACGCGTTGTCGTTTGGCGATCCGTTGGTCAATTTCTTCTACTAAATCGTCAATCTGGTTGTCGCTGGGGCGAACTTCGATTTCTGGATCAAGCAAGCCGGTTGGACGGATGACCTGTTCGGCGGGTGTTGGTGAATGCTGAAGCTCATATTCGCCCGGCGTGGCGGAAACGTAGATTACTTGGTTGATATGGCGGTCAAACTCGGCAAAAGTAAGCGGGCGATTATCTAGAGCGCTAGGCAAACGGAAGCCGTATTCGACTAAGGTCTCTTTGCGCGCGCGATCGCCATTAAACATGCCGCGGACTTGTGGAAGGGTCATATGAGATTCGTCGATTAGCATAAGATAATCTTCTGGGAAGAAATCTAACAGAGTGGCCGGTGGCTGTCCTTGGACGCGACCATCAAGGTGTCGCGAATAATTTTCAATTCCCTTAACGAAGCCAGTAGTTTCGAGCATCTCTAAGTCGTACTTGATACGTTGGCTGAGGCGTTGTGCTTCTAGGTATTTATGTTCTGCATTGAAGAATTTAAGCCGTTCTTCGTATTCGGCGCGAATTTTGCGGATAGCTAAGTCGAGTGATTCTTTCGGTGTAGCGTAGTGGGTGTTTGGAAAGATGCCAATTTCTTCTGGCTCGGCAAGCACTTCGGCTGTGAGCGGATCAATTACCTTGATGCGTTCTAGCTGGTCGAAGCCGAATTCGAGCCGATATGCGCGATCGCCGGATGCGGGAAAGACGTCGATGGTGTCACCGCGAACGCGGAAGTTGCCGCGCTCAAAGGCGATATCGTTGCGGTGATATTGGATTTCGCTGAGTAGCTTGATAAAAAGTGACATATCGCGTTGTTCGCCTTTAGCCAGTCGGATAGCCATCGCTTTGTAATGCTCTGGAGAACCGATGCCATAGATGCAGGATACTGAGGCAACAATTAAGGTATCACGACGCGTTAACAGTGCTTCAGTGGCGCCATGGCGAAGGCGATCGATTTCTTCATTAATAGCGGAGTCTTTTTCAATATAAGTGTCTGTACTGGCGATATAGGCTTCAGGCTGGTAGTAGTCAAAATAAGATACGAAATAATGAACTTCATTTTCTGGAAAGAATTCGCGGAATTCCGAGTAAAGCTGAGCGGCGAGAGTTTTATTATGCGCCAAAATCAGGGTTGGGCGATTGTATTTTTCAATAATGTTCGCCATCGTAAAAGTTTTGCCAGAACCCGTAACGCCAAGCAAGGTTTGTTCGCGTCTTCCCTGCTTTAAACCATTAAGCAAGGTTTCAATTGCTTGCGGTTGGTCGCCAGTGGGTTGGTATTTACTGTGTAATTTGAAATTCATCTGTTTTAGATTATATATCAAAAACCACCCTCATTGAGGGTGGTTTGGATGCTTACGCTGTTAGGACTGTGCTGGCGGAGTTTGGAAAGGATTCTCGCTTTCGGTGGTTGTTGGCGCTTCTGCTGCTGATGTTGTGCTATCGGTAGATGTCTCCGGCGTTGAGGCTGGATTATCGGTGGTTTGTGCGTCTTGATTCGGCTGAGTGTCGAACGGCGATTGCGTATTAGCAGCATTATCTAATAGATAGGTGTCGCTGCCAAAGCCGAGGATACAATAGAAGATTGGCGCGAGTAGAATGAGACCGATGGCGAATCCAGTGCTCTTACCAAAGGCTGGTGCAATTTTTAACGCTACCATTATTTGCCAAATAATGGCACCGACGCCTGGAATAAAAATGAGTAAAAAGAGGAGGCCTTCTTGTCCAGAAATTTCGGTTAGAACATATTGACTATAAAACGGAACAATCGCATTCCACCCTGGTCGTCCAGCTTTTTCAAACAGCTTCCACATACCGATTAAATATACGATTCCCAAGATAAGAACCGGTATCATTATGATGGCGAGCATGCCAAAAATGACACTCATGCCCGTTGCTACTTCCGCGTCGTAGACGCTTGTGGCTAGTAATTGACTTAACATATTAGTTATTCCTTATGTTTAAATTAATTATATTTTAGCGTGTTTTTTAATTAAAGTACAATAATCTTTGCCGCGTTCTTCGAAGTTTTTGTAGAATCCATAGCTGGCGGCAGCTGGCGATAATAAACAAATTCGCCCCTCGGCGGTCTTTTCGAAAGCGAGATCTACGGCGTCAGCCATATTTGCAGCTGGAATTAGTTTTTGAGAGTACGGTGCTTCTTCGAATAGTTTTTGAAATACTGTGGTAGTATTCGGCAGGAGGATAATGTTCCGTACGTCGCTATTGCGCAAGAAGTCTACCAATGGATGATAATTTAGACCGCGGTCCATCCCTCCCAGAATTAGGGTGTCTACATCTTCGAGGGCTTTGACAGCATTGATGACCGCTTCTTGAGCAGTTGCTATGGAATCGTTGTAGAATCTAATGTGATTATATTCGCCAACATATTCCATGCGGTGCGGTAAACCACGAAAACTGTCTAAATGTTTGAGTGCCTCTTTGCGGTCGACGCCCATAGCTTCACAAGCGGCGATGGCGGCGTAAATATCGTGTAGATTATGGTCGCCAACTAGATGCGTGTGAATTTCTTCTTTTGGAATATTGATGTCGTGGTAGATATCGATTTTATGCATAGGTAGATTTGCGATCTCTTCCCTACTAGCATGTTGGAAGATGTCGCCATAGATTAGCGTATCGTTTGTTCCCTGATACTTATAGATACTTTTCTTTGCGTTGTAGTAATCTTCGGCGCTCTTATAGTGGTCGAGATGTTCTTCGTAGAGATTGAGCAGTATGGCGACATGTGGGCTAGCCTGCACGAACTCTAATTGATGGCACGAGATTTCAAACACGATTATGGTGTTTTCTTTGATTAGGTCAATTGCATCAAAGCAAGCAATGCCAATATTGCCGACTAGTATTGCGTCGCGCCCGGCTTGTTTTAGGAGGTGGCAAGTTAATGACGAAGTGGTGCTTTTGCCTTTGGTGCCAGTGACGCCAATGACGGGGTTTTGGCAAAAACGAAGGAATAAGTCAGTTAAAGAAGTTATTTTAGATAGCTGATCGTCATTGACAAAGTCTCGCGTCGGAATGCCTGGCGACTTAATGATAATATCGAATTCTTTGACATGTTCGAGGTAATTTTCTCCCGAAAATGTTTTTACATCAACTAAGTCGAGCGCTTTTTGGTCGGCGATGGCAAGATTTGCGTCTGGCAGATTTTGCTGAATAAAGTTTAAGGCACTTTTGCCCTCGCGGCCATATCCTAATATGAGGATGCTTTTTCCGGTTAAATAATTTATGATGTCTTGTTTCATACTCTCGCCAACATATTTACGTATTCTTGTGGAATATTATGTTGCGGGTTGTAATAATTTTCAACGTTATATAGTGCTTTAGGATTATAGAAGTGATCTTTGTAGTACTGTAGCAAGAATGGCAGATGGCCATTGGTATGTTCGACCGCGAGCTTTAGCGAGTAGTTTATTTCTTCGCGCGTGCCGACGCATTCAAAAGGCTTAGTAGTATCTGGATTGACTAGGCCGATGAATATTTGTAACAAGCTTCGATCATTAAAAAGATTGTCGCCAAATATCAGCCCCAATCGCTCAAGAGGAACGAACGGGTATAACATAATGAAAACATAGAGACATTTGGCGCAATGGCTGCACCATTTATTTTCGTGCATACCAGCATTGCAACTGCGGAAAATGCTGAGATAGCGAGGATATTTGATGAACTTTTGAACGATTGTATATTCGTTTATGCAGCGTAATAGGCTAAAGTATTCAATTTTTGGTGTAAAGTAATCGTTGCAATAGCTACGAAAATCGTTTTCGAACTCAATACTTTTTGAATATTGATGATTGATGTTTGTGCCTGCAACGTTCCCTTCGTTGGCGGAGGCCTCGTTCGAGAGGACGATGTATTTTTTATTGTTTAGATATGCCATAATGTATGCCGCAAACGCTAAACAAGACGAGAATGGAATATGCCCATTAAGAAAGCCTTGCTTGTTTAGTTCGAGCATGTGTTCATCGAGGGTGAGATTGAAGTCGGCAATAGAATCCATTGAATAGCCGGCCTGCGTGATGCAGCTATGCGCGGCGAGGTTTTCTGGATAGATATTGCGATTATATTGAAGACAAATATTGTCGACATGCATATCGCGTAGCGCTTCTAGCGTAACAACAGAATCCTTTCCTCCGCCGACCGGGATTAGATTGCCGCTTGGTCTAAAATCTTCGAATTCATAATCGGGGCGATTGGGCGACGGCTCGTCGGCAATAATCTCCATAAAATCTTCATAGGGGATATTGAGTTTATTGACATACATGAATTCGCCGAGGCCGTTGTAGAACAATTTTTTAAAGAATTCTTTTTGCCTTTCGTCGAGCGGGCCGGCTTTTATCTCGAATTTTGGTGAACAAGTTAGCTTGTAGTAATTGATAGCATTGATGATGCCGAAGTTGAAAAACAAGTATTCTACGAATTGTATATTAAATACGGAGTTGCGAATATCTGAAACGGAAATATCGACAGTTGGCTCAAATGTATGCTTCCCTAGTTTGTAGACGAATTTGGCATGAATACCTTCGGCGTTGCGCTCTACGGTGTACGACTCGAAGATGAATTTAGGATATTGATTACGCAGTTGTGTGTTATCTTGCATATGATTCTATTATAGCTTATATGACAGTATTAAAACTGGAAGATTTGCATGCCCATCCAGCTATCGCGTACGCCTTTGCTGGACATGCAAGTGTCAAATAACTTATCGAGTGTATATTTGCCACTTTGGGAGATTGAATATCCGGAGCTGTCAATGAATTGGACATTGTTTTTGCTATCGTAACCTAGCAATAAGAGCGCGTGATGCGACCCAGCGAGCTTTGGGCACTGGCTATGCGCTACAAACATTGCCACTGGTTGACCATTATTAAGCGCAATTTTGGCGAGACGCTTTGACTCTTTTACGCTAGTTTCGCCAAAGTAGGCTTTGGCCTTGGCGTTGAAGTGCTTAATAGTTTCAGCGTAGCCGTCTTTTGCGCGAAGAGTCCCATTATATAACCCTTTCTTCTTGAGGTTATTCTGAATATCGATAGTAGAGTAAAATGTTCCGCTAGTGGCATTATGCGCCGCCATAAAGGCATGCGCGCGACAAGAACCCTTATTGAGGCCTGGATTATTCTGATAACCGATGTAATATTCAACAGTCCTCTTTGGATAATTTACTATTGCGAGGGTTTTGCAATAGCTGCCGTTTATAGTACCACAGCGACCCTTGCTATCTTTAACATCGTGTTTGAAAGTGATTTTGGTGGCTTTGCAGAGTCCGCGTCCAGTTTCGGCGATGCAATATCCGCCGGAGGCTTTGGCATTATTCGAGACGGTTACCCTAGCTGTAGCGGTAATGTTGTTGGTGGTAGTGGCATATATGGTCGTAACACCCTCTTTTACACCGGTAACTCTGCCATTGTCGTCGACTGAGGCTATAGCTGAATTCGTGCTTACCCATTTGAGCGTTTTGTCATCGGTATTTGCTGGGGTAAAACGAGGGATAATATTTTTAGTGCCTTTCGGTGCAACGGTATAATTGTCGCTATCGAATGTAAGTGCAGTAGCTAAGATTGGTTTTGGGACAGTGATTGTTTTGCTGTCGCTTTTGTCGTCGGCGGTGACGGTTATAGTGGCGGAACCTGGCGAAACGCCAACAACGCGACCCTTATTATCGACGGTCACGACATTTTCGTCACTAGTCTTCCAAGTGAGCTGGCGATTGGTGGCGTAATCTGGGATTACCGTAGCGCGCATGGCGGCATTCTGACCGATTTTGAGAGTAGATACACCGCCGAGTACGACGGATTTTACGGGAATATTCTCGGACTGACCTCCGCTTCCGCCATTGCCGTTATTACCACCACTGCTAGATTGGCCGGCAGTCGGTTGCTTGCCATCGATTGAGTCGAGAATAAGGTTAGTGATTGCAAATGCCATTAGGGTGACGACTAATCCGATTAAGGAATACATAATGGTGCTTTTTGCGGTTCTAACTTTGTTGGAGTCGCCCATAGACGTCATGTAGGTAATGCCGCCAATGATGATAGTGACAACCGCCATAATACCTACCCAAAGATAGATTTGATTTAGAACGTTTTTGACGCGCTCTTGGAGTGCGGCTTCTTCGTTTTTGCCCTTTTCGCCACATAATCTAGGATCGTCTATTCCGGCCAATTCACAGGCGTCACTTGCATAGGATAGTTGTGGCGTAAAGATTGTTAGGCTGGTAGCCAGCAGAATGAGCGCAAAAAATCCGATAATAATCCTAGGTAGCGAAGGCGCTTTTTTCATTGGCTAATGCTCCCATGCATTGATTAATATAGGCTTCTGGCTTATGACGCATAATATCTGTCTCGCTATATTGTTGGCTAAGCTCGTGAAGCGCTTTCATGCCGACATTGAAGTAATCTTCTTCGCTGTGCTCTGGGTTATTGCGCGCGCGAATGCGAGCAATAACGCGAATATTATCGCCAAGGTCGCGGTAAACATCGTGTAGACTATTTTCGTAATAGGTTTCGAGTTCTTGATAAATCCCGCTAACGCGATCGAGATCTTCCGTATCGAATGGTGGTTGGATATTGTCGTGATTAAGGGTTATTTGAGCGTTATATTCCATGAGCCCTTTGATTTTGGTCGCATCGTCTGGATATCTATCAAAGGCAATGTCGCAAATTGCGATGTATTTGTTGATAGCTGTGCGTGCTAGCCAGCCGGGGTTGTGATCGATGAAGATGTTATAATCTGGATTATTTTGTTGCTGTTCGGCGATATCTTCGACGAGGGCTGCTTTTGCGATCGAAAACAAATCATCTTCTTCGTACGAAGAGTTTTCGTATTCGGGGACGATGGTATTGATTAGGCGATCTAGATCGTTCATACTTGTGCTTATTATAACATTACGGCCTATTTCTGAGTATGTTATTCGTGGATAAGCTTGACTATTTTGCTATTTTATGCTATTATATACAAGATATAGTAATTCGTTTACTTTTTGCTCTTTGGGAGGTCATAATGAAAACTATAGACAGAAAGGCGTTGAGGCTACTTGTCATTACGGCAGTATTAAGCATCCTGGGCCATTTTCGCATTCAGGGCGGCTTCTTTATTGGTGGCATATGGATAGAATATGTGGCAATCGCGGTATTCTTCATACTGACCGTCGCAACGGTTGGTCTGTTGCTGTGTGTGTCTACCGAGCACCGTGCGAGAGGTTGGATGGAACTGCTGTTTTGCGCAACTTGCGGCAAGATCATCGGCGAGTCGTTGGCGATGTATTACGACTGCGGTCGCCTTGCGGTATATGCATTGATGCTGCTCTATGTGTCTGCATCTTGCACAGCTCTGATTGGTTTTTGTGGTGGCAAGGTAAAGACGATGATTCCGCAGATCCTATTTGTCGCTGGTCTATCTCTGGTGTGCGATTATGTTCTTTACGGCATAATGGGACTTAGGGTCGGCGCCAAGTGGCTCTATTTTGTACATTCTCGTCCCGCCGTGGATTATATTATGATTTTGGTGGCGCAGCTGGTCGTGCTTGCCGCTTTATTGACCGAGAGCAAAGCCATGTCTATGTCGATAATTAAGATTGGCATGTGTGGCGCTGTGGCTGTCGGTATTATCCCGATATTAGCGTCGCTGGATGGATTTGCGCTTGGGGATAAGATGCGCATGGCTGAGCACGTAGTGCGTCTGGTTGCTTATTTGTTTTTGACACTGCTGGCACTCTTGCGTGAGGACAAAAACAAGTGACACGACTCCTCCAAAAATATTTATTACGCCCCCGGCAAAGAGCTGGGGGTGTTTTTGAGTATGAGCGATGAAGGATAAGCCGTAGACCGTTCAGCACCTTTGCAACATAGTTAGCTGGCAATAGCCAACAAAAAAGGACGAGTCATATACTTTGTTTAATACCACTTAAATAAAGGAGACCCGTCCTATGAGTTATTCTACCAACCCTAGCCTAGAAAAAGCGAGAGGAAAAGCAATGAAATTGCTTTTCATAGATGAATTATCTGTTCAAACAGTTGCGGATAGATATGGCGTAAACCGTTCTACCATATGGAGATGGAAGAAAAAATGGCTTGAAGTAAATCCAAACATAGAACTCAGGAATTACTCCAAGCAGAGAGATAATCCTACGTCTTTGTTTCGCTATTCTTCCTGCAAATGGAACATTCCCACAATATCCTCGGCACCACATAGCCATCCAAACCAGTTACCAGATTATCTCGTAACCATAATACTAGACGCACGCGAGCGCCTTCAACGCTGTGCAGAAGCAGTTTGGTTCTACTTGCGCGAGAATCTAGGCATTGAGATTAGTTTGTCT
>JAEEGJ010028154.1_pt1 | contig 11207 bp, 9 predicted proteins | sample 8958761 | NCBI WGS metagenome assembly JAEEGJ01 (sample SAMN16246546, study PRJNA631951) | gut metagenome | biome: gut microbiome; feature: rumen; material: RS-attached | host: Bos | place: Iran: Karaj | collected 2018-10
CTTGCAATGCTTGCCGTGCTGTCGGCTTGCGGAAATAGTAAACAATCAGAATCTAAGGATATGAACACATTGACATTCAATGAGCGGCAGGCGGCTTGTATGTCGGCCATCGCCTGCAATGAGGCACAGGGCGACCTTGTGTCGCTCGAATCGGCCATTCACAATGGTTTGGAAGCCGATTTGACGGTAAGTCAGATTAAAGAAGCGCTTTCGCAACTCTATGCCTACACGGGCTTTCCGCGCTCGCTCAATGCGCTGGGCGTGCTGCAGCGTGTGGTCGGCGACAGGGAAGCGAAAGGCGTGAAAGTGCTGGCGGGCAACGAAGCATCGGCTCTGCCAAAGGATTACGACGCACTGAAACAGGGCACCGAGGTGCAGACCCAACTCACTGGACAGCCGTTCAACTACGAGTTCAGCCCTGCCGAGGATTATTACCTGAAGGCGCATCTGTTCGGCGACATCTTTGCCCGCGACATTCTCACCCACGCCGACCGCGAGTTGGTTACGGTGAGTGCCCTTGCGGGACTGGAAGGCGTTGAACCACAACTGAATGCGCACGTCCGTGGGGCACGCAATATGGGTGTTACCGACGAGCAACTGCAACAGATTCCTGTGGCGTTGGCGGCGAATGGTTGCAAGGCGGCCGCATCAAGGGCGTTGAAGGCCGTGAATGCGTTTTTGGGTGTTGAGGACAACAGCCGCAGCGAGTACGACCAAGTTGACCTGAAATCGTATTGGCGGCGTGGCAATCCGAACGACGCATACGCACAATACTTCACGGGACGCAGCTACGTGTCACCTTACGGCGAAAGTGTTGTGAATGTGACCTTTGAGCCTGGTTGCCGCAACAACTGGCACGTGCATCACGGTGCCGTACAGGTGCTGATTTGCGTCTATGGTCACGGCTGGTATCAGGAATGGGGCAAGCCCGCAGTGGAACTCAAGGAAGGCGTGGTGATTGAGGTGCCCGAAGGCGTGAAACACTGGCACGGTGCCGCCAAAGGCTCGTGGCTGCAACACTTGACATATCACAAAAACCTGCAACCCAACCCGACTAACGAGTGGCTGGAAGCGGTGAGCGAGGATGAGTATGGGAAATTGAAGTGATTCGAAAAAATGAATGCTAAAGCAAGAAAGCCTTCGGTGGGTTTCCGTTGAGGGCTTTCTTAGTATCAGTAAGCCAAGGGTATGTTCATTTTACGCCGACAAATGCTGATTTGTTGGCGTTTTTTTGTAATTTTACCCCACATTTACAAAAAGATAGGAAAGAATCATTGAACTCAAATAACGGTTAAGATTGTTATGAAAGATATTGCCATCACAGACAAAGATTATAAACAATGGGTTAGCGAAGTCAGAGGACGCTATCGGCAAAGTCAGATTAAGGCAGCGGTGAAAGTGAACTCTGAAATGTTGCAGTTCTATTGGTCGCTTGGACACGACATTGTAGAAAGGCAAATGGAGAACACGTATGGCAGTGGCTTTTTCAAGCGTCTGAGTGCAGATTTGCAACGCGAACTACCTGATGCAAAAGGTTTTTCGCCTACCAATATAAAATACATAAAGTATTTTTACGAGTTGTATTCGCCGATGCTTGAAAATCGTCAACAAGTTGTTGACGATTTCGCATTGCAAAATCGTCCGCAAGTTGCGGAAGATTTGTTCTGCATTCCTTGGGGACACCACGTTCAAATTATCGACAAATGCAAGGGCAATCCGCAAAAAGCATTGTTCTTTGTTCATAAGACAAAAGAGAATAATTGGAGCAGAGCCGTACTACTCAACTTCCTTGATACCGACCTGTATGAGCGTGAAGGCAAGGCAATAACAAATTTCAAAGCAACGTTGCCTGCACTCGATAGCGACTTGGCACAGCAAATGACCAAAGATCCATATTGTTTCGATTTCCTTACGCTTTCGCAACAGTATTCCGAAAAGGAACTCAAAGATGCTCTAATGGACAATATTCAAAAATTCTTGCTCGAATTGGGCAACGGCTTCGCTTTTGTTGGCAAAGAAGTTCGTATTGAGGTGGGCGAAACGGAAAAATTCATAGATATGTTGTTCTACAACATTAAGTTACACTGCTATGTAGTGTTGGAAGTTAAGGTCGAAAAGTTCGATTTTTCAAATGTAGGACAACTTGGAGGCTATATGGTTGCCGTAAATCATCAGTTGAAAGGCGAAGGCGATAATCCGACAATTGGACTTTTGGTTTGCAAGTATAAAGATAGCGTGGAGGCACAATACGCCTTGGAGTCATCGACCCAACCCATAGGTGTCTCTGCATACCAACTTTCCAAATTGCTACCTGAACAATTCAAATCATCGCTTCCATCAATTGAAGAATTGGAAAATGTGTTGGAGGGGGAGTAAAATAGAAAACGATAATTAAATTTGTAATTATGGATATTCAAAAAAGAAACAACGATAAAGAGATTTACGCACCACTAAAAGACAAGTGGCTTGTGTTGAAACCAGAGGAAGAAGTGCGTCAGAAATATATCTGCCGATTAGTGAACAATTATGGGTTTGCAATTGAACAGATGACACAGGAATTACAAGTGAATAATTCTCAGCGTGGGCAAGGTATGGCACGTGCTGATATTGTGGTTTGGAAGAACATAGAAGACAAGCATAACAGCAAAAGTCCAATTATCATTGTTGAATGCAAAGCTGAATCTGTCACTATTCACGAAGATGATTATTTTCAAGGCTACAATTACGCTTCTTGGGCAGGTGCAGACTTCTTTGTTACTACTAACTTGAAGGAAACAAGGATTTTCAGAGTCGTTAAAGGCGAGATTCCAAAAAGATTAGAGGAAATCACGGATATTCCCAATGCTGCTCAAGCAGGCAATCAAAAAGAAATCGACAAACTCTTAAAGCAGACGAAAGCGTTTTCGCGCGATGAGTTTTCGAGGCTACTTTTCAAATGCCACAACATCATTCGAAACAACGACAAACTTTCGCCAGAAGCCGCATTTGATGAAATTAGCAAGATACTCTTTATAAAAATTCGTTACGAAAGAGAAAACGAAGAAGGGCAAATCTTTTCATACGATAGATTTGTTGAAAACCGTAAGAATTACGACAAGTTGAACAAGGAAATGGGCGTAAGTGATGCAAAACCTTTTTATCAAAATTTGTTTGAGAGAACTAAGCAGCAGTTTGCTAATGACCATCTGTTCGACGACAATGCCAAAATTGAAATTCGTGAAAACAGTTTTGAGCAAATAGTCAAAGAATTGGAAATATACAACCTTTCCACTACTTCTGACGATGTGAAAGGTATCGCTTTCGAACAATTTCTTGGCAAGACATTCCGCGGTGAACTCGGGCAATTTTTCACACCCCGTACCATTGTGGATTTTATGGTTTCAATACTTGACCCGCAGGAAGGAGAATACGTTTGCGACCCCTGTTGTGGAAGTGGTGGTTTCCTGATCCGTGCGTTTGAATATGTTCGCGAGGGCATTGAAAAGGACATTGAGAGACAGAAGGATTCTATTAAACAGAAATATTTTGATGACGAATACGAATCACTTTCTGACGAAGATAAAGCCAATGTTGATGTGGCGGTAAACACCGCCTTCGACAGATTGAATGCAGAACTTGACATAAATAACGCCAAGGGACGGTTGCGTTCACTGTCTTTTGATTGCATATATGGCACCGATGCCAATCCGCGTATGGCTCGAACGAGCAAAATGAATATGATTATGCACGGTGACGGTCACGGCGGGGTTCACCACCACGATGGATTGCTGAATGTGAATGGTATATTTGAAAATCGTTTTGATGTTATCTTGACCAATCCGCCGTTCGGAGCGAGAGTGGAAAAAGATTTGAAGATTTCTGATGCTGATAAATTCACTGACGAAGCCAAGATTGCCGAGTATGTGAAGCGGTACGGTGATGCATACAAAGACGCATTGAAGCAAGTGAATGACAATGTAGGCAAGTCGTTGTTGAGCCTTTATAAGATTGACAACGGATTGACCGAAGTGCTTTTCATTGAACGATGCTTAAATTTGTTGAAACCTGGAGGCAGAATGGGTATCGTTTTGCCAGAAGGTGTTTTGAACAATAGCAATTTGCAAAAAGTGCGAGAGTTTGTGGAAAGCAAAGCGAAAATATTGCTGATTGTTTCTATTCCGCAGGATGTATTTATGGCATCGGGAGCTACGGTAAAGCCAAGTTTATTGTTTTTCAAGAAGTTCAATGAGGAGGAAGCAAGACAATATGCTGAAATAAAACAACAGGCGACAACTGAAGTCGATGCTGTTTACGAAGAAGAATTGAGCCAAATAGAAGATAAGTTGTCGAAGCGCGGAAAAGAAGCTCTGCCCAAAGAAGAAAAAAAGGCTTTGAACGCTCGCAAGAAGCAGATTGAAGAGCAGAAACAATCTGAAATTAAAGCTAAGATAAAGGAACAATTCGATTATGAGATTCCTATTGCTGAAGTGCAGAAAGCAGGTATCAGCACCACAGGGGCAAAAATAGAAAACGAACTTGAACCTTTGGCGAAGGAGTTCACACCTTACAGAAAAGAGATGAGGCTGTGGAAAGTCCCTGTGAAAGAGACCAAATATGATTTGGACAACGACGGTGGAATGTATCGAATTCGAATTGCAGACAACATTGTTTCAGAACCCGAAGTGTTTTACGGACTTAAAAATTAATCCGTTATGCCAGAAAATGTATATACATATTTGAAGTTCGTAAGGTACAGGGAACTTGAGAATTGGAGCGTCCAATATTCAGTCAATAGTAATTTGATTTTTGGAAGGAAATTTGAACTGAAGAAAATCGGTTCTTTTCTAACACGTAATAAAACAGCAATTACCGTGGAGGATAATGTTTCTTACAAACGTGTTACGATAAAGACTAACAATGGTGGGTGTTACCTAAGAGATGAACTTAACGGGAAACTCATTGGAACAAAACAGCAATTTGTTATATCGCAAGGGCAATTTATTCTCTCTAAAATCGACGCTCGCAACGGAGCTATGGGGGTGGTTCCTTCCGAATGCGATAAAGCCATAATAACAGGGAATTTTTGGACTTTTGATGTCAACGAGAAATTGATTGATTCACATTATTTGTCTCTTGTAACAACAACAAAAGCCTTTGTGGATTTTGCAGAAAAAGCAAGCAATGGAACAACAAATAGACATTATCTTCAAGAGTCACTGTTCTTATCTCAGAAGATTCCCTTGCCAAGCATAGAAGAGCAGCGAACATTAGTGTCGGCTTACAATAATAAGATTAGTCAATCGGAGGCATTTGAAAAACAAGCCGCACAAGTGGAACAAGATATCGAAGACTATTTGTTGTCAGAGTTGGGCATTAAGCAAAAAGGTTACACGCAAGCGGAGCCAGCTGCAACCATAGCAAGCGAGCCGCAAGTTGAATATGTCGTAAGCAATCGGCAATTGGAAGACAGGGCAGACACATACCATTGGGGAGATGAGATAAAAAAAGAATACAGGTTTCTGAAGTTTGTGAGATTCAAGGAGGTTATAGAATGGGGGTATGATAGAATGGTTGGGGGCAATAATAAACTTCTACATTCTACTATTTACCCCAACTATAAATTAGGCCAATTGTTGGATATAAATCCAACGACATCATTCTCTAATCTTGATGGCAGTGATGAAATATCATTTATACCGATGGAGTGCATTTCGGACAAATATGGAGAATGGAAGGAAAAACGTATTTGTAAAGTGAGTTTATCAAAGGGCTATACCAAGTTTTCAGATGGTGACTTAATTTGGGCGAGAATAACACCGTGTATGCAAAATGGGAAGTCTGCTATTGTTTATGGTTTGGAAAATGGATATGGGTGCGGTTCAACAGAGTTCCACGTTATAAGAAATCATAATGAGAATTTGAATTTACGCTATATACATTTGCTTTTAAGATTGCCCGCAGTGTTAAGAGATGCAATGAAATCCTTTACGGGCTCAGCAGGGCAACAACGTGTTCCAAAATCATATTTAGAGCAATTGTCTGTGCCTGTGCCTTCATTAAACATTCAAAGCACAATTGTTGAGCATATCAACAAGCAAAAAGAGCAAATCAAGCAGTTGAGGCAACAAGCGGAGAACTTGAGAAAAGAAGCATTGGAAGAATTTGAAAAGGAGATATTTGAATAGATATGGCAAGCAGTTATTTTAGATTACAATATCTTAAGATAAAGAATTATAAGAACATTAAATGCATTGAGTTCGATTTCTCAAATAAAGATGGCATTACCGTTTTGATTGGCAATAATGGTTGTGGTAAAAGCAATGTTTTGGAAGCTTTGTCATCCATTTTCGCAGGATTGTATCAGAACAGACTGCATAAACCTGATTTTGACTATGTTATCCGATACAGAATTAACGATAACGTTGTCGAAATATCATTTTCGGGGGCGACTTACACAATTAGCGTGAATGATAAACCATTCAACCAAACGGATTTCAGCAAACTTAAAGATTTTTTACCGAAGAATGTTATCGCTTGTTATAGTGGCGAAAGCCAACGTCTTTGGGAAAAATATTATTGGCCGTATTATAGCAATTACATATCTGCAATAAAGAAATCTGCAACAATTCCAGAGTTGCCGATGATATATATCAATCGGTACAATATTGAAATTGCTTTATTGACTTTATTTTTTTACAATTTTGAAGATTTCAAGGACGTTCGGGATTTTTGCAACAAAACATTGAAAATAAAGAGCGTTCAAAATATCACGTTGTATTATGATGCTAAAAAAATAAAAGAATGGAGCAATAATGCTGTTCTACAGATGGTGAAAGTACTGAATGATGCGGATGGTGCTTCTATTCTATCTGCGGACAAAATAGTTCTGTCTTTAGACGAGTTCAATCGCAAATTGTCATATATGGGAGAACGGGAATTGTTCAAGGTTCTCTATGCGGCAACTATGCCTAAAGATGACAAAGTGATTACATTCGTAGAATTAAAGTTGGAACTTAACAATGGCGATGTTATCAGCAGTTCTGATTTGAGCGAAGGAGAAAAGAAACATCTCTTAATGGAAGTGATTCTTGAAACTCTTGCCGATGAAAATTCGCTCTTGCTTTTTGATGAGCCTGACGCTCACATTCATTTGTGCAGAAAGGCCGAGTTGAAGGATTTGTTTGATAAATTCAATAATAGAGAAAATGTAATCACTACCCATTCGCCGACATTGGCTGTAAAATTTGACAACAAACATATAGAAGGCTTGTGTTTGGATAATAATGGTTATACTTCAAAAATTGATGGAGACAAAGCAAAACTTGTGGCTGAATTGACTAATGGAATGTGGAATGTCCAAGAACAAAACATTTTCTTGTCTTCAAACAAACCCATCACACTCTTGGTTGAAGGAAAAACTGACAAAATACACATAGAAGAAGCATTTAAACGATTAAAAGCAGAATATCAAGATTTAGATTTTGACATTTTCGCAATGAATAGTTCTGAACATATTCGTGAAGTTCTAATCGGGTTGTCGTGTTCGGAGATTCAATGGCAAAAGAAATTCATTGGTATTTTTGATAACGACACTGCTGGTCAGAAAGACATAACAAATGGCTTTGAAAAAGAAACATCTAACAATGCTATAAAACACATAAAGTATAAGGATGGTGTTTCATCAAAATCTTTTTATGCTTTTTTATTGCCCAAATCAGAAGGTTTCAAAGAGAGTTTTACGATAGAAAATTGCTATGACGCAAAAAAATATGAAGAAGCATATAACCAAGCTGTGGAAGAAAAGAAAGGTCATTTTGATGGTTTGTCAATTGACACAATAGCAGATAATATCAAAAATAAATCTAAAACGATATTGGCAGAACAGGCAAAAGATTTTGAACCAAAAGATTTTGAAGGTTTCAAATCTATATTTGATATCATTCAGGAAATAAATAAGTTGTAAAGGGTGTACTAAATAATTATGCTGGAGTGGCACTGTTATAAAGCGTTCTTTTCATTCAATATCATCTTTATCCCCTTCTAATCGCTCTATCCGAAAAATTGGTAATTCTTTCCGCAACAGATATATCCGCCCCAAAAAGCAGAATCTCTATTTTTGCATTGTAACATTTAAAATAGTTCAAAATGAATAAACTGAAATCAATAGTTCTTGCTGTTTCGGCCTTGCTGATAAGTACATTTTGCAATGGTCAAACCACTAAAAATCAAAACAATATGAGCAAATCAATCGTAATTTTCTTTTCCCACGCGGGCGACAACTACTCGGTGGGCAACGTTGAGGTGGGCAACACGAAAATTGTGGCTGACTATATAAGCGAAATCGCTGGCGCAGAGCAGTTTGAAATCGTCACGCACAAGTACGACGGAATGGCATACACGCCGCTCACCCGTCTGGCTCAAGAGGAAGCCAACAAGGGCGAGTTGCCGCCGTATGAGGGCTCGGCACCCGACCTAAGCGGCTACGACACGGTGTTCATCGGCGGGCCTGTTTGGTGGGGAACCTATCCGCAGGTAATGTTCACGCTGTTCAAAGATATCAATCTTAACGGCAAAACCGTCTATCCGTTCACCACGCACGAAGGCAGCGGTCTGGCAAGTTGTGTGAGCGACGTGAAAAAATCCTTCCCGAAAGCCAACGTGCAGAAAGGATTCTCGATTTACGGACACGAAGTCAGCACTGGAAAGGCGAAGGTTGAAAAGTGGCTGAAATCGATTGGGTATTAATGAATTACGACGGCGTGCCTGAGTTATGAAGAATGTATATATAAAGAATCACATAAAAGTGAAAAGACTCATCACTTTCATATTTTTAATTATGTCAGCAGAAATGGTTATGTCACAGAAAGTTACCAGCACGCAAAGCACTGACGGATTGATTGTCCGCATTGCCGAAATCGAGGTTTATCCCGAATACTTGATTTATCAAGTATTTTCGTTGTAACATCATCGTTGCTGATTTGTAGTCTTAAACCTTTCGCCTACGAAACCAGACGATTCTGTCCCTTCAACCAAGTCGATATGCTTGAATAGTGGTGGCGTGGGTTCAAGATTGTAATAGTCGAGCTCGGCTATCGGAAGGCTGAAATAGGCCAACTTGTCGTAGCTTGTGTAGAGGCGTGACAAGACGGAATTGTTATTATAAATCCAACGCTTTGTTTCGTCATCGACATTAAAGCTCACAATTCCAGAACAACGTACGGAAATCCGCCCAGCAAACGACAAAATCTCAACATTCGGATTCGCCTTCAACTCTTTGTAAACAGCCTTTTCAGCAGATGTGGCGAAATACAAAGTCGTATTTTCCTGTTTCATTATCTGGAAGATACGAATTTTAGGACTTCCTTCGCTACAAGTGGCGAATGCGACTTCGTTGTGACTTTTCAGAAAATCTAATGCTTGTTGTAACATGTCGAAATAAAGTAGAAAACAGTCTGGGAATCAAACCAGATAATCCCCAAACTGTTTGTTATCTACACTATTTGTAAAGCGCTTGTGCAAGTGCGTCAACGTCGCCCGGTATTTGCGGATATGCTGCTTTCAACGCCTCGGCAAATTGTGCGGCATCGGTTTTCTCATTGCGCAGTTGTTTTACTTTTTCAAGATATTCCACACGAGCCTCAACTGCTGGTTTCTCTACCAATCCGCCATGTCCGCCGATAAAATATTTGCAACCTGAAGCAAGAGCAAATTTAGTTGCTTCCAACTCAGCATCAATGGCAGCAGCACTGCCCAACTGAAGCGGACTCATGTGTGCCGTGTAGTAAGCCCAGTGGCTGTAGAACACTTGATTGCCAATAATGATTGAGGCACCCGGAAAATCGCTTGCCGCACCTCGTTCAAAACGGAAATCGACGCCTGCATAATTCTGTGTGCTGCCAAACGGCACTTCGCTTGCTTTCTGTGTCGGAAGGGCGACCATTGTCTCACCAAACTGCTGTGCAAATCCTTTCATCATTCCACCATAAACTGGTCCTTCGATAAAGGCAGGCATACCTTCGGGCATCACAATCGGCAATTTGTCTGAACCGCCTAAATGGTAATCGGTGATGTCGGTAACAACCTTTTTCCCAAGTTCGGCAATGTAATCGGCAAACTCCTTGGCATTCACTTTGAAAAGTGGATACTCCATCACTACAAGTCCGTCTTGTCCCTCGATGATGAACGACGCGTCGGCCATAACATCGTTCGAGTTGTACACGTGCAGGCGAAACCCATCGAGCTCATACGCCTGAAATTGTCCTACTGTCTGTTTCATTTCTGTATTGTTTTGATTAGTTTTACTATTGTTGCAGCTTACAAGTAACATGGCCGCTGCCGCCATTGTCAGAATTCGTTTCATCTTTTTATGTTTTAAATTTTACTATTATTTTTTTTTGTTGATGCAAATATCGTATTATTCTGAATATCAAACAAGTAGATACCAAAAGTGGGATGCTTACCAAAAAGTAGGAATTGTGAGAAATGAGGCTTTTGCAAGCAGAAAAATTTTTTGAAAAAAATTTTCGGTATCTTTCGGGAACTTACTATCTTTGCGTTGTATTAATATAAAAGGGAAACTATGCGTAAAATAAACAAACCTATTGATGAGCAGTACAAAAACTGCCCTATTCGCAATGTGGTTGACAAATTCGGCGACAAATGGTCGTTGTTGGTGCTTTGGCAACTCGATAACAAAGGAACCTTACGATTTGGCGAACTTCACAGAGAGATGGCTGACTGCTCGCAAAAAATGCTTTCGCAGACACTCAAACAACTTGAGCATATCGGACTAATTAAGCGAACCGTCTATCCTGAAGTTCCGCCAAAGGTGGAATACAACCTTACGGAAAGCGGCAGTACGCTTATGCCGCATATAAACGGCTTGGTTGGCTGGGCAATCGACCATTTTGATGAGATAGCGATGGTTTGAACCGTCAGCATTTTGAGCAAATGTTCTGTTACGATTTGAAAACCACGCCAACCATATTGAAGCTCCCATTCAAAAACACATAAAATATCTCCTTAGCACTTTTAAAAATGGACAAAAATCAAAGATCTTAGGGGTATTGTGTATCTTTGAAACCGACTAATGTAAACAGATAAATTGGAATTTATGGAAATCAATAATAGACCCAACCCCAATGAGGCTTTTCCGAATCCGAAGATTCCAAGCCTCTGCTTCATCAAGAACGTGGTGAAGAACCCGCGTATCATCATCGGCGACTATA
>JAEEGJ010028163.1_pt1 | contig 11205 bp, 11 predicted proteins | sample 8958761 | NCBI WGS metagenome assembly JAEEGJ01 (sample SAMN16246546, study PRJNA631951) | gut metagenome | biome: gut microbiome; feature: rumen; material: RS-attached | host: Bos | place: Iran: Karaj | collected 2018-10
TTAAGAGATGTCCGAGTCCGAGATAAGTATTCTCATCGCTCATATCATTCTTGGTCTCGAAATGAAGTGTGATGGTGTCACCGCTTACATAAGCACCCTCAAATCCGAGCATATTCTTGGAGCTGCATGTATAAAGCTTGTCTCCGTAGGATTTTCCGCATCCCATGATGAGCACAAGGCACATAGTCATAAGTGCGGCGATCTTCAAAACATTCTTCTTCATTTTATTCCCCTCCCAAATCGCTGCCTTTTTTCCACGGCAACGTAGAACCATTATATCAGAAAATGAGCTATCCAACCAAAAGTAGGGAATCCGGAAATCCCCCACTTTCTCTGAAAACACCTTCGAAATCCGCCATGGAACACAACCGCACACCGGGATTACCATGACCTCATCAGACAGGCCACCCGCAGGAACCGACAACCGGCCGCGGGAAACCGGATACATCAACAAGCTTTTCAGACTAAAAGGAGGAAATATTATGATATCAATAATCGGTGCTTCAATACTTCTGCTTATCGCACTTCTCGAAACACTGCTCATATTCGGACTTCCGTTCGGAGAATTCACGATGGGAGGATATTACAAGGTCCTTCCGGGAAAGTACAGAGTCCTCGCCGCCATATCGATCATCATCATGGTCTTCGGCGCGCTCATGATTCTCCAGTGCGGCGGATATATGGGCAGATGGTTTCCCGCCAGGATAACAAGGTACATCTGCTTCGGCTTCACGATTTTCTTCGGCCTCAACGCGTTATTTAAGCACTATTCCGCAGGAAAAAAGGAAAGATGCATCTCGACCCCCATCGCAATGATAGCGGCATCCCTCTTTTTCCTTACGATATTGGGTTCTTAAATATTCTTCCCCCTCCCGGGCTAAACTTCACGGAGCGAATGCCGATATACAATATGAGGTATATTCTCCTGAAACGGATTTCAGGAAAAACGTATAAGCCGGCTTTATCAGGAAGGCCGGAAGATACACGGAGGTATCGGTATGAAGATCTGTGAAGCAAGGCCCACATACTATCAGAACAGGCGGACGCTGGTCGATCAGCTCAGAACCCTGTCCAAGCAAAAGGAAAAAGCAGAGGCAAGCTACCGCGTTACCGGAGACAGCAAGTTCTCGGAAGAAGCGGCAACCCTCGAGCTGAACATAAAGGACACCGAGAAGGCCTTCGAGGAAAACCAGGCCGTTCTCGATTCGATTGCGGAACAGCATGCTGCCGTATGGAACATGGAAGTGTCCAAACAGCAGGGCGATGCCATGAAGGAAGAGATGGAGAACATGGGCAAGATAATGACTGTTTTCCGCAGACTGGCCCATGGCGACACCGTTCCCCTCTCCGATGAAAAAAAACTGGCAGAGTACGACGAGAAGATGTACACCATGGCAAAGAATATGCAGGCCATGGCCAGACAGCTGGAGAAAGAGCACGAAGACCACGATTCCCTCTGGGAGGATGAAGAAAAGAAGGAATATCCCGACCCCGGGGAGGTTGCGGACAATTCCGAATACGCAGGCCCCCTTCCCGATATACAGATTCCCGAGGTCGCACCGCCCGAAACAGGCGAGATCACAGAATAACAAAAAGCCGATGGCCGCATCCGCAGCCACCGGCTTTTTTAGGGGAGTCAGTCTGATATTACAATTGTTGTTAAGGTAGTGTTTTCATCATACTCCGTAGCCTGAACATCATCGATATCAAGGTTGGAAGAATCAACCTCATAATAGGTCTTTCCGGACGAGGGTGAATCCCCGATATCTGCGGAGTATGCGCCGTTTGTCTTGATATCCGTGAGATTGAAGTAAGTATATGCATTCGAGGGATCTTCAACATGGATGTAGAGATTTCCGTTCTCGTCGATCAGGTCGGTAACATCTTCCGTCAGATTCTTGTATGTGAAGATGATCCTTCCGTCATCAGTGGGATTAAGGCGGCACTCGTTGTTAAATAATTTGACAAGCTCCTCGGCGCTGAGACCCACCTCATTGCCGTCAGCATCATATGACATTCCGCCAAATCCCATGGTCTCCTCGCCGTTCTCATCATATACGGCATAGGTTCCCTCACCGGTCTGAACAACCTCGACTTCCTGCCTGCTTCCGTTCAGCCACATATTAAAAGTGGTGCGGATGCCTCCGATATCATTCGCATAGCATACGCCTGCGCTGCCGAGCGCTATTGTTGCTACGGTTATTGCTGCCGCTGCCGCGCGGCTTATTCCATGTATTGCTCTGAAATTCATTATCTTACCCTTTCCGCTTTCTTCCGGGGTCTTGCACTTTTCCCGGAAATCCTCGGAGAGATGTAATGTATTAAAAGTTTTTTGGTATCTGTCCTTATTACTCATCTTCCCATCCCTCCAGCTTAGTCTTTAATATTTTGCGGCCGTTTAATAATCTTGTTTTTACGGTGTTTTCAGAGACTTTCAATATATCCGCGATCTCTTTGATCTTGTACTCTTCGTAATAGAAGAGGTGTATGACTATTCGGTACTTTTCGGGCAATGCCAGGACTTCATCCATCAGCGATCTGTCAGACGGTTCCTCGAACGAAAGTGAGTCCATATATTCTTCATAGGATGTTCGGTTCCTGTTCCAGAAAAGTCTCTTCGTGCTCTTTGCGGCGTTGATCGTTACTCTCAGCAGCCAGGCCTTTAAATGTTCCTCGGATTCGAAGTCCTTGTCCGTGTGGTAAAGCCTTATCAGGGCATCCTGGACCGCATCCTCCGCATCCTGCCGCTGCCTGCATATGTTAAATGCCGCAGCGTAGAGTCTGTCCGAATATTTCGTATATATATTGTCAAAATCCATTGTCATCTGAAGTGCTCCGCGTAGACGTCTTACACATATAATACGTTCGGGATACGAAAAAGGTTTTGTTTTACAAAAAAATTTTTATATTTTTTCGTTTTGTTGTCAATTGGCATAGTGTATTATTGAAGAAAGCCGTTTAACCGTCCCCAAAAGGAGGAAAATATGAGCAAGAAATCACCTGTAAAGTCAATACTCGCCGGAATCTGCGCACTCGCGGGCTGTGCATTCTTCGCAAATGTTGCCGCAGTTTTCGCATCAAGCCGCAAAAATGCCGAGAAGCTCGAAAAGCACCCGGATGCAAATAACTATATGGAAGCGGTAATGCTCCAGAAGAGCACCATCGAGATAAAACCCGATGTCCAGTACGCTTACATCACCGTAGTTACAAGTGCCGTAGACATCATCGTTCCCAGACCCACGCACGATGTCATGAACATCGACATCACCTCCGTCCTCGGCAGGGTCAATATCGACCTTCCCGTCGATGTAACCGTAAGAAGCGAAGGATCCAACCATATGAACTATACCCAGGATGGCGAAGAGGGCGCTCCCGTTATCAATCTCCTTGTAAAGGACAGCGCATCATCCCTTACCGTAAGTTTCGACGAACTTAACGCTTAAGTCAGCTTTCACAAGGCTCAGCTACGCCCCATCAACGGAGGAATCATGAGAGTAACCGTTAATCTCAATGACGAAGACTATATCGAATACAACATTAACCACCAGTTCGGCACAAAAACAGGCAAAGATGCCATTATGCTGGGAAAAATTATTCATGTGATTCTTTGTATAGGACTCATCATATTCATCTGTACCCTCGATGCCGGCCCCATCCTCACCGTGATCGAGATTGCGGCTGTAATAGGTATTTATGCATACTTGCTCATATCCTATGACAGCAGAATGAAAAAAAGGATCCGCAAAAAAGTCGAGCAGATCAAAAAGACCGGAAAGCTTCCCTACGAACCCGAAGCTACCATAGATCTCAATGACGACTGTATTATGGAATACACCCCCTCCACCACCAGAAGGATCGAGTGGAAGGATATCGAGCAGGTCCGTACCGACGAAGAACACGCATATCTTCAGTTCAGCACGATGCAGGCGCTCCTCATCCCCTTCCGCTGCGTGGGAGATCAGAGGGATCAGCTCATGAACCTCGTCCTTGCAAAGACCGGCCTTCAGCTTAACAAGTAATGGAAAGTACATTTGCGGGCATTCCCGTATCAGTTGAATATAAGAAAACATCCCGCCTTTCGATGACATTCGACAAAGGCGGGACTCTTATTGTGACCGTTCCTTTAAGGGCAACCGAAAGCGACATCCTCAGGTTCCTTAATGACCACAGGCGCTGGATACGCATCCACTACACCAAAGCTGTCGCCTTTGCGGAAGCCCACGAGGACATCAGGGTCGAAGAAGGAGGACTCCTCCCCTATCTCGGGGAAAACCTCACAGTCCGGATCGGCGGCAGAACACGCATCACTAAGATCAATAACGAGATTACCTTCCCCGAAGGCGCGGATGAAGAGGAATATATCAAGTGGCTCAAAAAGAAGGCAAAGGAATACCTTCCCGCAAAGCTTGCCCTCATATCCGAGAGCACCGGCATCCCTTTCCGCAGGACAAGGATATCCGGCGCCAAAAAAAGCTGGGGGTCATGTTCTCCCGACGGCACGATCTCCCTTTCCTGGAGACTTATGATGTGCCCGCCCGAAGCTATTGATTACGTCATAGTCCACGAACTCTGCCACAGGCTACATATGGACCACTCCCAGGAATTCTGGGCCGAGGTTGAATCCCGCATGCCCGATTATAAAAAAAGGAAGAAGTGGCTCGATGCCAACTCCTTCCTCATGGACCTTTTCGAGTGACCTGTCCGCACCTTTCCGGGGCGCAGACCGGGCACTTTTCTTATTATATGGGAAATACGAATTCCGTTACGAACTCATGGCCGTAAGGCTTGGGCAGGCATTCCACCGACATATCCCCGCCGTATTTCTCCGCAGCTTCCTTCGCGCTTTCCAGTCCGAAACCGTGCTCCGACTTGTTCGCCTTCGATGATATTATCCTGTCGCCTACATAAACGGGGGCATCGTTGCAGGGATTTACCATCGATATCATGAAGAACTTCTCGGTCTTCTTAAATGTCAGCTCTATTACCTTGTACGAAGGATCGAGGTCTACAAACCTGTCATCAGAAACCGCTTCTATCGCATTGTCGAGTATATTACCCAGGATCTTGCATATATCAACGGGTGAGAATTCGACATCCGTTATCACTCCCGAAACATTAAGCGTAACTCCCGCCTTCTCTGCCTTATTCTTCTTATCGGAGATTATCGCATCGGTTATCGTGTCTCCGGTATGCGCACTCACTTCCGCGCTCTCGATATTCTGCGATATCTCACCGATGTATTCCTTCATTCTGTCGTAGTCGCCCTTTTCGAGAAGCATCAGAAGAACCTGCATATTGTTCTTCATATCGTGCTTTATCGCACGGATCTTCTTGTTCGCCTCGGCGCTTGCCTCGAAATACCTCGCCTCAGATTCGACGAGCTCCCGGTTTACGCGGTTTATTTCGAGAAGGTCCTGCCTCTCCTTCCTTGCCGCCCTTATATAGAAGATCAGCGTAACGAACGCGAGCGCGGAGAGCATGAATACCATGTACAGAGGCTTGTCAAGAATATACGGCTCTCTCTCAAAATCTATGATCGGAACAAATGCCGAGAAGATGTTGAGTACAAGGAAGAGTCCCAGGATCAGCGAGATCGGAAGCGGTGAATCATCCTTCTTCTTACGCATCTTCGCTATCAGGAAAAAGAGAACAGCCTCAAATATGACCGCAAAAATGTTATAGGGAGTATAACGGTACGAAACATACAGCCCAACCTGATCGTCCGATGTGATAATAAGTTCCCTAAGTCCGCAGAGAAGCGAATTGATATCTGTCAGAATATCCATAGACATGAAGACTATGAAGATCCTCTTCCATCTCTTCTCTATCAGATGCCTGCCGATGTAGATCATCAGCATCAGGGAAGTAAAGATGAGTGCAATGTCCGACCCGACAGTTACATTTTGGTTTATTTCAAGCTGAATCAGGGAAAAAGCGATCCCGGTCAGGAGACCGAGTATCATCGAGACGATATATGTGCGCCTCGTATTCTTAAGTTTGTACCTGAGAACTTCCGCGATAAAGTAAACATTCAGCGGAGCATACAGTGTCGCAGGCAGGATTGTATTTAAAAACTGCGTCATCTTCCCGTTCTCCGTATGAATTCAAAAAGCCTCTGCTTCACATCCGCCGCGGCACTTCTCGATACCGGGAGCACATCACCGTTATCCATGTTCACATCGCCGCTTCCGAGTTTCGATACACGTGCAAGATTTATATAGTACGACCTGTGGCATTTGAAGAAGTCCTTCGACACCTCGTCCACAAGCTTCATGCCCTCGGCAAACTTCATCCTTACCTCGGCACTGTCATCCGTGAAAACAAACCTCGTCGAATTGTTCGCTGCCTCTATATAAACAAGCGAAGATATCGGACGGATGACTTCCTCACCGTCCACTTTGAGAACTATCTTCTCTTCAACTTTAATCTTATTCTCGAGATCCTTAAGAGTCTCCCTGAGCTTCTCTTTGTCTACGGGCTTACCCAGGAACCTGAACGCGCCGACCTCATAGCCGTCCATCGCCATTTCGGTATGGCTTGTCATGAAAATAATGGGGATATCCTTGGAATATGACCTGATCGTTCTCGCCGTCTCCATGCCGTCAAGTCCCTTCATCTCTATATCAAGGAATACGGCATCAAGCTCGAAACCGGTCTTGAAGCTGCCGATGATGGATTCACCATCGGAATAATGAAAACAGCTCACCTCGCCCTTTCCGTAGAGCGAGGTGATCGTTTCGTCTATCTGTCTTCTGAATAAACTTTCATCATCTACGATTGCTATACGCATGTAGGTATTTTATCACTTATCCGACAGTCTTGCCATTATCGAGGGTGATGACCCTTGTTCCGTAGGAAGCGCACTTTTCGGAGTGGGTTACCTGAAGGATGGTCATGCCCTTCTCCTGATTGAGCTTCTTGAAAAGCTCCATGATCTCCACGGTGGACTTGGAATCGAGGTTACCGGTGGGCTCATCGGCAAGGATGACTGCGGGATTTCCGAGAAGCGCCCTTGCGATCGCTACTCTCTGCTGCTGACCGCCGGAAAGGGTTGCGGGCATCGCATGTCTCTTCTCGGTAAGGCCTGTGATCTCGAGGATCTCATCAAGCTGCTTTTTGAGTTCGCTCTTCTTCTTGCCGTTTACGGTTTCGGGAAGGAGGATATTGTCCTCTACATTGAGGTTCATGACCAGGTTGTAGAACTGGAACACGAATCCGAGCTTGTCGAGTCTGAGTTTGGAAAGCTTCGAGTCCTTAAGTGACCCGATGTCCTCTCCGCAGAGCGTGATCTTTCCTTCGAAATCCCTGTCGAGTCCTCCGATGAGGTACAGAAGGGTTGACTTACCGGATCCCGATGCACCCATGAGGGATACGAACTCTCCCTCTCCGACATACATGCTCGCCTCATCGAGGACACGGTTTAAATTGGTTCCTTTACCAAATGTCTTACTGACACTGTTTACTTCAATTACGGTATTCATATATTCTTCTCCCTTATTATTCATACTTAAGCTGCTCGGACAGTTTCATCTTTCTCATGTTCTTGATGGGGAACAGTACCGTGAGTGCAAAGACTACGCACATGATCACCCAGAGGGTAACTACGGTTGAAAGATGGACCTCAACGGGCATGTAGATATTGTCGGCAGCGTTGACTGCTTTCTCTATGACAACGGTAAGGAGTGCTCCGAAAGTGCATCCAACGGTCGCCGAAGTGATCGAGGTTATGAGCATCTCGCCGAACAGAATTCCCGAAAGGGTCTTCTTACTCATCGATGTCGAGATCATTACGGCGCATTCCTTCTTCCTGCCTTCAAATCCGATGAGCTGGTTGGTGGTCATACCGATGCAGGTCATTATGAGGGCTACTATGATGACGATTATATAAACACGCTTTGATTGCGCAGCATCTTTTTCGGTTTCCTCGGCAAGTTCCTGTAAGGTCTGGACCTTGGATGCAGACTTTGCGGCATAGGTCTCGATCATATCCTTTACGGTTTCGGGATCGTCCGCCCTGACGAGCATATTTGCGGGATAATCGTGATATATGCTCTTGAACTCATCCTCTGAGATCAAGAAGTCATTCTTCAGGGACTCGTAGGACTTGATCTTGAAAACGCCGGCGATCGTGTATTCCTTCCTGATGGGGAATACGCCGTCGGGATCGAACGTGATCACAAGCGTATCACCTACCGAATATCCGTTTCTCTTAGCCCATCCGTTATCCACGTAGATGGTTCCTTCCTCGATTCTCTCGGGAAGATCGGTAAGACCGTGGTAGTACTTGTATCCGCCGTCAGGCATTCCGAAGAACTGACCGGCTATTTCCTTCTCTTCGTCTCCGAAATAGACATATCCGACCTTGGAGTATACGAACTCGGTATCGGAAACGCTGTCAAGGTAAGGTACGAATGAAAGCTTCGATGCCTTGTCGGCTACGGTAACCACAACATCGCAGTCATATATACCTGCAGATGTGTAATCCATCAGCGATGATGCAAGTATATATATGATCATGCACATGGTCGCGGATGTTGCGCACAGAACTCCGCTCGAAACGGTGCTCTTTCTGGAGATAGCTTCCCTTGAAGCAAGTGAAAGCTTACCCTTTTCACGCTTTTCGGCGAAAGCAGTGATCACATGGGTCACGCCCTTCAGTATGAGCGGGAAAAGGAAGGACAGTGCAATAACCGATGCGATAAGGCATATACCGCAGGCAACCATTCCCTTTCCGAAGATAAGAAGAACAAGTGCGAGAACCGTAAGTACGATTCCGGCGATAATGGTGGTTCTGCTGAATCTGTAAGCGGTGTCCCTGTTATCGAAGATGATATCCCTGATAGATATCCTAAGTGCCTTAACGACTGCCTTGAGAGGGATCAGGCACTCGATCAGTACCGCAACAATGACAACCGATGCAACGAGAACGGGTGAAAGCATGGGAACAGTAAGTTCTATGGATGATCCGTCACCGGTCTCAACCATAAGAAGGATATCGTACATAGGTCCCCTGATCCACATATACAGAAGGATTCCGGGTACGCTTCCGAGGATCGCATATGTCACATTCTCAAGCAAAAGAATGAATGCGGTCAGTCTGGAGCTTAATCCGAGACTGCGAAGGGTTCCGATAAATGACATCCTGTCCGCAACGATCCTTTCACATATCGAGAAGGTAATGAATATTACAAGAAGGAATGCCACCGCAAAAAGAATGAAGAGAAGTCCGAAGAGCTCATTGAGGATCTCATTCATCTCATCGGTCATCGCAAAACGCATGACATTGTCTTTGCCGAACTCTTCCTTGAGCATTTCCTCTGCTGCATCAATCTGAGTATCATCGAGGATGTCGATCATAAGTCTTCCGGGTGAAGGCTTTCCGCAGGAGAGAACCTGTGCGGTCTCAGTACTTACAACTGCGCTCTTTCCGCTGAAAAGGAAATTCTTCGCATCGGATACAACAACATCGTCAACGGAAAGAAGAACTTCATTTCCTGCATTGTCGTGAACCTTGAGAGGAGTTCCGTACTTATATCCGATGGCCGATGCAAGCTGATCCGTAATGATCACATGATATTTGGGGATGAGCGTAGCATCGAGGAATCCGAACTTGTGGGCCGCGATGGTATCTACACCGTAGATGTAGAAATCATCGGTGGTAACAAACGCATACTCTCCCTCGATATCCGAATAGATGGTATCGGTGAAGTATGCCATACTCATCGACTCATATTCAGGAAATCCTTCCGGAATCCTGTCTTCGTTGATAACGGACATGTAAGCCGTAAGGTCGGTATCTCCGTAGACCTCGCTGAACAGTCCGACCATCAGGTTCTTCATACTCGAAGAAAGGTCGAAGCAGAACAGCGCGGAAAACGCACATACGAAGATCGAAAAGATAACAAGCAGTGACCTTAAGGGTTTACCGAATATATTCTTTAGTGTTGTTTTAAGTATCAATCCCATTTTTCTGACCCCCTTAATGCCATCTCGAGATGCGATCTTCGGGAGCTATGTACATTCCGTCTCCTTCTTTCACATCGTATGTTTCGTAGAATGCGTCAATAGTTGAAAGTATGGCATTTACTCTTATGACCGCGGGGCTGTGCACATCATATTCGAGCTGCTGTAACAGTGAGGAATCCGCTCTCTTCTCACACCAGATCTTCGCAAAGTTCGTAAAGAGCTTCTCTCTGTCTGCCTGAGTGCGTGCAAGTGAAGTTATGCACTCCATTGCTCCGAGATCGGCATAGTTTTCCCCAAGTGTCAGCTCTCCGTCCACATGGTAAACTCCGAATACGGTGAAGTTATTTTCAAAATATGCCTGAGCAACTTCGTTCCTTGCACTCAGAGTGTCCATATCCGAAGACTCTATCCATGAAGGATCGTATATTCCGTTCTGGTTGAAAAGAATACAGTTACTGTCGAATGCATGTCCCATCTCATGTGCGACTACCATTCCGAGTCCACCGAGATTGGTGTAATAATCCTGGGTAAGATCAAAGAAGGGCTTGTTCATGATCGCAACGGTGATGGTGATGTTATTGAGTGAAGGATCATAACATGCGTTGAACTCCTGCATGTACATACCAACTGCCTTTCTGTCTCCGGGCTTTCCGATCTTCTCCGCAAGATACTGACCGTAAAGTCTCTTGTATGAGAGCCAGAACTCGAAGTAATCGTTTCCCTTGATATTCCTGTATACGGAAGGATCCATCCTCTCAACATCAGCACCAGTTACATAGACGATATTATCCAGCTTTTTAAGAAGGCCGTTTCTCGTAGACTGACTGAGCCAGTCTGCATTCGTGATAAGAACCCTGTAGCCCTCCCTTATGTCGTCGCACATCGAAACAAGTGCATCGTCCATAGCCTGTGAATAATATCTGTCGATATAGAGGGGATCGGTCTGCTGGCCAAAAGTCATCATAACTTCATCGAGAACAAGTTCATCCTTGGGCTTGTAATCGATATTCCTGTACTGTTCAAGCTTATCGTATCCGTATACGATGAATCTCTTATACTGCTCTGCGAGTGCTACCATCTTCCAGCACTTGAGTGCTTCCAGATTATCCTCTGTGATCAGCGCGTTTATCGCTGCGACCTGTCCGGGATCGTAGATTCCCATCCTGTCGACGATCGAAGGATCGACTCCCAGGTCCTTCAGGTATTTATCCAGATCCACGTTGGTAAGGAGTGCGTCGG
>JAEEGJ010028169.1_pt1 | contig 11204 bp, 9 predicted proteins | sample 8958761 | NCBI WGS metagenome assembly JAEEGJ01 (sample SAMN16246546, study PRJNA631951) | gut metagenome | biome: gut microbiome; feature: rumen; material: RS-attached | host: Bos | place: Iran: Karaj | collected 2018-10
TCCCGGTCGGCTTTCACGCGGTAATTCGCCTCCACAAAGGGAATGATGCTTTTCACCATGTCTTCTCCGAAGAGGGGCACTTCGCCCATCATGTCCGGAGTCTCGATGGTGCCGTTGGGCATCACGACGATCATCGGGACGATCTTCCCCTCTGCCAGCAGGTTGTCAAGAATCCAGCCCGCTGCGCCCACTCCGGGCCACGAGGCGTCGTTGTCGCCGCCGCCATGAATCAGATAGAGCACGGGCAGCGCCTCGGCGGATTTCTCATAGCCGGCCGGAGTCCAGACATGCATACGGCGAAGACAGTTCAGAGTGGAAGACCAATACCAGCGCTGCGCTACTGCACCATGCGGCACGTTCTTTACATAACTTTCGCCCTTGGTGAATACGGAAGCCTGTTCGGCGGAAAGCGGCGCTTTGGGGTCCTGAACCCGCACGCCATCCACCAGGAAGCTGTAGCGGAAGCAGCCGTCGGCGAGACCTTCGCAGAGGCCCTGCCATACGCCGTCGGCATTCTTCTCGAACTTCACGGGCTTGTCCCAGGGCAGGTCGCCGGTAACGGCAACGGTCTTGGCCTCAGGGGCATAGAGCTGGAACAACACCTTTCCGCCGGGCAGTACGCGGACGGACTGCAGGGTGTCGTTCGGGGTAGGCTGCCGGAACCATTGTGCCGACAACGGCAGTGAGCAGCCCAGAAGGGCTGCCACTACCGCCAAGGCCATAGTGAACTTGCGCATAAGCCTACTTGAAGAGCTTCTGTGCGAAGGTGTTCAGATAGAGACGCCAGTTTGCCCAGACGTGGCCGCCGTCGGAGACGAAGTACTCGTGGTCGAGGCCCTGCTCGGTGAGCTTGGCGTGCATTTCCTCGGCCCCTTTGAACAGGAAGTCCGTGTTGCCGCAGGCCAGGAAGTAGAGCTTGACGCCTGCTTTCTTGAGGGCTGCGATCTGCTCGGGCGTGGCGCTGCCGGCAGCGGAGAGCGGGCAGATGTAGTCGAAGAGTTCCGGATAGAGAATCGAAGCGGAGATGGTATGGCCACCACCCATCGAGAGGCCGGCGATGGCGCGCGAAGCCGGTTTCGGAATGGCGCGGAAGTTCTTCTCGATGAACGGAACGATCTCCGTGCACAGGCTCCGTACGTAGCCGTTCATGACGAGGTCACGCTCGGCTTCGCTCATTTTCTCGAAGGCTTCGCGGTCCCAGCGGTTACCCATGGGCTTCTCCGGGATGTTGAGGGTGCGGGCGGCAGCCTGATTGGCGTTGCCGTTCGGCATGACCACGATCATCGGCTCGGCCAGGCCTTTCTCGATCAGGTTGTCGAGGATCTGGGCGGTGCGGCCCATCGAGGTCCAGGCCTCCTCGTCTCCACCGGCTCCGTGAAGGAGGTAGAGGACAGGGTATTTCTTCTTGGGGTTGGCCTCGTAGCCATAAGGGGTGTAAACGGTCAGACGACGGTTGATGCCGAGGATCTTGCTGTCATACCAGGGATGGCTGACAGTACCGCGCTGGTTGGCCTCGACGTAGTTTTCGCTGCGCTCGCCGGGGATGATGACCATGCTGAGGAAGCGGGTACCGTCACGCTGTACAAGGATGTTCTGAGGGTCGTTGACAGAGACGCCGTCCACTACGAAGTTGTAGGTATAAATCTCCGGGCGCGGGCAAGGGATCTTGACTTCCCATACATTGTTGGCTCCGCGGACCATGTCCATCGGACGGGTCCAGGAAGTGCTGAGACGCACATAGGTGGCGTAGTCGGCACGGAAGCGGAAGGTAACGCTGTCATTCTGGATCTCAGGGGAAACGACGCGGCCGCCTCCTCTCTGGAAGTTGGCCAGTTCCTGAGCGTTCAAGGCTCCTGCAACCATGCAGAGCGATGCGATAACGGTAAGGATTTTTTTCATATACGGAATAATTAAAAGGTGTGTTTTTGCAAAGATACGTAAACACGTTGTTCGCGATTATACCTAAACGTCAATCTTTTTTCAGATATGTTCAACCTTTGTTCTTTGATTAAGCTCAGCTTATTCGTATATTAGCGATATGAAAAGAATTGCGTGTTTCATCATAGCCGTTTTGGCACTTGTCGCCTGCGGGCCTGCATCTACTGAGCCGGCCTACATCGTTCAGGTGTCGCTTGGAAGCTGGGATTCTCCGGATTATACTGCCGGGGAGATCATAGACCGAATAGATTCAGTCAGTTCCCTCATCAATGTGAAGAAGGTCATCATCGGCTGGAGCATGGACAAGGACATATACCACCGTGTAGGGTCCTTCCTGCACGATAAAGGCATCGAAATGCTCCTGTGGCTACCCGTATTCGCTGAAACGGATGAAGTCTGCGATAATATACCTGCAGTCGACCTCTGGGGTGATGTTCCGGCCAATTACGACCTGGCGGCCGGGGAAGGCTTCCGCTTCAACTGCCCGTCCGACCCGCGCAACGCCGCCAACATCATAGCCCTTTATGACCGTTGTTTCAGTGACTGTGGCTTTGACGGCGTGTTCCTTGACCGTATCCGTACCCAATCATTCGTCGGAGGTGTGAGCGGAGTACTCAGCTGCGGCTGCCCGGAGTGCGTGCGGCGCTTTGCGGTAGAAGGCGTCGACATCGATGCAGTAAAGGAAGAATATGCCTTGAAAGGTGACGGATTCTTCTCGGTCAGTTTCTATGCTCCCGAGACCGGTTTCGTTTTCGAAAACCCCGTCGCAGCGTCCTATTTCAAGGCCAAGGGACATGTCGTCAGTGGCGCTGTAGCAGCCATTGCAGACAGTCTGCGCAGCCGCTGCCTCGAGATCGGCATGGATCTGTATGCACCCTTTATGGCACCTTTCGTCGGCCAGGACTACAGCATCCTTTCGCAGCATGCCGACTTCATCAAGCCGATGCTCTATCGCATGACTTTCGCTCCAGCGGGAATGGGATTCGAGTATGATTTGTTGCGGGATGCCGTCCCTGATGCCTCCGGATATCCTGAGTTTGCGATGGAACTCGCCTTCCTCGATTCACAGCTTGATGCCATGGCTCCCTATCCTTGTGCGAAGTATCCCGGCATCGAGATCAACTATCGTGAAGGTGTCGCTCCGACGTCTCCCGGGTATGTGACGGAGTCGCTCGAAGCTGTCATCGCCCACTCCTTTGAAGGAGCAGTACTGTCCTGGAACATTATGGAAGCCCCCGACTCGCATATCGCCTGTCTGGGCAGATAATATCAAAAATGAAATATATGAAAAGGGTATTTGTTTTATCGCTCGCGGTTTTCGCAATCTGCATTTTATGCAGTTCCATCAATCGTGTGAACGGGAAGGATGTCCCCAAGGACAATGAAACCGTCTTCCAGTTTGAGCAGAACAACAAGACAGCTCTCAAGCAGAGCGTCATCGGAGAAAAGTTCCTGGACCTGGAGGAGGCCGACCGTAACGGCGACCTTCACAAACTCAGCGAGTATGTTGGAAAAGGGAAGTGGGTACTTGTCGATTTCTGGGCATCCTGGTGCGGGCCCTGCAAGGTTGAGATGCCCAATGTCGTTGCCGCCTACAAGAAGTATCACGACAAAGGATTCGAAGTCGTTGGCCTGTCTTTCGACCGTGAGAAGGATCCCTGGCTGAGGGCAATTACCGAGTGGGATATGCCCTGGATTCATCTCTCTGACCTTAAGTACTGGGATACGGTTGCCAGGACTGTGTACAATGTCGACGCCATCCCCGACAATCTCCTGATCGATCCCGAAGGCACCATAGTTGCCCGTGGCCTCCGCGGTAAAGCCCTTGAAGACAGGCTGACGGCGATATTCAAGTAAGTGAACATATTTTGCTCCCTTTTTCTTAACTTTACGGACGAAACTTAATTAATAACTTTTTCTATGGCAAAATCAGACATCAAGAAGCAGAATTCTCCTGAGATCACTGTCATCTGGAAGGAGAATGTCCCTGAGGCCACTTATTTCAAGAGCAACGACTACAGCATCGTTGCCAAGGTGGAGAACGGACAGTATATTATCACCAGATACGGCTGGGATGAGGATCCCGACAAGGGAGAGAGCCTCATCGTCTCCAAGAAAGATACCCTCCGGCTGATGGACAGCCTGAGGGTTAAGAATCCTGATACCCTCGTCAGGGCTCTTGGAAAGAGGTTTGCGCTCAAGGACCCGCACAACTCTTTCGCCAAGATACGTACATCCCTCATGCGCAGAGGCATTCCTTATAAACAAGTATAAGATGAGAGTACATTCCAAACTTCTTTGTGTAATCGCCTTTTGCCTTCTGGCTTTCTCCTGCGGAGAAAATACTCAGCGTTCCAACAGTGAAGACTTCTTTACGGACACAGTAGCATCTGCGCTGGCTAACGGCGGGCAGATAGACCTTGGCGAACTTCAATGGACAAGGGAACCCGGATCATTCACCATCAATGGCGACACATTGACCGTTACCACTTTGCCCCACACCGATCTCTGGCAGCGCACATACTATCATTTCCGCAATGACAATGCCCCGGTCTTCCAGATGCAGACCGAGGAACAGTATTTCAGTTTTGTAGTAAAGACTGATTTCACGCAGAGTCACCAGCGTTTCGACCAGTGTGGCATTGTCATGTACCTGGACAGTGACAACTGGCTCAAGGGCTCGGTGGAGTTTGAGAGCGAAGAGTTCCAGCATCTGGGAAGCGTCGCCACCAATCACGGGTACTCGGACTGGGCCACCACGGCCATCCCGGCCGATGTGAAGACTATGTGGTACCGTTTCTCACGCCGGGCGGACGATTACTGTATAGAATGCTCCAGCGACGGGGTCAATTTCAGCCAGATGCGTATCTGCAACATGTACGCAGGCGCCGACAGGATCAGTTTCGGCGTTTATGCCTGTTCGCCTGAAGAGTCATCCTTCACGGCCGTTTTTACGGACATGAAGGTTACAGAGTGCATGTGGAAGGCCCACGACGGCCAGCAGCCTGACGAATAACGGCTGCCGGCCCTGGGCCTCGCCGGATCAAGCCCACTCGAAGTTCTCTTTCTCTGCACCGAGAGTGATTATCCCTGCTCCAGCAATGCCTTCACCTCTTCGCGGTGCTCGTACAAGGCACAGCCGCCGGTATGCTCTCCACCGACCAGGTGCGCATCCCTGAGTTTCCGGAACAAAGGCGATGCGAGTGCGCCTTTCACGCCCAGTTCCACGACGCTGCTATCGCTGAAAGGGGAGAAGGGGCAGGGCTCTGCGCTGCCGTCGGGGCCGATATGGAAGAAGCCCCTTCCGGCTGCCAGGCAGCCACCCATATTCTTTTCATCTCCCGGGAAAGAAATGATGATCATATCCTTGAAACACTCGCTCTGGCGGTCCTGCACTGCCTCCATGTCCTTCAGCTCATCTTCACCCAAAGCGAGGTGCTCTGTGCCGGGCTCAGTGGGTACATACTCCACATAGATGATGAGCTTGCACCCGAGGTCACGTAAATGCCCGACAAAAGCGTCGGAAGTCACGAGCCCGAGATTCTCCGTCGTGACTGTAATGCTGGTGCCGAAGAACAAGTCTTCATCGTGCAGCATCTCAACGGACAACATCGCACGCTTGTACATCCCTTTCCCACGACGCTCGTCCGTCGACTGTTCCAGGCCTTCGATACTGATGACCGGGATCATGTTCAGGTGTTTTTTGAGGAAAGAGATGTATGAGGGACCTATAAGGGTGCCATTGGTGAAGATAGGGAATATCATGTCCTCGACGTCCGCAACGCGCTCCAGGATGTCCCGGCGCATCATAGGCTCGCCTCCGGCCAGAAGAGCGAAGTTGATGCCGAGTGATGCAGCCTCTGTGAAAATGGCTTTCCATTGGTCGGGAGAAAGCGATTCTTTACGGCCTTCAGAGCTGTCAGATGCAATACCGTTGGCTCGTGCGTAGCAACCCTTGCAATGGAGGTTGCAGGTAGTGGCTATGGAACAGATAAGGAACGGCGGCACGTCCAGGCCATCTTTCTCCTTTAAGGCTGCACGGCGTCTCTCAGACTTCAGGAAAGTCTGTTGAAGGCGCCATACCGCCTTGGCTTCCAGAGGATTGCGGAGGACGTTGCTGTATGCCTTGGCCATAATACGACGTATGGCGTCGCTCATGTGCCGCTGCAGGTCTATCGTTCCCATTTGTCAGTAGTTTTTTCAAAGATAGGTAGAATTACGGAACAACTATTTTAATTACTGTAATTATTCCTAAATTTGGAATCGAAACAAGTTCAGCTAACTCGAAAGACTTTACTGTATGAAACGAACTTTGGCTGTTGCACTGTTCCTGATTCTCGCTTCATTCCCCCTAGTAGCCCAAGAGAACAGGATCAGCGGCCCTGAAGGAAAGATTTCCTTCAAAATCAGTCTTCCCGACGGATTCAACCCTCGTACCGACCGCTGTCCGATGGTCATCCTGATGCATGGCATCTTCTCCAGCAAGGATTACAATCCAATGCCAGCATTTGCAAAAAGCCTTGCCCGGGCGGGGATAGCGTCCATCCGTTTTGACTTCGACGGTCACGGAAAGAGTGCCGGGCGCATGCAGGATATGACCATAGAAAAAGAGCTTGCAGATGCCAGGGCTGTCTGGGATTATGTCAATGCCTTGCCGTACGTCGAAGGTGTAGGCCTTCTCGGACATTCGCAGGGAGGCGTGATAGCCTCTATGACCGCCGGTCGGCTCGCTGACGAAGGTGCCGCTCCGGACGGGGTTATACTGATTGCACCGGGATCGGTCATCAAGGAAGCCTGCCAGGGAGGAAAGTTCTTCAATGCCCGTTTCGACCCCAAGGATCCTCCGGAGTTCATCCGCTGCTGGGGGCTGATGAAGTTGGGACGGGAATACCTTCTGACGACACAGCAACTGGATATTTATGGGACAGCATCATCATATAAAGGCCCTGTGAGGATCATCCACGGGACAAATGACAACATAGTCCCCATGTGGTGCAGCGAGAGATTCGTAAAAACTTATGGAGACCAGTCAGAACTGGTGATCATTGAAGGCGAGAATCATCTGATCTCCAGAAAGCGGAAAGATGTGGCAGTCTCCGTGACAGAGTTTTATAGGACCCTGTGGTCCCCGCAACTGTGATTTGCTCCATACGAAACAAAATCGTAAATTTGTTATTGCACACTCATTAGACCCATTTCGTTCAGGCGATGACTTTCAATACTTACGGAGACCGGAATAATCCCTGCCTGCTGCTTCTGCCGGGGTTGGGTGTTTCCCACGAGATTTTTCTTCCTTTGGTCAAACTCCTGGAGGACAGGTTTTTTGTCATCGCTGCAGGCGTGGACGGCTTCCTCATAGGAGAGAAGTCCTGCTTTACTTCAGTTGACGACCAGGCAGCCAAGGCGATCGCCTACGTCCAGGAGCACCTGGGCGGCCATCTGAATGTCGCTTATGGCCTGTCTCTCGGAGGAAAGATCCTTTCCAGGATACTGGAGCGAAATGAGATTGTCATCGACCACGCAATAATGGACGCTGCACCTTTGTTGCCCTTACCTAAATGGAGCGTAGATCCGCTTCGTTATTATCAGAGTTTCAATGTCTGGACATGTTACCACTGGACGGGTTTCTGGAAATGGGTGTTCCACTCCCATTATTTCGATGTCCTGCTGGATGAATGCAGGAAGGTCTGGCCATACGGAAAAGGCAAGGCAGTACGCGACGGCTATAAAGACGTCTATACCAACAGGCTCGAGTCCATCCACGGAGCAGATATACACTATTGGTACGGCACCAAGGAAGCATTCGTCGCCAGGCCGCAGGCGGAGCATCTGAAGAAGATATGCCCTGATGCGCACGTGGTCGTATTCCCGGGCATGAACCACGGACAGTTTTTGGTGGATCATCCGGACGAAGTCGCGAGCAGGATCAAAAAGATAAATGGCAATGATTAACGGGAGCAGATGTCTGGGAATATGATTGAAGTCCGGCTATAAATCCTTATATTTACGGACATCAACTGATTGAAGATTTAATAACAATAGAGACATGAGACGTTTAGCATCTATCGTTTTCGCGGCCGTCCTCTTCGGAACGGTTGCCGTTGCCCAGCCCGGCGGGCGTATGCCGGATCCTGAGAATGTCGTCCTGACCAAGCGGGCAGCCACTCAGCAGGCCTATGGCGGACCGACCAATCCCCAGGGCAGGTCATACAATTTCACGCCGACTTTCTATGTCTATCCCGACACGAAGCTGGACAAGGCTGGTGCGGAAGCCCTGCTCGCTGAAATGGGCATCCAGCCTATCCTGGATGCCAACTACGGTGTTGCCATCGTAATCAATCCCCTTGGAGACAAATACGATGCTGACAAGGATTTCGAAGCCTTCGTCGCACAGTTCAACCGCAGCCGCAGCGGTAATCTGAAAGTCATCGGCATCGGTGCCGGTGCGACCTTCGTCAATCAGGTTATCGCCCCCAAGGCCGGGGACCATATCGCAGGTATCCTCACGGTTGGCGGCCAACCGGCCAAACTCGCTAAGAATGTCGACTCCTTCGGCGTCCCGGCCTATGTGTCCGGCAAGAAAACTGCCGCCAAGGTTGCCCAGGCTTACGTTGCTCTGAACAAGGCAGTGCCGTCCGGAGACCACTTCATCAATCCCGGCGAAGAACTGCTGACGGTATATTCCGACCCGGCTGACCGTCCGCTCGATGCGGTTGTCGCGGATGCATGGAAGTGCGTCCTTGGCCGCAACTATCGCTTCAACAACTATAAGCATACCCAGTACGAGGGGCAGCAGTTCGGGCAGTACGGCCCGTACGAGCTTGAGCCTTATCTCGACTGCGAGGCCCTGGGCGTTACCAGGAATATCGTCGAACAGGCATCCGGCAGGCAGGCAGATGCCCCCAAGCAGCTTTGGTATGAGTACTGGCCGGAAGGGCTCCTTGAAGGCGCACCTGCCCAGAGCGTCCCGGTCGTAGTCCTGCTTCATGGTAATACCAACGATCCGCGCACGCAGGCCGAAACCTCCGGCTTCATCCAGCTGGCAGCGAAGGAGCGTTTCTTCGTCGTCGAGATGGAATGGCAGGGGAGCGTCAGCTACCAGGCCATGGGTCATGATGGCATTGAAACGGTTCTCTATCAGTTGTTTGCAAAGTATCCGCAACTTGATCCCTCCAGGGTATATGCCGAAGGCCTTTCGGCCGGTTCGATGACCGCAAGTGCGCTCGGCATCAAGAAATCCCATGTCTTCACGGCCGTTGGCGGCCATTCCGGCGGCATCATGGGCGGAATGGGAGGCGCTTTCCCGGGACTCAATCCCATTTGGAACGAGGCGACCCAGAAACGTGGCGCAGTCGAGATGCCGTACTGTTCGGTACTTGGTACGGCGGACAACGTAGTGCCGTTCATCCGGCCCGACAACTGGAAAGGCAACGGCTATCTCAATGCCTGGAATGCATACCAGCAGATGAACGGTATGGAGGTCATCCGCGACCTGGATTTCTCCGTCGACCCTCTCTTCGGCATGCGTCTGCGCGACCGTGAAACCATCACGACGAACAAGGGTGCAGGCATCCAGATCGAGACCGGCCAGCTGTACAAGGGCAATGTGCCCCTGATCAAGATTGTCGCGGTGAAGGACTATGGCCATTGGAACTTCCAGCCTACCGCACAGATAATGTGGGACTTCTTCAAGCAGTTCCGCCGCGACCCCGAAACGAAAAAACTTATCTATTTAGGGAAATGATAAACTTCTGAATTATTGTTGGTAAATGTTACTTAAGTGTATTCTTCTGATCCTGTTCTTTGCCGTGATGATCGGTGTCGGCATCTATTGCCGCCGTACCGCATCTGACGTGCAGGGTTTTGTCCTGGGAGGCCGCAATGTCGGCTCCTGGCTTACGGCATTCGCATTCGGCACATCTTATTTTTCTGCGGTCATCTTTGTGGGATACGCAGGCCAGTTCGGCTGGAAGTACGGCCTTGCCGCCACTTGGATCGGCATCGGCAATGCCCTCATCGGCTCGCTGCTCGCGTGGAGGATCCTCGGGCGCCGCACGCGCCTGATGACGCAGCATCTGCAGAGCGCCACTATGCCCGATTTCTTCGGAAAGCGCTTCTTCAGCGATGCGCTCAAGGTCGCGGCGTCCGTTATCGTGTTCGTTTTCCTCATCCCTTATACGGCATCGCTTTATAATGGATTGTCGCGTCTGTTCAGCATGGCTTTCAATGTCGACTATGTCTGGTGCGTACTGGGAATGGCGATCCTGACCGGCATCTATGTGCTGGTTGGAGGCTATATGGCGACTGCGGTGAATGACTTCATCCAGGGATTGATCATGCTGGTGGGTATCTGTGCCGTGATCGGCTCCGTGCTCGCGGGCAACGGCGGTTTCACGGGGGCCGTGCAGAGCCTCTCACAGATTCCCTCCGAGACTGCTCCCGGCCTTAACGGCGCATTCGTATCGTTCCTCGGCCCCCAGCCCATCTATCTGCTTGGCGTCGTGCTGCTGACATCGCTGGGAACCTGGGGCCTGCCGCAGATGGTGGGCAAGTTCTACGCCATCCGCAACGAAGCGGCCATCCGCAAGGGCACCTTCATCTCCACCTTCTTCGCCATCATAGTGGCGGGAGGATGCTATTTCCTCGGAGGATTCGGCCGGCTTTACAGCCAGAGCATCGAGTATACAGCGGCAGGAACGCCGGTTTACGACAGTATCGTCCCGTCGATGCTCGCGTCCCTTCCGGACCTTATGATAGGCGTTGTGATCATCCTTGTACTCTCGGCTTCGATGTCGACGCTTTCCTCGCTGGTGCTCACTTCCGGATCCACCCTTACCCTTGACATCATCGACCCGGCAGTGGCGAAGATGCGTGCAAGCTCCCGTCGCCTCGGCGAGCGCAACAAACTCCTGTTCATCCGCCTGCTGGTCCTTTTCTTCATCATCGTGTCTTCGGTCATCGCCATTGTCCAGGCCAAGAGTTCCGTCACGTTCATCGCCCAGTTGATGGGTATTTCGTGGGGAGCGCTCGCCGGCGCTTTCCTTGCCCCGTTCCTCTATGGCCTTTACTGGAAGCGCACTACGCCCGCAGCGGTGTGGGTATCCTTCATCTCGGGCGTGGCAGTGATGTGCGGCTGTATGTATTGCACGTTCACGGGCAAGACTTTCATCAGCCCTTACTTCACCTCTCCGATCAACGCCGGTGTCCTGGCAATGCTGCTGGGCCTGGTGATAGTACCTGTTGTCAGCCTGCTTCCCAAGGTGAAC
>JAEEGJ010028170.1_pt1 | contig 11203 bp, 17 predicted proteins | sample 8958761 | NCBI WGS metagenome assembly JAEEGJ01 (sample SAMN16246546, study PRJNA631951) | gut metagenome | biome: gut microbiome; feature: rumen; material: RS-attached | host: Bos | place: Iran: Karaj | collected 2018-10
CATGTACTCGATGCAAATACTGCGCTTTAAGGCGCGACTGAATTTTTGTCTACTCATAATTCTTAAATGATATTAAAATTTTAACATTTAAGCCTTTATGGGAGTCAACCTATTTCAGTACAAGACAAATTATGGCTCAGTCCGAATTATCTGTTAAAATCTGGAATGTTTTTCTCTAAAAGATCTTTGTAAAATCTTTTAATATGTTCTTTGCTATTTATATATATTATTTTGTCTGTTTTTTGTATCCATTTATACACTGCATCAATCATGATGGAGTTTGGTAGCCATTCGTATTTTGCATATTCTACAGTTTGTGACTCTAATTTCTTTTGATACAAGAAAATATCAATATAGTGCTTTTTCAGAAGACAATCCAAATGCTCGGCTTTACTATACTGTTGATATGCTTTTGCTTTGGCTTCATTTTCTTCTTTATAAAAACGCTCATATGGTATTGTTGGTGTAAAAGAACTAGTATAACCAGAATCAAATGCCAATTCAATCTTTTTTTCACAAAACCATTTTTTTAAATATTCATCTAAATACTTTATAGAATATGACTTATATTCATAAAAATAATCATCTCGACCAACTCTATTTACATGCTCATGCTCTATTTCAATTTTATATGATTCAAACACTTCATATGGATTGAAATCTCTTACAAGATCGCAGATTCCTTTTATAGCTTTTCCATCAATAGGGAATTTTAAATTTTCATCCCCTTGTATTCCATTATCTAATAATTTTACCAAATCATCCGATATCTCAGTGTATTTTTCATTTTTATCATCTTTTAGAAAATACCGAGTATGTTTATCGTGGGGTGATTTTTTCTGGATGTAATGGAATGCGGAAATTGATGCCAACTTATAATGTCCAAAATTGGAATATTTTATTTCATCAAATCCACAAGTAGTATTTTTGATGTCATTATATGGTATATTTAACAGGTTTGAAAGAGCACCTTTCCCCTCAAAAAACAATCTACTAATTTTATCTATTTCTGGAAGTTTCCTCGGACATGGAATTAAGTTTGTTGCTACATAATTATCATTTTTTATAAACAAAACAATCTGAAAAAGTCCAACCCTTTTCATTGAATACTCTTTTTCACTATCATAATACCACAATTTATTTGTGTTATCTAGTATAAGCCCCCAAATATCGCTGAAACAACTATCATTGGGGATAGAAACACCAATTCCAATGTTGAGATTATCTTCTTTAATATACATATTAATTGAATTAAAGAGTTTGTTCCACTGTTATTTATTCTCGTACAGATATTTGTACGATTGCAAAAATACAAATACTTTTTGATACTATCTCAACTAATCAGTGTCTTTTATAATTTATTAGCCGAATTATTAGCTTTTTCTCTCCTATGATTATACCACCTATATATTGGTGTATCTCGCAATGATGCGCCCGAAGCCACCCTTTTGTTTCCTTGTGGCAGACTGCCGTTCTTGGCTTTTTCTCCTTGTGGACTTCTTTCTTCTTGGCTGAGTCTCTGCTTGTTGACGAGCATCGCAGTCTGGCCGTCTTCTGTAATCCTTCCTCCTTCAGTCGTAGCCCTCGCGTCTGGCTCCAGCAGGTGCTCCAATCTGGAATCAGTATCATTCCTGCAGCCTCGGTGCTTATGGCTGACCGGATGATCTCTTTCACATCTTCTGTGCTGTCCGGCTTACTGCGTGAATCGGTACTGCTTGCTGAAGCATCGTTGATAGCGTCCTTTACCGGCTAACCCTGTACGATTGTTCTTATTCCGCCTTCTTCAACTCTGCCTTTTTCGGGCGAAGCAACAACACTTACTTTTACCGTCGCAAAGTTAGTGCAAGCCGCATTCTGCAAGTACCAGATGCCTTATTCCCTGAATTTTTTCAAAAACTTTTTGCCGTCTGCCGTGCATCCAATAAAAACTTTTCTGGCCCAAGGGTGAAATAATTCGGTAATTCCTTGCATTCCATGCTTTCCTTGCTAACTCTTAAAGCAACGTTAAAAATAAATGTTTCACTTCTAAAAAATTCAGAAAAATGAAAAAGATCGAGAACAATTTCGTAGTAACAGGATTCGTAGGTAAGGACGCAGAAATCCGTCAGTTTTCAACCGCAAGCGTAGCTCGCTTCTCACTCGCTGTAGGCCGTACAGAGAAGAACGGTGAAGAGACCACCCGCACTTCAGCCTTCATGAACATCGAGGCCTGGCGCAAGAACGAGAACGCCGCTTCCTTCGACAAGCTCACCAAGGGAGCCATGATCACTGTCGAGGGCTACTTCAAGCCTGAGGAGTGGCAGGACAACGAAGGCGTAAAGCACAACCGCGTGTTGCTCGTGGCCAACAAGTTCTACGAGACTCCCGAGAAGGAGGAAGCTCCTGCTCCAGAGGAGAAGAAGACCACCAAGAAAGGCAAGTAAGCCTTTCCTGACTCTCACAAAAGGGCGGCTTCGGTCGCCTTTTTTCATGCTTTGTCCCTGAATGTTATACGCTTGCGCCCACACCATGAAGCCCTCTGTCCTGTTCCCACATCGAGAGACTTTTCTTTCATGTCATCAAGGCTGACGTGAGAGTAAAGTCACTCATGGGGAATGTCAACCGCAAACCGTCATACGTTCATCTGCCAACAAACTCGGTGAGTTCGTTCCGAATGCTCACTGAATTTGTTCTTGCTGACTGCATGACCATTTGCTCTAATGGCTGACGGCAGACCAGAGGACTTCATTTCCCAACCCTTATTTTCTGACACTAAATACTACGTTCAGTCCATTTGTATAACGTGAACGAGTCTTCCTTTGGCTTATAACCTACGCCCACACCATAAAGCCATCAGTCCTGTTCCCCATAGAAAGACTTTCCATTCATGTCAGCAAAGCATGACGTGAGAGAAAAGTCACTCTACGGGGAATGTGCAACCGCAAACCGTCATTCGGTTATCTTCGAACAAATACGGTGAGTTCGTTCCGAATGCTCACTGAATTTGTTCTTGCTGACCGCACGACCATTTGCCAGGAAGGTTGCCAGGCAGTCCTGAAGGTTTATTCCCATCCCTTTCTCCCTGCACTAAGGCTACGCTCCGTCCAACTCTACGCTGTGAACAGGTCTTCTTTACATTATAGCCAACGCCCACACCATGCCAGGGCCGACAGTGACAGTTTCTGCCTATAAGCGGACTTTTGTTCTTGGTCGAGATGACTAATAAAAAAGCCCACTTGCAGAAAGGCGGTGGTGAGAAGATTCCTCCAGCCTTTGCCAGTAAGGGTGGGGAAGGAACTAAACACTCCTTCCTCACCTTTACCGGCTTTTCGGCTGTATGACACTTCTCTGTACCACCACTGGCTGTGACCGCCAGCCTTGGCATCCCGCCCATACTGTTATACTCCGATTATCTTCCTGTCGCCGTCTGTGATTCCGGGATTCTTTTTCTGCGAAGTTACCGTGTCCCTCGCAATCTGCAAGTCGTGCCTTGTGAACAATCTTCCTTTTCTGCTGAAAAGAGTATTCTTCACGCCAGACTTGCCTTTATAGCTCTGGACACACTTCGGAAAGCAGAAAAATCTTCCCGATCACAGGCCGAAAGGCTTAAAGAAAGGGAAATAAAAAGTTTCAGAACTATGGCAACAAACAACATTCAAAACCGCCTGATTACTCCAGAACTGGAAGAGGCACTGAAGAGCTATCCTCTCTATTCACAGGATGGCAAGAAGAAGGATGCAACCTGCATCGTAGTATTTTCACTCGGCAATGTACGCTGGTATATTATGGAAGGACAGCGCGAAGGTGATGACTTCACTTTCTATGGTATCGTGGCAGGCTTACAGGAAACGGAGTATGGCTATGCTTCTGCTAATGAAATGGCAAGCATCGCCTATGATGCAAGTGAGTACGGACTCGGAACGCTGAGATTTGAGCAAGACAGGCAGTTTAAGCCCTGCAACCTCTCTGAGATTGAGGATGAAGAGCTGCAGGAGTTCCTTTCCCGTCTCTATGACAAAGACTGATGTATAACCAATAAACATAGAAGATTATGAAGATTATCGTAATGAACAGCGCAGATACGCGCATTGAGGTTTTGAGCGTCCCCGACAATATGCCGGAGGAGGACATCGAGTTATTCCTGGCAGAGCATGACTATTCGCTCAACAACATTTCTTGGATGGCTGCACCCGTTGACTTTGTGCCGGTGCAGTTCCATGAGTTCGACTTTGAGAATGATGTGGAAACACACACCGTGAGACATGGACGGTTGAAGGATTTCTCCATCTATGACAGTGTTCAGGAGGTGAAGCATCGTGAGCAGGAAGAGCTGGCCGAAGCACTCCGTCAGCATGGCGAGAAGGTTGATGAGGGCTATGAGTGGCATTTCGAGGGAGAATGTCCTATCGTGGCAGCTTACGACTACGACGAGCCTTGCGACGTGGTAGTACTTTCTGTGAGAGTGGATAAGAACGGCACACTGACCATCATCGGCGATGAGAAAAACGACAGGGGCAATGAGCATGAGATTTGTGCAAATGATATTTTTGCGGGGCACATGGATTTTATAACCTCAGAGATAGGATAGCACACCATGGGGATAGGTGGCGGACAAGCTGCCTGTTCCCTTTTACAATTTAGCGACATGAGACAGATATTTGTAGTTTACGAGACGGACGCATGGCACAGCACGAGCCATCGTGAATGTGCAGGGGTGTTCACCAGCAAATGGGCTGCCGTGAATGCCATTGTGATGAACCACCGCATAGAGCTGGACGAGTTCTTCAGTGAGGAAGAGATTAGAAAGACCTCAAAGCGGGTACTTGAACGCGAGGTAAGGCGCAGACTCCGCAAGGAGCTGGAATTTGCCTATCAGACACAGGGCTATGAGACCAACTACGACATCGAGGTCTGGAACATCAATGAGTGGTATCTGACAAAATATTAAGCGGTATGAAAAACAGAGAGCGTAAATCAATGATAGAGCAGTGGGTCACAGAGATAAACCCAAAGGCCATCCTCCGCGCTGCCGATGCCCGTTGTGGGGCAAGGTATGCCGTCTATGTGGTGCCAGCACCAGGAGAGTTCGGTACACGTTGCACGGACTACCTGCCGCTGGAGCAGCTGGAGCAGTACCTGTTAGGCGTATTCTATGCCAATGAGTTCAACAAGCTCATAGGCAGAAAGACAGGATGATGCGAAGCCCATGCGGCATCGCCCTCCTGACTCTACAGTCCGAAGGGCGATGCAACTATTCTATAAACTTTGTAGGTCAACTCTTATACCTTGACAGGAACTGTTATAGCTTGTCTGGTTCGCCATCGCTTGCGGTCGCTAACAGTTGTTACCGATCGTTACCGACTGTTATACATCGGTGTACATTGCTGTCCACCGAAGTACACTATAATCCACCGAAGTACACTGTTGTAGTCCACTGAAGTACACTATAGTCCACCGAAGTACACTGTTGTAGTTCATCGAAGTACACTATAGTCCACCAAAGTACACTGTTGTAGTTCATCGAAGTACACTATAGTTCACCAAAGTACACTGTTGTAGTTCATCGAAGTACACTATAGTTCACCTCAGTACATCGGAGTACACTCTTATAATGATCCTGTTTCCCAGGTTCCTTGTCGCCCGCGTGATTCCGGGAATCTTTTTCTGCGAAGTTACCGTGTCCGCTGCAATCTGCAAGTCGTGCCTTATGAACAATCTTCCTTTTCCTCAGAAAAGAGTATTCTTCATGTCAGACTTGCCTGTTTTGCATCAGCCACACTTCGGAAAGCAGAAAAATCTTCCCGATCACTTGGCCGAAAGGCTTCAAAGTTAGGGAAATAAAAGCTTTCAAGCAACATGGAAAAAGTCAAGGTTTACATCAAGGGTCAAGAGGACAAGGAACTATATAGTTTCCTCCGCTATTATCCTATGCGCATTAAGAACATAGGCATCGAGGATATTTTTTCGCGTCAGATGGTCTATGACTTCAAATCCGGACTCCTTCAGCAGAGCATCGCAAAGTGTGTTGCCAAGGAACTTGTTAGGATATACGGACGTAAGGTGAAGAATGTGGTTTTCTCCTGCATTCCTGCAAGCAGCCAAGAGAAGAACGAGATACGCAACAAGGCATTTTCAGCCCTTGTATGTCAGTTTTCGGGTGCCATTGACGGCTATTCCCATGTTAAGGTATTGGGAGAGCGCACCTCAGTCCATGGAACGAAAGTCAAGAAAGAAATCCGTGAGCAGCGCATGAACGAGCAGAACTCCATCGAGGTTGATGCGCCATTCTTCTTTGGCAAGAATGTGTGTATATGGGATGACATCGTAACCACCGGCACCTCATTCTGCTATTTCACCTCTCAGCTTGAAAAGGTTGGGGCGCACGTAACCAACGGATTCTTTCTCGGAAAGACATCATACAAATACAGACCACAATCATAAAAGTTACAATATGGAACAAACAAGATTCAGTAAGGCTGTCTCGGCAGCATTCACAGGACATCGATCCTGTCAGTATTCAATGAGGGACTGCATTAAGGCACGTCTCAGAGACTCTATTACCAAGGCTTATGAGCATGGCATCCGTAATTTCATCAGCGGCTTTGCCATCGGCTTTGATATGCTTGCGGCAGAGGTTGTCGTATCTATGAAGGTTGACTTCCCAGATATTACTCTGACTGCTGCAATCCCGTTCAATGGGCAGTCCATGCGTTACTCGCCTACAGACAAGCTCCGCTATGAACGGCTGATGAACCAGGCCGACGAGGTGATAGTGCTCAGTGAGAGCTACTACACTCGTTGCTACCTTGAACGGGACGAGTTCATGGTTGACCACTCTAATCTTCTGATAGCGTACTATGATGGTCGGGAGAAGGGTGGAACCTACTACACGGTGAAGAAGGCCACGAACCAGGGAGTCCGGGTGGTCAATCTCTTTTGAGTATTAACTAAACACATTGCGTATGAATGATATAACGGCAATCATCATCATCCCCATCGTATTCCGAATGTTTTTCGCCATTCTTGGAGGCTGGTGGAGAGGTGACAGGAGAAGTGATTTCCGCAGGGACAGGTGAGTATTTTTTCTTGGCAGAGTGCTATTTATGGTACTCATGGAAAACCCTTCGGAAAACAAGAGCTAAAAATAATCGCAAACCGAAGTTAAATAGTTTTGAGGGATGGTATTTTTTTGAATAATATTACCGTATTACTTGAAATAAGACTTAACTTTGTGGATGCATTATGGTAGCAGGTAACAGTATTTGAATTAAAATTTATCAGTATGAATAAGACAAAAATAATATCTGTAGCAAATCACAAGGGTGGAGTAGGAAAGACCACCACGGTAACAAGTGTAGGTGTGGGCCTGGCACGTAGGGGATTCAAGGTTCTTCTGGTTGACCTTGACGCTCAGGCGAACCTGACGAGCAGCCTTCTGGAAGAGGAACCGCCCATGACTCTCTATGACACACTCATAGAAGGACATGAATTGAGTATAGTCCATGTCATGGAGAATGTTGACATCATCCCTTCGAGTCTTGATTTATCATCGGCTGAACTGGAGTTGTCCTCCAAGATGGATCGGGAGTATATCCTCCTTGAACTGCTTGAAGAGGTGAAACGGGAGTATGACTATATTATCATAGACTGTCCTCCATCACTTGGACTTCTTACCATCAACGCCCTGGTGGCATCGACAGACCTGTATATCCCCATGACTGCCGAAGTACTGCCGACACGAGGTATGAATACACTCATACGGAGTATAGAAATGGTGAAGAAACGTGCCAATAAGGAGCTGAAGCTTTCTGGTATCATCTTCACTCGTTGGCATGGCAGGAACCTCAATAAGGCTCTGGAGAACCAACTGAGGAAACAGTTCGGCAATATCATCTTTGAGACGAAGATTCGCGAGAATATCTCAGTGGCAGAAGCACCTCTTTCTTCTACTGACATCTATACCTATAATCCCAAGTGTAACGGTGCAAAGGACTATGGTTCATTGGTTGAGGAGATTATCAAAAGAGGCTGATTCTGAGTGTGTTAATCATAGTAATATTATTATTAGTAATACTATTTCAAGTAATATACAATGGCAAAGAAGAACTTTGAAAAAGGGCTTGAAAAGCTGTTCTCAAATGTACAGTCATCTGAGCCGACAGAAGAAAAAGAAGAAGCTCCAGTGAAAGATGAATCTGCCGCTGACGAGCAGAACAATAGTAGGAGAGGTCGCCCGGCTTTACATAATAAAGTTATCAGATTCTGCACGATGGCAGATGATGACAAGGTTACAAAGATTAGGACGATAGCCGCCAGAGAGGGAATAGCAATCAAGGATTTGATGAATCTGGCTTTCGATAAGATCATCAATGAGTATGAAAAGAAGTATGGTGTAGTTAGGCTTCCGAAAGTCAAGAAAGGTGGCGATGTTTCCAAGGTCTTTGACCTTTCCTAATCTTCGGGGAATCTCAGTAAATGAGGTTCCCTTCTTCTTTCATAGGTAGAACACGAACTTTGTTCCCCTTGAACCTTCTCCGTCGTAATCAGATGCTATGGGGAACTGGCAGCATAGGTCACTAATAGCTTCCTCTTCGAGTGAAACTGTCAGTTCAAGAACGATAGCACTACGCCTTTCGTTATAGGTAAGATTCCAGATACACTCGCCCAGAACGGCATTGACTACCGTTCTAATCTCGTCCTGAGTGCGCCAAATGGAATCGAAGTCTTTCATAGATTCTTTATCACCTTGCACGGATTTCCTGCTGCAACAGTATTTGACGGAATATCACCTACTACGACGGAGCCGGCTCCTATGGTGACATTATCACCGATGGTTACTCCTGGAAGTATGGTCACGCTACCTCCAATCCATACATTATGGCCAATGGTGACAGGCTTCGCCCATTCCTGACGGCTGTTGCGCTCCACAGGGTCTGTACTATGGCAGGCCGTGTAGATGCTGACATTTGGACCGATAAAACAGTCATCACCAATGGTGACACTGGCTTCATCGAGGACGGTGAAGTTGAAGTTGGCAAAGAACCGTTTGCCTATGCTTATCTGTTTGCCATAATCGCAGCGGAACGGCTGGTTGATAAGAAACTCGTCATCAGCCGCATGACCAAGCAAGCCCTTCAGTATTTCCTTCATCCGTAGGGTTTCAGTCGGACGCAGTGAGTTGTATTCATAAAGAACCTCTCTTGTTGCCATTAACTCTTCTATCAATTCTGGGTCAACGGCTGAGTAAATCTCGCCTGCCAGCATTTTCTCTTTTTCTGTCATATACTACGCTGCTTTATAAGTTCAATAGCTTCTTTTCCTGTCAGATGCTCAATGTCGAAACGGATCATCTGCATACGGGAAAGGCCGCTCTCTATCTCCCTTTTCAAGCTTTCATCGTCATTCGGATTATAGCGGTTGCCCAGCATACGGGCCATTTCCAATTTTTCCGTTTCATCCTCGATGATGTGGATTCTGCCGAAGGCTATCACGCTACGGAAGAAGGTTGTGTATTTCTCAGGCTGAACATCATCCTTGTCTATGACACAGAAAGATGCCTTATCACACTTACGGATGGCATCCACCTTATGGCCAGCCAAAGCACTGTGGAAATACAACTTTCGCTCATGATAGACATAGCTGATAGGAACGGCATACGGATAATCATTATCACCCAGCAGTGCTAATGTACCTGCTGTTGCGTTCTGCAAAATGCCAATACTCTCTTCTTCAGAGAGCTGTTGGCGTTTGCGCCTCATTTCACGAAACTCACTCATAGCTCTTCCAAATAGTTTATCTTCTTTTCTGTCTTCTCAGCGTATGCTATCTCGCGTCTGGTACTATCGCCGATATAACCACCCACATTGATAACGAAGATTTCATCAGCAAGATCGATCTTTCTAAGGTGCATGTCATCAAGCATTTCCTTCGTGCCTGGTTTCCATACCTCATTGTCGCCGGAATGTCCGAACAGACCTACGCTGATGACTATACAACCATCCAGTGTCAGTCGTTTTTGAACTTCCAAAAACTGCTCTTTGAACCGTGTGCTTCCGCAGAGCGTGACTATCTTGTATTTTTGTATCATAATTAAATTTCTGTTATATTTACAATCATCCTAAGCTGTATCTTCTTACCGTCAGTCATTACTAATGTATGCTCATACTCATCGATGCGCTTTACATGACCTGTATAGGACTGATAGGAGCCCCCTTCCTTATGTTCGTCTGGCACGAAATACTCGATGGTAACAGATGGTTGTTTTGAAGGCTTGGATAATAGCAGTTTCATCTTACGGTTCAGCTCTTCATTACCAGATTCTCCCAAGTCTATCCAGTCATCAGTCACACGGTTTGATTCCTGAATGGCAGCATCATAGCCTGTCAATGCAGCAAAAGGTGCAAACTGGGCTGCCCGGTTCCACATCGACATCCTTGGGTGATGCTTTGGCTCGTAATGTGGGAGATTGATAATATCATCGTAATCGTGAGTCATGCCTTATGTCCTCCTATCTAATGATTTTAGCTTTCTGTAGGTTGGTTATATCGTTCCAGAATTCGGACTGTTCTTCTTCGCCATATTGCTCTGAGGACATTTCTGCAAGAATCGCATCGAGAAGCTGGATTTTCGTTATCTGAAGGTCGGGATCGACATCGATCTGATAGGTCACTATATCTCCCAGTGAACCTATGTGAACATTGTAAACAACGACCTTACCATCCCTTATTCTTACCTCAATATGCCTGCCGGAACCGTATTCAGGCTTTACCTTCAACAGTTCCTGGTAGAGCGGATAATCTGCATATTCCTCGGCATTTACGGATAGGATAAGTTCCCTTAGTGTCATATTATGTCGTTGCTCTTTGATTTCGTGTGCAAAGATACAAAAAAATAGGCGAAATAACACTGACATCCTTGAAAACAGGAACTTTTTTGATAACTATTAAAGATTGGGTAGGGGGAAACCCCACAATATTTTAGGGAAACTGACCTTTCAGAATAGGACTTTTCTCTTTCAGACCTCACCAAATCACCCTATCTTTGCACCGTGAACAAGAAACAAATGTCGAACCATTTAAAGAATAGGAGACAAAGTTATGAAGAAGTTTAATAAGGTGATCGCAGCCATGATGATGGCCATTACATTTGCAATGCCGGCAATGGCAGGTAATAAGAATCACAACGGCAAGAAGGACAAGGTCGTTGCAGTGAATAATAAGAAGGT
>JAEEGJ010028171.1_pt1 | contig 11203 bp, 8 predicted proteins | sample 8958761 | NCBI WGS metagenome assembly JAEEGJ01 (sample SAMN16246546, study PRJNA631951) | gut metagenome | biome: gut microbiome; feature: rumen; material: RS-attached | host: Bos | place: Iran: Karaj | collected 2018-10
GCTCATCAATGACGACGAGATGGCAATATGAGATTTCTTGTCAGGCACTTTCTTTTTCCCGGAATTGTGTAGGGGGTTAGGCTGGTGCAGCACGAACTCGCAGTAGTAGGAAATAATCAGCGTGGTCAGCGGCAAACCGATAATCAGTCCGATAAAGCCCAACACATACACCCACAACGACAACGAGAGGAAAATGATGGCGGGATTCAAGCCCATCTGATTCTTCATGATCGTGGGGATGAGCACCATGTCCTGAATCACCTGGCAGATGATGTAGGCAAGAATGACCCAGCCGAACATCACCCAAAAACTGCCGCCCGTGGCAGCCGTAGCCACCAGGCACAGGAAGGCCGCGATGGGTATCGAGATGAGCTGCAGGTAGGGCACCATATTGAGCACACCCACAAACATACCGAAGGCTATCGCCATGGGCAACCCGATGATATAGAACTCGATAGCGAATATCACTCCCACAAAGAAGGATACGGCTGCCTGACCGCGGAAGTAGCGGCTCATCGTGTCGGCCACGTCACCGAAGATGCGCAGCGCCATGCGCCGGTACTTGGGAGGTATCGCCCCCTTAAATCCACGAGACAATTTGTTGAAATCCAGCAGGATAAAGAACATGTACAGCAGCACGATGAACCACGACACGATGCTGAAAATCACACTCATGGTACCACCCACCACCGACCAGGCGCCCGAGAGCGTCTTGTTGATGATTTCCATCCACTGCTGCTTACTGAAGATCTCGTTAATCTTTTCCAAGTCAATGTAGCGCTGGATGAACTCGTTGATTTCGGCGGGGACATACGGCACTTTGAGTGAGGACTTGGCATAGGCTGCCAACTGCTTGGACATGACGCCGAACTCATCAATCAGGTAAGGGATGATGAGCCAGCACAGGCCCACTATCACCGCGATGACGATGACCAGAGCCAGCACGACGGCAATGCCGCGTGCCCTGATGCGCACCTTGCGCTGCAGCCACTCGACCAGCGGCTCGATGAGGTAGGCAAGGATGAATCCCACGACAAAAGGCATCAACACCGGACTCAGGTAGTTGACGAGCCAGACGCCCACAGCGATTGTGAGGACGGTCAGCACCATCCTGACCACGCGGTCAAAGTCATATTTCTTCTGTACTGTCTGTGGCATGTAAGTATAGAGTTTAATGTTTAGAGTTTAAAGGGCGATGGCCTCTTTTGATTTACTGAAAATTGATATCCACCTCGACGGGACAGTGGTCGCTGCCGTAGATCTCGGTGTGGATTTTGGCATCGGTCAAGCGTTCTTGCAGGCGGTTGCTCACCAGGAAGTAGTCAATGCGCCAGCCGGCATTCTTCTCGCGTGCCTTGAAGCGGTAGCTCCACCACGAATAGACATCGGCCACATCGGGGTTGAAGAAACGCCAAGTGTCAGTGAAACCAGAGCCGAGCAGAACGGTCATTTTCTCGCGTTCTTCATCGGTGAAACCTGCATTTCTGCGGTTGGTTTTAGGATTCTTGAGGTCGATTTCCTGATGAGCCACATTCAGGTCACCGCACACGATGACGGGTTTCTTCTTGTCTAGTTCCAGCAAGTAGGCACGGAAGGCGTCCTCCCAGGTCATGCGGTAGTCCAGGCGGCGCAGTTCATCCTGACTGTTGGGCGTGTAGCAGGTCACGAGATAGAAATCGGGCATTTCCAGCGTGATGACGCGACCCTCGTGGTCGTGCTCCTCAATCCCCAAGCCGTAGGTCACGTTCAACGGTTCATGTCGGCTAAAGATAGCAGTGCCCGAGTAGCCTTTCTTCTCGGCATAGTTCCAATAGGAGCGGTAACCTTCAAATTCCAGGTCCAGTTGCCCTGCTTGCATCTTGGTTTCCTGCAGGCAGAAGAAGTCGGCATCCAGCTCTTTGAAGATTTCACCAAAGCCTTTACCCACCACGGCCCTCAGTCCGTTCACGTTCCATGAGATGAATTTCATTGCAATATGTTTTATATTTTGAATTGTCGTTTTGCGGGATCATAAGAGATACCGGCTCTACCCAGGTCATTCAACAGCGCAATCATGTTGATGTTTGCGCTGGTGCAGAAGGTCTCCAAGTCCATATTGTTGGCTTTGAGCATCATGTTCACGTACTGTGACTTCATGTACGGGTCTGCAGGTAGATTCATCGCAATTTGGTTTATTAAGTTGCAAATATACTGCAAATCTTGTGCTAATTCACTATTTTGGATGATAAAAATAGTAATTTTGCACTTGATGATGAGCAAATTTCATCTGTTGGGGAATGATGCAGCACAGCTGGAGTTGCCGCAGCAATTCACTTGCCCGTTCTGCTATGAGCCGCATCCGTTGGCGCTCATGGCGGTTGAGCAGGTGCAGCGGTATGTCGCCACGCGAGCCGATTGGACCGTTGAATTGGGCGCTGGCAAGATGCTGGGAGTCCTCGTTGCCCAGGATGGTGAGGGCCGATTGGGCTTTCTCGCAGCTTTCTCTGGCAATCTGGCAGGCAAGGTGCATCATGACTATTTTGTGCCACCGGTCTATGACCTGCTTGACCCCCAAGGAGAGTTCAAGCAGGGCGAGGCGCAAATCACCGCCATCAACCATGAGGTGGAACGGTTGGAATCGTCCCCGGAATTGGCACGTTTGCAGCAGCACTTGACCGATGCCATGCGGAAAAAAGCCGATGAAATCGACAATTTCAAGGAGATGATGGCACATCACAAGCGTGAGCGGGACGAGCGCCGTAAGGCCGCAGATTTCTCCCCCGAGGAGCACGAAGCTCTCTTGAACCAGAGCCGGTTTGAGAAGGCCGAATTGAAGCGAATCAGGCAACGCCATGAGGTGGAATTGGCCGAAATCTCCGATGAAATGGGGGCTTTTCAACGCCGCATTGACCTTCTGAAGGCTCGTCGCAAGACCATGAGTGAGGCGCTACAGGAGCGCATATTCCGACTTTTTATCGTGGCCAATGCCCGTGGTGAGCGACGTGACTTGGTCGAGGTCTTCAGGCCTTTGGGCACCCTGCCCCCTGCTGGGGCAGGGGAGTGTTGTGCCCCGCGATTGCTCAATTACGCCTTTGTCAACGGTTTGCACCCCCTATGTATGGCAGAATTCTGGTGGGGGGAATCGCCTGTCGGCGAGGTGCGGCATCATGGTCATTTTTATCCCGCTTGCCGCAGCAAGTGCAAACCCATCCTCGACTTTATGCTTCAAGGGCTTGACGTGGAGGAGAATCGGCTCGGGCAGCCAATGGAAGGAACCGACCTTGATGTGGTCTATGATGACCAGTGGCTAACCGTCGTCAACAAGCCATCGGGAATGCTGACCGTGCCAGGCAAGTTGCTGGAGGACAGCTTGCTCACCCGCTATCAGGACGCTCACCCCGAAGCTAGTGGCCCCATCGTGGTACATCGCCTGGATCAGGAAACATCAGGACTTGTCATTTTTGCCAAGGACAAAGCGACCCACAAGGCCTTGCAGCAGCAATTTGAGAACCATACCATCGAGAAACACTATATCGCCTTGCTCCAAGGCATCGTCCAGCAGGATAAAGGTATCATTGACTTGCCTATCAGGCCTGATGTGGAAGATCGGCCGCGCCAACGGGTAGATAATGAAAACGGCAAGCCGGCTGTGACCCGCTATTGTGTATTGGAACGTAAGGATGGCATGACACGGGTCCTGTTTGAACCGCAGACGGGTCGCACACACCAGTTGCGGGTCCATGCGTCGCATCCCATGGGGCTGAACTGTCCTATCGTGGGCGACAGGCTTTATGGCAAAGCCGGTAGCCGATTGATGTTGCACGCACAGTCGATAAAGTTTATTCATCCGGCCTCTGGCCAAACGGTGACCTTTGAATGTGCTCCCGATTTTTGAATTTTTGCTATCAGCTAAGAACTAAAAAACCGAAAATATTTACAATTTTTTTGATATAGGGGCCAATTTAGCCAAAAAGACTGAAACAATGCTAATTGTTTGCAAAATTAAATTAAATCATTTTGAGGTTTGCAATTGTAACTCTATATTTGCGGGGTGAAAGTTCGGGAGACGCCCGTATTTCTTACTTGATGAATAATTTAAATTGCCTATGCTCAGACAATTACGCTTAGGATTACTCACACTGTTAACCATGATGACCGTGTTGCCCATGGTAGCACAGGTGCGTCATGTGACTACCGTCAATCCCATGTCTAAGCAATCCTACATGGAGGTTTATGAGTATGACTATGTGGACATCCAACCTCAGTTCCCTGGCGGTGAGCGTGGCCTCATCAACTTCATCAACAAGAACCGTGAGTATCCCTATCACGCCTACAAGAACCGCGTTCAGGGCCGTGTGTTGTGCTCGTTTATTGTGGGTATTGACGGCAAAGTCATGGATGCACGTGTGATTCGCGGCGCTGGTGACGAGAGCCTGAATCGCGAGGCTATCAGGGTCATCAGCAAGATGCCCAAGTGGAGCGTTGGCAAGGTAGGCGATCATGCGGTTCCCGTCCGCGTCGTGTTGCCCATCAACTTCAGGCTGTAAAAGCAATAGACCATACGATAATACACGATACTTACTGAGAGGCTTGATGAGAAGTCTCTCTTTTTGTTTGAATATCTGTTAATAGCCATCCTACCGAAAGTAGTTAATTTAAAATGGTTTCTAGATCAATCTAATGTTTATTCCTAATAAAAAATCTACCTTTGCAGCAAAAAGGAATTCTACAATATTTCTCAATAACTACTATCAAATCCTACGTCTAATTGAGAGATGCATTATCTATCATTGAGGATACTGGATGTTTATCATGAGGTTTAAACGGTGTTATATCGTGTTGTTGATGCTGCTGGTGCTTGCATTGGCAGGGAATGCTCACGCAGCTTATAACGTCAATCAATACAACCGCTGGGCAAACCACTCTACCGATGAACTGATGCGACGAGGCCAGTATTTTCTGCAGGATTTGGGACAGGTCGATAGCGCTGTGGTGTGCTATAGCATTGTGGCTGGCAGGGCACGGGAGAATAGCGAGGACAGCAAGGCTATGTGCCAGATAGCCATGGCGATGAATAACCTGGGTTACATCTATGCAACTTATTATTATGATTACCAGAAAGCCTATGAGTGTATCAACAACTCTCTGGATATAGCGAAGCAATACAGATTTGATGCCCTCAGTGCTTATGCCTACTTGAACTTAGCGTCTATAACCGAAAACCGTAATGAACTGTATGACGATGAATCTATGTTGACCGAGGCCTTGGATAATACCAAGATGGCCTTTGCCGAAGCTGTCAAGTCCAATGAGTGGAACGTTGCAGTGACCTGTATCTACAATATGTTGGAAATGATGCGCGGCAAGAAGGATATGGAGTCAATCAAGCCGGAACTTGACCACTTCAAACGTCTGCAACTGACCGATAGCGTGGAGATGTGGCAGTGCACACGTATGTTTTGCCAAGCCACCGAGGCCTATGTCTCGGGACAATATGCTCAAGCGTTGGAATTCTACAACCAGATGGAACTCAAGGCTCAGGAGGTCACCACCAACCGCCTGCAGTGCATCATCAAGGCCAAACAGCAAAAGGGAATTGTGCTAGCTGCTATGAAACGCTATGATGAGGCTCTTGCCTGCTTGTATGAGATGGAGACAATCACCCGGGAACAGGGAATGCAGAGTGAGCTCATCAATACCTACCGGACTATAGCACAAGTCTATACGGCGATGGGAAACAAGCAAAAGGCTGACCAGTTTGACTATAAGTATCTCAAGGCAAAGGAGGAATTCATCCATAAGAGTCATGCCGTGCGTTTGGAGAAGTCCCGTTTCCTTAACGAGATGCGCCGTGTCAACGAGCAGGTGGCGCAGATTCGTGCCAAGCATGAGCGTGCCCATCAATTGTTGCTCATGATGAGTCTGATCGCTGCCATCATTCTGACGGCTTTGGTGCTGTTAGTGCGCAGTTACCTCAAGCAGCGAGACTACATCAGGCACCTGTATGAGAAGAACGTGCAGTTGCTTGGCACAAGCGAGACGGTTTCCCCATCGGTTCCTCAAGAACACATACCCCTCGATGATTCTGCTCCCAAGTATCAAGGCATGCTCGACCAGGAGAGCAAGGACCGCTTGTTTGATCAGATCAAGCGTGTCATGGAGGACATGAACATCGTCTGTAAACCTGATTTCTCACTCCAGTCGTTGGCCGAAGAAGTGGGGAGTAACTACAAGTATGTTTCCCAGGTCGTCAACGAGTGCTACGGCAAGAGTTTCAAGCAGGTGCTCAACGAGCAGCGGGTGCGAGAGGCGTGCCGCATGTTTAACGACACCGAGCGGTATGGTAACTTGACCATTGAGGCCATCGCTGCTAACCTGGGTTTCAATTCCCGCAGCAATTTCACGGTAACATTCAAGCGTATCACTGGCATATCGCCATCTGATTTCATGAAGATGGCTAAGGAAAAATAAGCAGATGACAGAGGGCTTGATTCACTGAAAGAAGCCCATCAATACACAGTTTTTGGTTCTGTTTCACGGAAACAGAACACAGGCGCAGGCTATTTCTTTGCATAAGGGAATGGCCTTAACTATTTTTGCCGAAGAATTCATCAACTGGTGAAAACGCTTTGAAACCATTTTCTAACCAAAATCATTTAATTATTATGAACAAGTTACTCTTTTTATTGGCCGCAATGGCTGTTGTGCTCCCAGTGTCGGCAGGAGGACAGTTTAAGTCGCATGGTTCACAGGCTGACTACCGCCCTCTCTCTCCTGATGAGATAACCATGAATGGAAACAGTTTAAACATGATCACCGATGCTTCTGATGAAATCCCCGTTGTCATCAGCGAGGTCCCCGAGGGAACCCTTTTGACCTATTACCGTACTGGCGGTTACATCTACCACAAGTTCATGGAAACAGGTATCACCGAGTTTGAAGATGTCATGAACGTCGTGTTCGCCGAGGATGGAAAGGTTTACATCCAAAATCCCATTGCCACGCTCACCAATGGCAATTGGGTAGAGGGTACTTATGACCAGGAGAGTGGTATCATCAGCGTCCCCACTGGCCAATGCGTTTCGTGGATGGCCAATTACGGCTATGGCGGTCTGCTGGTGTGGGGCCACACCTGGTTTGAGCAGATCGGGTGGGACGACTACGACGAGCCTGTCTATTGGCTCTATGGTGCCTACGACCCTGATGTGACCGAAATCCGCTACAAGGTCGAGGGCAATACCATCACGCTGCTCGATGGCCAGGGCGATGTGTGGGCTCCCTATCCCGAGTGGGGCAACACGACTGGCCCGTGTTTAATCTACACCGACGATCACGAGTGGGCCAATGTGCTGCAGTTCAACACGGTTGCCGTTCTCAATGACGAGAACCCCATCATTCCTGCTAATCCCACTGCCGACGAGTGGTATGACTGCGGTAACGACTGGGCCACCAGCAAGTTCTATTTCACCTTGCCCACCACCGATACAGAAGGCAATCCCCTTGATCCTACTAGGCTGAGTTACAGCATCTTCCTTGATGATGACCAAATCTACACCTTTGATTATTGGGACTATGACTATGACATTGAGGACGACATGACTGAAATACCCTACAGTATTTACTCCGATGGCTATGACATTACCGACCATGTGGTTTATTTCTATGGCACCAACTACAGCGAGTGGCCCATCTTTACCTGGCGCATAGGTATCCAGGTTTACTACACCTACCATGGTGTCAAGACTGCCAGCGACATCGTTTACCTGGAGGTGTTCCCCAACCCGAACCCTGGCACTGCAGTCAACGAGGTGAATGCCGGCAAGACCGTTGCTGGTGTAAGGTACTACAATGTGGCTGGTCAGGAGATGGCTGAACCTCAAGGGCTGACGATCCAGATAACCACTTATACCGACGGAACAACGAGTACCGTTAAGGTGATCAAGTGAGGTCAGACAAGATGATTATCATTCATTATCAACTTAATAACAAATTGTCATGAAAAGATTTTTGTTTTTAACTGCCCTTGTTGTTGCGGCTATGCAAATGATGGGCGCCAATGTGGACCTGGCGACCGCCAAGGCAACCGCACAACAGTATGCTGCCAGCAAGATGGCTAATGGTAAGCTGATGGCTCCGTCGGCTATCGATATGGAGTTGGTCAAGCAAGAGATGAACTCCGATAAGCCTGGAACCGCCGTTTACTACATCTTTAACACAGCAGACCATTTCATCATCATCTCGGGTGATGACCGTGCCAGGACCGTGCTCGCTTATGGTGACCGTCCAATCAAGGACCTGAACCGTATGCCCGCCAACATGAAGTATTGGCTCGGCATCTACAAGCAGGAACTGGAGTACCTGCAGGCCCATCCCGAGATTGCTGCCGATCAGACGCTCAATGCCGGCGGCACCAGGGGCGTCAGCGTGGAGCCGTTGCTCACCGCCATGTGGGATCAGCAGGAGCCCTACTACAACCACTGCCCAGTGTATAACGGCCAGTTGTGTGTGACCGGTTGCCCCGCTACCTCGCTGGCGATGGTGTTCTATTACTGGAAATTCCCTGTGGGCCCCGTTCCCGCTGTCAGTGGCTATAACAACTACAGTTACGGTTTCCAGGTCGAGGCTTTGCCCGGAACGACCTTTGACTGGGATAACATGATTGACGATTACAGGTCTGGCTATACCGAGGCTCAAGCCGATGCCGTAGCATGGCTCATGCGCTATATCGGCCAGGAGGAGGAGATGGATTACACTCCCACGGGCAGTGGCGCCTATAGCAGTGACATCCTGCGTGCCGTCAAGTTCTTTGGCTATAATCAGGAGACCGCCGCTCTCCACTATAAGTACTCCTATAGCAATAATGCCTGGGCTGCCATGATTCAGGAAGAGTTGGTCAATAACCGCCCCATCGTGTATAGTGCTTATGACAGTTATGCAGGCGGTCATGCCTTCAATGTTGACGGCTATGACGCTAACGACGATACTTACCACATCAACTGGGGCTGGAGCGGTGACTACAACTGCTACTGTGCGCTCAATGCCTTTACCGATGGTGAATATAACTTCACTGATGACCAGCAGATGGTTATCGGTATCCAGCCGCCTTATCTGGGACCGACAATCACCGCCAGCGCCTTGAACATGGCCATCGAGTCCTATGCCGAGAAGTCGGCCTCCCAAGTGCTCTCAGTCTTCGGCTACTACCTCGACCATGATGTGACCGTTACCCTCAACGACCCCAATGGTGTATTCTCGATCGACGTTAACCAGATCGCCTTGAGCGAGGTCGAGAGCGGAAAGGACATCACCATCACCTATGCACCCCAGGAGGTGGGCACCCACCATGCCACCATCACCCTGAGTAGCGAGAATGCCGAGGATGTTGTGGTCAACATCGTGGGCACCTCGTTGTTCGAGAAGCATGATCCCGAAATGCTTGAGGCCAACGAAGACTTCATCAAGCTCACTGAATTCCGTGCCGACTGGACCGACGAGACCCCCAATAAGAACGTTGAAAGCTATACCCTTGAGGTGGCCACTAAGGCCATTACCGCCCTGCTGGGTGAGACCGACTGGAGTGACTGCCACTATCAGAGCAGCAGCGTGATTTCCCATTGGCAGGACTATTTCCCCGAGGGGTGGGAGTATCAGGGTAGCCAGCTCTTTACCGGCAATGGCTGCATCCAGTTGGGTTCTGGCGGTGCCATCATTTCTCCCGAATATGATTTGACGGGTTATGATAAGGTCACCGTTAAGATGCGTGCTCAGGGCTATAACTCGTGGTACAACTCGGGTGTAACCATCTCCACCAGTCTGCAGTCCGTTCATGTGGACCTTGCTCTCCAGTACACCGATTATGTTTTCGTCCTGGATTGTACCGACCTTGAGCGTATCACCATCCGTGGTGACTACTATCCCAACAATTATGGCCAGATTGAGAGTATCCAGATTTATGCCGGCGATGCCAGCGAGCCTACGAAACTCCGTGACGTGAACGAGGAAGGCGATGCAACTTATCGATTGCTTAGCGGCATCACCCCCGTCAAATTCTACACGGTTAAGAATCTGACTGCCGGCGGCACCTTCTTCTTCCGCGTGAAGGCTCATTACACCGATGACACCTGGAGCGCCTGGAGCAAGGCCAAGACTGTTACCCTGCATGGCAATGCTGAGCATCAACCAGGTGACCTGGATCACAGTGGCAACGTGAATATGGATGACTTGACCGCATTGATCAACCTGTTGTTGACGAGCGATCCTGGTGCGTCATGTGTGACTTGTGCCGATGTTGATGAGAATGGCAATGTGGGTATGGATGACCTGACCGAACTGATCAATATGCTGCTCACGAGCAATTGATTCGTGCCAATACAACAAGAATAATCAATATATGAGCGAGCCCGCGTCAACATCGACGCGGGCTCGCTTGTCTTGGGTTATGCTGGTGAGTGATTACCAGATGATGGCGCGGTCGGCGGGATCGAGCCACATCTTGTCACCGGCCTTGATGCCGAAGGCTTCAAAGAAGGTGTCGATGTTCCTCAGCGTGGCGTTCACGCGGTAGCGGCCGATGCTGTGGGGGTCGCTCTTGGTCTGCTGGAAGATGGCTTCCTCGGTCATGTTGTCGGCCCAGATGCGTCCATAGCTCAGGTAGAAGCGTTGAGCAGGAGTGAAGCCGTCAATCATCTTGTTGTCACGGAACTGCTGTGTGGTGCGGAAGGCATCATAGGCGATGCGCAGACCGCCCTGGTCGGCGATGTTCTCGCCCAGGGTGAGGTGGCCGTTGGCATGCTGGTCCTTCACTACAACGATCTCGTCGAACTGTGCGGCAAGTTTCTCGGCAGCAGCCTGGAACTTCTCGCTGTCCTCCTCGGTCCACCAGTCGGTCATGTTGCCGTATTGGTCGAACATGCGGCCCTGGTCGTCAAAGCCGTGGGTCATCTCGTGGCCAATTACCACACCGATAGCGCCGAAGTTGGTGGCGTCGTCGGCCTCCACATCAAAGAAGGGAGGTTGCAGGATGGCCGCGGGGAAGCAGATCTCGTTGGTGGTGGGGTTGTAGTAGGCGTTCACCGTCTGCGGTGTCATGCCCCACTCGTCGCGGTCCACGGGCTTGCCCATCTTGTCCAAGTTGCGGCGGGTCTCATACAGGCTGGCCGCCTTGATGTTCTCATACATGCTCTTGCTCGGGTCAACGGTCAGACCGCTGTAGTCGCGCCACTTG
>JAEEGJ010028172.1_pt1 | contig 11203 bp, 7 predicted proteins | sample 8958761 | NCBI WGS metagenome assembly JAEEGJ01 (sample SAMN16246546, study PRJNA631951) | gut metagenome | biome: gut microbiome; feature: rumen; material: RS-attached | host: Bos | place: Iran: Karaj | collected 2018-10
GGATGATGCTCCAGATGATTCCGTTCGGCCCCTCCTGCATCGCCCGCCCCATATCCACCAGCTGCCGATTGTTCACGATGCCGCCGATGAAAAGGATGGACAGTGTCCAGACCACCGCCCGTCCTCCTGCCTGCGGCATCCCCCCAGCCAGCCCGATGGACAGGCTCACCACAAAAGCAGTCAGAGATTCGAGAAATACCAGAATGCCGACATCCACACCGTCCTTCGGGGCGCGTCCCACCACGATTCCCGAAACCACCCATGAAATGCCTACTAATACCAAAAACAAAATCCCGTGCAATATCATCTTGCGCAATCTTCGTCTTTAAAACAGATTCCCAAATAGCGCACGCCATCCGGCACATTTTGAGGGCCAGGCATGCCGCCACTCCGCTGCAGTCATGCCGATGGCGTCCGGAACAACATGCTCGGAATCATGCTGAAGTTCGGTAACATCCACAAAGAGAAAAACAAGCCGTCACCAACTCATTTCCCCACGGCATCATGCACGATCATTTCCGAAGCAGCCGATAGACCAAGCTCTTGTTCTTCTTGCAAATGACAAGTTCCGCCCACGCGGCATGGTCGCCCTGCGTATTGCCTTCCAGACCGGCGTCCGATACAAGCCGCATGACGACTTTCTTCCCGCGCCATTTAGACAGATCCACCGTGAACGGAATCCATGCGTGTTCCGCATGTGTCACTTCACCTGCAAGTGTCTCCGGTTGAGCGACTTCCGCTACGAACAACATGAAGCGGATGCCATCGCCGCGATCTGTGCCGTCACGCTTGCCAATGGATGCTTGAAAGACAATTTCGTCTTCGTCTGGCAACGTTGTTTCAACACGTGCGTACGAGCATCCAGTCTTGCCTTTCTGCCATGGCGGATGCATGAAAAATGCTTTCTTGGAAACGCCGCCGCAATCCATACTCGACACAGCGCAACTCGCCCCTACATCCGACATGTCATCGGCCTCCTCTTCGCCACCCGCCACGCGGATTCGCGCGCCTGGCTTGTAATCTTTCATAAAACCGTCATAGAAAATCCGTTGCGCCAATTCGCAAGACAGCTTGCCTTGCCATGCGCTCTCCGCCTTACCTGAACGGAACGTCACAACAAGCTCCTGGTTGCCTTCCGCCGTCGGTTTCGGCAAGTCGAAAACAACGTCCGCAAAGCCTTTTGCAGCGAGAGTCACCGCCTTTTCGCCGCCGAGATTGAGCGTCGCTGTGGCGTTGACATCATGCGGGAAAGGATTGCGCAGATGGCATGTCAGGCGGTTGCCGTCCAGCGTCGCCATCACGTCCAAAAGATTGGCGATGACGAAGCAGATTTCATCGTCGCCATGCTTATACCAGACACGTTCACCGGGCTTTCCGCTAAACTGTTTGGTAACAGGACCTTCCGGCGTTTGGATGACGACATCTTCTCCGCTCGCGATCAGATATTTGTCCGACGTCAAATTCGTCTCACGCGTGCTGAACGTACGGTCGATACGGTAGCTGAACGCGCCTTCGACAGGCTCGACGTAAAGCAATCCGCGGCAACGGCGCAGCTTCGCAGGGCCTAAATCTTTATTGTCATAGTCGAACGCATGGGCGTCGCCGCCATCGACAGCGAAACCGCAGTCCGCGCCGTTCAGCGGAATGATTTCCCACGTGTTGCCTTTTTCAACACGACAGACCGCAGCTCCCGCGCCATCCGCCTTCGGGAAGGCGTGGAAATGATCGCGACCATCAATATAGATGTAATCGTCCGAATCTGCATAGTCCGCACGGCAACCGTCCTGCACGTTGCAGAAGACAGTGTTACGACCATCATCCGTCCAGCATTCGAACGCGTTGGGAACCAAATGGAAACGACGCCCAAGATGGGTGACATCCATGTCATCGTCCATGTTGCCGTTCGCGACGACATGCGTGCCGTCCGCATAATCGACTACCAGTTGGCTGCGGTAGGCCGCGCCGTTTCGCAACGCCGCAGAAATGTCATGCAATGTCCCGTCGGCAGCAGCGTAAAGGATGCTCGTGACAGGAGCCTGCGTATAGCGTGACTGAATCTGTTGCATGAGGAAATACCCTTTGAATGCAGTGCGCATGTCATTCGGATTGCCAAGCAGATAGCCTGGATGGCCATGTGCCACAGTCGCCGTCAGGAAACGATCCGTCTGAGCCTGCAAGTCGTTCGCGTAGCGTGTGTATGCCGCCGATCGTCCAAAGAACATGCCCGTGTCGCCCATACCGAAATTACATTCCAGATCATGGATTTTCCGCAAATCGAAATCGACGAGCCATGGACGATCCGCGATATTGTAGTAGCGATCCTGCGCATAATTACCGTCCGTCAAGCCGCTGTAGAAGCAGAAATGCGGACCTTCCGAATAGACGGGACCGCCCCACGCTTTCTTCTGCAACAGCATGATTTCACCGAAGGCGTAGAAAACCTGCGCGAACGTTCCGCCGCCAGGCACGCGCCAATCATAATCGCAACGTCCCCAAGGTGTTACGGATGTATGGACATCGCAATATGCCGTGCTGAAATGGAATTTCTCCTGAATGATCGGTGAAAGTTTTTCGCAATATTCGACGGCGCGTAGCGGTTTCGGCGCGTAGCAGCGTGCCCACGCAGGCATCAACTGATTGTCCGCCGTGCGGGCCACCATGTCCGTGCTCCAATATTCGTTCACGGGAGCGAAATCCGTGAAATTGTTGTATGGGCCATAGTAAAAACCAAGCGTGTCCTGCATATAACGCGCGTAGTCATAGAAGCCTTGATCGCCGCCTTTCTTCGGAGCGGCCTTGATGCGGAACGTGAAACTTTCGCCTGCATCACGCCAGCAGTCTTCGTGATCGCGCACGAGACAATGCCGCAGGCCATGCCGCCAGAATGCATACCAATATTGTTTGTCTTTTTCGCGGACACTGGCCGGATAATATGTCCATAACACCTTGCCCGCCACATGTTTCCATGGCGACTGCGGGTTCGGGATGTTTGGCAGATGCTCTTCGAACTTCGGCCCGATGGTCACAAAGAAGCGTTCATAGACGTCGTTACGTTCTCCATTCGTCTTCGGAATGTAGGAAACGCCGCCGTTCATCCACGCTGTTGTCGCTTTTGCGGCTGGCGCGCCTAAAACGGTACTCGCGTTGGAAAGATACCAGTCCGTATGACCGGACACGAATATCGGCGACTTGCCAGTTTTCGCCATGACGACGGCGGGCGCGATGCTGCTGCTGTACGAATAGTACGGAATGCGTATGTCCTTCATGTCCGAAAGGCCTGTCACGCCACCATAGGAAACGCCGCCAATCTTACCGCCTTTCGCGATTGTGTCGATAACCAATGTCTTGCCGCGCAATGAGAATGTGTAGGCGACATCCGCTTCCGCACTGCCTTTTACAACATGCCATTGAACGTTAATTTTATTTCCAACTTGCTGGATTCCTTTGAGTTCCGTCTTTTCTGGAAGCTCGCCGTCGCCTTTTCCAGGGAAGAGAACGCCGCCGTTCTGCAACGGTTTGAAGGACGGTTCGTCGTTCCATTGCGCCGTGAAATCCGTCCAATTGCCAGTTTTCGGTTCGTAGGTGATCGACAGTTTGCCATCGCTTCCGTCATAGCTGAAAACAGCCGTCTGACCGTTTAGCGCAACAGCGTTTTTTGAACCATCTGCAGCACTGTCCGGCAGAATTGTGTCTTCACGATTGGGGAACGGCAAGATTTTGTCTGCCAACGTGTTGATGCCTGGATCCTGCCCAGGGAACAGCGGAATGCCGCGCCGTGCACGCGGCGGGAACGACAAAGGTTTGAACTCTTCTTTGAACAACGTCAGACTGTCGAAGAAGAGAAAACGGTCTTCTTTGTTGCCTGTATTCGTGATGCGAATGCCAGAGAAAACCGTGCCTGGTTGATGCAGAAGTTTCTGTTCCGCAACGGTTAAACGCTTGTGGCAGAGGAACCATTCCTTCCAACCGACGGTGCAAAGGAAAATAGCCGTTTCCTTTCCGTCAGGCGTTGTGAACAAAACGGAAATGCCCACGCGTGGCGTTCCTGCATCTGGAACCCAATACCAATTGTTGCCGTAAACCCACAGGCCGACGGCATCAAAATCTGCTGGAACTTCCTTTTTCACAGGTGGACGCACCGTAACCGTCCGATCACCAGTTCCTTCTGCACGATACGCCAGTTTCAATACATAATCGCCGAAAAGTTGCTGTTCACGCGTCCGTTCAGCCGTCGCGACAGCTCCGTTGCCTTCCGTCTGCCAAACCGTATCGGCTTCGAAATCTTCGAATTGCGGATGGTCGTCTTCCATACGGTTTGCCCAATCCATTTCATACGGCCGTTTGCCAACGGGTTGTGCGCTGATGCACGCACTGGTCAGTAGCATGAACGCCAATGGCATCATGTGTCTCATAAACGTCTCCTTGTGGATATCAGTGCTTTTACATGATTATACATTAATGGATGTCCATATTATATTATATGGTAACTTGAAAAGCCAATTCAGCATGCAAAAAAAGAGGGATTATGCGCCAGTTTCTACGATTTGAAAATGTCTCGTTCACTTATCCAAGCATGCTGAATCCGTTGTTGGAGAACGTCAACGTCCATTTCATGCCTGGTTGGACGGGCATCGTCGGCGCGAACGGCTGTGGAAAATCCACGTTGCTCCGTTTGGCATCTGGCGAATTGGAACCCACAAGCGGAACTATCCATCAACTAGGCTCCTCTGTCTATGTCCTTCAACGGACAGATGATCCGCCGGAAGATTGGCAGGAATTTCTTGAATCGGATGATTTCGAAGCGGATGAATGGCGCCGCAAACTTAATATTTCGCTAGATTGGCATGACCGATGGGACACGCTCAGCCACGGTGAACGGAAACGTTCCCAAATAGCCGTTGCTTTGTGGAAACAGCCTGAACTTCTCGCGTTGGATGAACCGACCAATCATATCGACGCGGAAGCACGCCGCATGCTTATCGACAGCCTTCGCCAATTCCGTGGTGTCGGTCTGTTAGTCAGCCATGACCGCGAACTGTTGGACGCGCTTTGCCGCCAATGCCTGTTCATCTTTCCGCCGACCGCTGTGCTACGCTCAGGCGGCGTGACCGCTGGCATGGAGGAAGACCGTCGTGAACAGGCGGACGCCCGTGAAAAATACGATCAGGCCAGCGGTGCGGCAAGACGCCTTCGCGAAGCCGCCCAGCAGAGCCGTGAGGCCGCGCAACAACGGGCTGCCGAACACAAAAACGACCGCAACAAAATCGCTCCGTTGCATGACCATGATGGTCGTTTCCAACGTCGTCTTGCAAAGCTCAGCAACAAAGACGAATGGGGCATGAAGCAAGGCGCCGCCTTGAACAAACGTGCGCAAAAATTGGACGATTCACGCAACGGTCTCAATATTCGCAAAGAATACAAGATGGGTTTCTGGCTTGAAGACAATGGCTGTTCAACGCGCAACCATGTCATGAAAATCGCCGCCGGCGAACTGCCGCTCGGCGGCGGCCGTGTGCTTCGCTTTCCAGAACTTACACTCGGCGCGACGGATCGCGTCGCTCTCACAGGCCCAAATGGCTTTGGCAAATCGACGCTTATCCGCGAACTGCTGAACCACATCAACGTACCTGAAGAACGGCTCATCTACATCCCGCAGGAAATTTCCGCCGCCGAATCGCGCGACATTCTCGCGGATGTCGCGCGGCTTCCGAAAGAGCAACTTGGACGCGTCATGACAAGCGTTAGCGAACTCGGTTCGCGGCCTGGCCGCCTGCTTGAAAGTGAGCAGTCCAGCCCGGGCGAAATCCGCAAGATTCTGCTTGCTCTCGGCGTCAATCGCGGCCCGCATCTCATCATTATGGACGAGCCGACGAACCACATGGATCTTCCATCCATCCAATGCCTGGAGGATGCATTGGCGGACTGCCCATGTGCCCTCCTGCTCGTCAGCCATGATGAACATTTCCTCCGTAAACTCGTGGATATCCGCTGGCATCTCCAATTGGACAAAAACGGAAAAGATATTCATCTGGAGATTTCACGAAATATGGTTTTTTAGAATCACATGTTGAAATTTTTAGCCTTTGTATTATCTTTGTAACAACATTGTGATAACTAAAATCGAAAAAGGATCTTGTCTATGTTAAAAACGCTTACACGTCATGGAAATAGCGCCGCTCTTGTCATCGAACGTCCGATACTTGAATTGCTTAATGCGGATATCAGCACGACGTTCGATATAACCACGGATGGAACAGCGCTGATTCTGACACCTGTGCGGGACGAAGCACAACTGACGGCGACGCGCGCTTCCATTGAGCGTATTGGGAAACGCTATCGCAAGTCTTTTGAGGAGCTGGCCAAATGACAGACCAGTTGATATTCCTAACATTGGCAGATGTTCTGGAAATTCACCTCTACCAGCTTGCGCATTTTGGTGGAAGTTCCGGTATCAGAGATATCAATCTGCTCAAATCGGCAGTCGCCATGCCACAGATGTCCTTCGGCGGCGTCATGCTCCACAAAGACATTTACGAAATGGCCGCCGCCTACTTGTTTCACATCGTTGAAAACCATCCCTTCATTGATGGAAACAAGCGGACGGGAGCGATGGCGGCAATCGTGTTTCTTGACGTCAACGGAGTTGAATTCAATGCCACGGATGAAGATTTTACATCAATGGTTCTTCAAGTCGCTTCGGGAAAAATGGCAAAACCAGCCATCACGGAGTTTTTGAAGAACCATTGCTCCCAAACGCGGCCGCAGTGAATCAATTCACTAGTTTTTCCGCATTGCCAGCGTAGATTTTCTGCAGAATCTCCTGCGGCAGATTCAGTGAATTCAGGAATGTCTGGTGGACGTTGTCGAAATAGTCTCGCGCGTAGCAGATGCGGTCTTGGAATTCCGTCAGAAATTCAACGGCGTATTCGGGATCACGGCTCAAGGCAAGATTGCCAGAGCCTGCCGAAATGTCGCAATACAGATTCGGATATTTCCGCAACAGTTTCGGAATGCGGCCTTCGCGCACGACAGGCGTGCCCGGCTTCGGATAACGAGCTGTCTTCCAAATTTCGTCGTCGGAAATATGGACCCAAAAGCCTGGAGCATGGCCTAAAAACGTCGTGTCAGGGCATGCTTTCAGAACGTTTTCCAGCGTGTCGATATTGCCGCCCCACCATTCCGTACGCGGATGGTTCAACGTCGGCTGGAAGTCGTAGTCAAAATGAAGCGTGACAGGCATGCCTAAATCGCCTGCCGTGCGGAACAGCCGCAGGCAGTCCGGATTGTCGTACATGACGCGGCATTTGACTTCACCGCAGCACTTTGCACCATAGATGTCATGGGCGGCTTTCAGCTTCCGGGAGGCCTGCGGATCGCGTGCGTCGGGAGCGTAGCCGAGGATGAAGCGTTCGGGAGCGCGTTCCACGTAGGATAGGCAACGTGCGAAAGGAATCGGGCCCGTCGTCGTGCCCAAAATTGGCGCGGGAATCACGGCTTCCGTTGATTCCGAATATTCGTTCCGTTCGCATTCCCAGCTGAAAAGCCATGTCTTGGAAATGCCGTATTGGTCCATGTTGGCCAGAAAACGCTCCAAATTATGGCCGTGCCAGTCCGGATGATTGTGTGCGTCAATAATCTTCATCGTCATTCTCCTTAAAACATTTTTGCTTTTTTATTGAAAACTGCTGTTCACATTCTAGATTATCCCAAACTTTGTCTTTCGCAAGAAATTCAACCAATAAAATATGGAGTACTGCCATGTCATTCTGCGATCTTCACTGGTTTAGCAACGTTCTCGGCAAAGCCGTCAACACATGGGTCCTTTTGCCTGACACGGATGTCAAAGGACCGTATCCGGTCTTCTATCTCCTCCACGGCCTGTCTGACGACAATACTATTTGGTTACGCCGCACGCGTATCGAGTGCTATGTTTCCGGACTGCCGCTCATCGTCGTCATGCCCGACGGTGGCCGTGGTTTCTACTGCGACCACGCCAACGGCCCGCATTGGGGCGAACACATCGCCAAAGAGCTGCCGGATTTCATTGAAAAGACCTTCCATGCCCGCACGGACGGCGCAGGCCGCGCTATCGGCGGTCTTTCCATGGGCGGCTACGGCGCGTTGCGCCTCGCCATGGGCAATCCGGGCCGCTACTGCTCCGTCAACTGCCATTCTGGCTGCCTGACATACGCCCACGTGAAATATGAATTCAGTACACCTGGCCGTGAAGCAGAATACAGGGCGATGGTCGGTGAAAAGGACACAGGCGGCCCATTCGATCTGTTCACTGCCACGGAAAACTGCCTGAAGACCGGTCTTGTCCCGAAAGTCAAAATCGACCACGGCACGGAGGACTGGCTCCTCCCGCAGGCCCGCGAATATTCCGCCTTCCTCAAGAAGCTCGGCATCGAGCATGAATACAATGAATATCCGGGCAACCACAATTGGGACTTCTGGGACACCCACATCCGCGAAGCCCTCGAATTCCACGCCAAGAATCTTGGCATCAAATAACTTTTAGAATTCACTAGGATTCTAGGATTCTAGAATTCTAGAATTCTAGTTTTCTAGAAAAATGAAAAAGGCTTTCCCATGAATTTCACCTACGCCTCCCTAGATCCTGTTCCCGTCACGAAGCCCGGCCCGCACGCCGCCGCCGAACTCCGCACCCATCAGGGCATCCCAAGCATGGAACGCACCGCCAATGGACGTCTCTTCGCCGTCTGGTACGCGGGCGGAACGACGGAATGCCGTGACAATTACGTCATGATGGTCGTCAGCGACGACGACGGCAGGACATGGTCGGACGCCGTCGCCGTCGTCGATCCGCCCCATCCGGACGTCCGCGCCTTCGATTCAAATTTGTGGATCGCGCCAAACGGCAAATTCTTCTGGATCTGGGGACAGGGCTGTGGCGGCGAAAGCGGTAGCTGGGACGTTTGGGACGGCATCGTCGGAACATGGATTTCCGAACTCGAAAATCCAGACGACGATCCCGCGAACTTCCGCTTCACGCCGCCACGACGCATCTCCAATGGCGTCATGATGGACAAACCGACCGTTCTCTCCGATGGCACATGGGCCTTCCCGTGCTCCGTCTGGACGGGTGATAAATATCGCAGGCATGAGTCGCTGAACGTCGTGCAGGGCGCGTGGATGGTCGTCTCTACCGATGAAGGCAAGTCGTTCCAATACCGTGGCTTCGTTGATATGCACGACATCGAAGGCGGTGCGACCGCGACATTCGACGAACACATCTATGTCGAGCATGACGACGGCAGCCTCGCCTGCTATCTGCGCGTCCACAGAGGCGTCGCCGTCAGCCGTTCGTACGACAAAGGCTTCACATGGTCGAAACCTGTCCTTTCCAATATCAAAGGGCCTGATTCGCGCTTCTTCATCCGCCGTCTCCAATCGGGCAACCTCCTGCTCGTCAACAACGACAGCGATACAAAACGTGCGAAAATGACCGCCTGGCTGTCAAAAGACGATGGCAAGTCATGGCCCTATGCCTTGACGTTAGATCCTGTCGATCACGACGTCGCCTATCCGGACGGCAAGCAGGCGCCAGACGGCTCCATCTACATCATCCACGATTTCGCGCGGCGCGAAGGCGGCTACGTCTTCATGCACCGCGTCACGGAGGACGACATCGTCGCAGGCAAACTCGTCACGCCGACATCATGGCTCCATCGGCTCGTCGGCAAGTCGAAGCCTGTCTAGGCTACCATATGTATAATACATCATCAGAAAAAAAGTGATTTTTTTCTCAAAAAATGATTTGAATTTTCCCAAAACCTGTTTATCTTGTTTGGCGTTTCCCAAAAAACAACAACAAGACACAATGAACACGAACCTCACAATCAATACGCAAGCTTGGTGGTGGCGTGACCTCAAGAGGCCAACGCCGCGTTACCTTGTGGTTTGATCATGTGAAGGTGAAATAGAACTCAAAGCAAGTGTAGAAGACGGATTGGCCGATGCCAGTCCGTCTTTTTTTGTGCAAAAATCATATCAACAGGAGAAAGGCCATGATGAGGAAAACAGATTACCAGAGATTCGAGAAGTTGGCGGAAAACGGCGTGATCGTGCCTGTGTTCCAGGAACTTCCGGCGGACATGGAGACGCCCGTCTCCGTGTTGGAGCGCTTCGTCAACGATGAAAACGTCTGCCTGATGGAAAGCGTCGAGAACAGCGAGAAATTTGGCCGCTATTCGTTTTTGGGCGTCCATCCGCATGGGATGTTCATCGTGGAGGGCGGAGAGCCATACATGCTTGTCGCGGGCCAGCGACTACGACTAAAATACGACAAATTTCCGCTGGACGCCCTTCGCGCGTTGGTCTCCGGCAAGAAAGTCGTCCGCGATCCGCTGCTGCCGCCGCTGCCCGGCGGCGCCATCGGCTACTGCTGCTACGAGGCTGTCGGCATGTTCGAGAAACTGCCCGAGCCGAAGGCCGGTCTGGACATGCCCGTCTGCGCCTTCATGCTGACGGACGAGATCATCGCCTTCGACAACATGCGCCACACGATGATGGTCATCGTCAACGTCCATCTGGACAATTTCGCCAATCACCGCGACGCCTTCACCGCCGCCGAAAAGCGGTTGGCCGCGCTTGTCGAACGCATCCAGACGCCTGTGAGCAAGCATATTACATTGGAGAAAGAGGAAAAAGTCCAACTGCAGCCGGAAATGACGCGCGAGTATTTTGAACAAATGGTCGAGAAGGCCAAGCAGTACATCACGGAGGGTGAAATCATCCAAGTCGTTCCGTCGCAGAGTTTCAGCGCGGAAACGACCATCCCGCCGTTTCTGATGTACCGCGCCCTGCGTCTGGTCAATCCGTCCCCCTACATGTTCTATTTGAAATTAGGGGAGGAGACGCTGGTCGGTTCGTCGCCTGAGACACTTGTGAAACTGGAGAACGGCCGCAGCACCGTCCGCCCCATCGCGGGAACCCGCAAACGTGGCGCGACGCCCGCGGAAGACCGCCGTCTCATGGACGAACTGCTCCATGACGAAAAGGAATGCGCGGAGCATCTCATGTTGGTCGATCTGGCCAGAAATGACATCGGCCGCACGGCCGCCATCGGCAGCGTGCAGGTCAAATCGTTCATGGCTGTCGAGAAATATTCACATGTCATGCACATCGTCAGCGACGTGGAGGGCATGCTCGATCCGAAATATGACGCCTTCGACCTCTT
>JAEEGJ010028173.1_pt1 | contig 11203 bp, 9 predicted proteins | sample 8958761 | NCBI WGS metagenome assembly JAEEGJ01 (sample SAMN16246546, study PRJNA631951) | gut metagenome | biome: gut microbiome; feature: rumen; material: RS-attached | host: Bos | place: Iran: Karaj | collected 2018-10
CTGACCGCGGATGTAGTTGTTAAGTGCTTTCTGAACATCACCCATCAGCTCCTGCCAAAACGGACGGTTCTTCTCTGGGAAGATGCGGATCCAGTTGTCTGACAGATACTCGTAGTCGAGCAGAATGAAGAACATATATAATAAGGTGATGAATGAGGCGATGACACTCACAATGAGACTATAGGTCTGTCCGAGGAAGGAGAACAAGCCTGGCATGATCGACTGGAGTCCGGTGGTGAAGTCCTTGCTCTTGAAGAACTGCTCTATCTCATGATGATTCTGATCGAACCATTCTTCCAAAGCGTCGGGGATGGAATCGATATTCGCTGTCTTATGGATATAGTCGGTGACCAGGGCTCCCAGCTTCTCGAACTGCTCTACCATCGACGGGACGATCAGGAACCCCAGACCCGTCAGGACGGCAATGGCTACAATGAGCGTCAGAACGATGCTGATGGCTCGTGGCGTATGCAGACGACGATCTACAAAAGCGACTATCGGATAGAGCAGATAGGCAAAGACCCATGCGATGAAGAACGGCAGCAGAACGTTACTGAGATAATCGATTAGCATAAACACTGCCAAGGCGATGAGCCAAAGACCTGCCCGCTTGAGGAGAAGGTCATAGTTAATGGGTTTTTCTGTCATATTTCCAGTCATTTGTCGGCAAAATTACCAAATCATTTTAAAAATTGCAAAGATTTTACCACTTTTTTTGTCTATTCTGATATTTTACGCTAAATTTGTCCCCGTTATGGGCATATTGTACATTGTTCCAACTCCTGTTGGCAATATGGAGGACATGACCTTCAGGGCAGTCCGGATCCTGAAAGAGGTGGATCTCGTGCTTGCGGAAGATACTCGCACGTCGGGCATCCTGTTGAAGCATTACGATATCAAGAATTCCCTGATGTCTCACCATAAGTTTAATGAGCACGGCACGTCGGCTGGCATCGTCGGTCGTCTGCAGGCTGGTGAGAATGTGGCGCTGATCAGTGATGCAGGTACGCCTGGCATCAGCGACCCGGGATTCTTCCTGGTGCGTGAAGCCGTGAAGGCTGGGGTAGAGGTGCAGTGCCTCCCGGGTGCCACAGCCTTCGTGCCTGCCTTGGTGTCGAGTGGGCTTCCCTGCGATCGTTTTGCCTTCGAAGGGTTTCTGCCGCAGAAGAAAGGCCGCCAGACGAAACTCGAATCACTGAAGGACGAGGAGCGCACGATGATCTTCTATGAGTCGCCTTACCGGCTGGTGAAGACGCTGCAGCAGTTTGCCGAGACCTATGGCAATGAGCGTCAGGTGAGCGTCTGTCGTGAGATCTCTAAGGTGCACGAGGAGAGTGTTCGTGGCACGCTTGAAGAGGTGATTGCCCATTTCAAAGAGAAGGAGCCGAAGGGGGAGATCGTGATTATCCTAGCAGGATGTGACGAGAAACCGAAGGTCTCAAAGAAAGAATCATATAATAATAAATAAGGTATGAAGAAACTAGTTTATGCTATTGCCTGCACACTCGCGGTTGCCAGTTGTAACCAGGATGCAGCCAAGAAAGCCGAGCAGATAGCCCAGCAGCAGCGTGACTCGCTGGAACAGATTATCTCACAGAAAGATAATGAGATTAACGACATGATGACGACCCTTAGCGATATTGAGGAAGGTTTCCGTGAGATTACGGAGGCACAGAGTCGTGTGACACTTGCTAAACAGGGCGAGGGTACGAACACCATGCAGCGCATCAAGGAGAACTTCCAGTTTATTCAGGCACAGATGCAGCAGAACAAGGAGTTGATCAACAAACTGAAGCAGCAGGTGCGTGAGAGCAGCGTGAAGGGTGGTCAGTTGAAGAAGATCATCGACAACCTGACTCAGCAGTTGGAGACGAAGGATCATCAGTTGCAGGCGCTCCGTGAGGAATTGGACAGAAAGGATATCCACATTGCAGAACTTGACGAGAAGGTGGCTTCACTGAATACCAACGTGACTTCTTTGAAGGAGGACAACGAGAAAAAGGAAGAGACCATCACCTCACAGGATAAGGCCCTCCATACGGCTTGGTTCGTATTCGGTACGAAGGATGAGCTCAAGGAGCAGCGGATCCTCTCTAAGGACGGCTTATTCAGTAAGACCAAGTTGCTTGAAAAGGATTTCAACAAGGATTACTTCACGAAGATCGATATCCGTATCGACAAGGAGATCAAACTCTATAGCAAGTCGGCACAGATTATGACCTCTCATCCTGCAGGCTCTTATACGCTGCAGCGGGATGCCAACAAACAGTTTGTACTCCGTATTAGTGATCCCGATACCTTCTGGTCAACCAGCAAGTATCTCGTGGTGTTAGTGAAATAACAAACAATAGAAAGGGGCTTCAATCGAAGCCCCTTCTTTATTACGCTTAGTTCTCTTGCCAGAAACTCCTGGTAAACAGCACCAGGACAGTCATGATCTCAAGACGTCCCATCAGCATCAGCAGACAGAGTACCCATTTGATATGGTCTGCCATTCCAGACCACGTGATATTCGCGCCGATGTCGTTAGCCAGCGATGGTCCCACGTTGCTGACACAACTCAGGGCTATGATAATGGAATTGACGCTGTCGATACCAGATATGATCATGATCGTCGTCGTTACCAGCAGCATCAGGACCACGAGTACGAAGAAGGCAGAGAGGGCAATCAGTCTGGCACGAGGCACGTTCTGACCATTGATTCTGACAGGCAGCACGGCATTGGGATGCAGGCTCTGACGGAAGTTGTTGCGAACCACCTTCAACAGCATCACACCACGGATACACTTGAATCCGCCGCTGGTACTACCTGCACAGGCACCGAGTAGCATCACACAGCCGATGATGATCCATGTCAGATGAGGCCATTGGGCCACATCAGCGCTATAGACACCTGTGGTAGTCATGAACGATACCACCTGGTAGAGTGATTCGCGGAAGGCCCGTTCGTAGTCATACCCCATCTGGAGTATCAGTGTTGACATGATTACCAAGGTGGCGATGGCTACTACCGTGATATAGAGTTTGAACTCCGAATCCCTGAAAAGGTGTGTCAGACGGGTCTTGAAGATACTCACATATAATAAGGTGAAGTTGATACCTGCCAGGAACTGGAAGATAATGGAGATATAGTCGATCTGAGGGGAGTTGAACACGTTGGTACCATCGTTATGGATGGAGAAACCGCCTGTTGCCGTTGTAGTCATCGAGTAGTTCAGTGCCTCATACCAGTCCATGCCTGCCGCCCAAAAGGAAACACCGCAGCCGATGGTCAGCAGCAGATAGATAGACCAGATCCACTTGGCAGTCGTCGTCAGTCTTGGGTGCATTTTCGCCTTGATAGGACCCGTGGCCTCTGCTGCGAACACCTTCACACTACCCGCTACCAACGAGGGCAGAATGGCGATGGTGAAGAACACGATTCCCAAGCCGCCTACCCATTGGGTCAGCGATCGCCAGAACAGGATGCCGTGTGGCAGACACTCCACATCGTCGAGAATCGAGGCACCTGTCGTCGTAAAGCCGGAGATCGTCTCAAAGTAAGCATCTGTCAGGTTCGTGATGCTACCGTGGATCATGAAGGGTAACACACCAAACAGCGAGAAGATCACCCATACCGATGTCACGAGCAGATAGGCATCGTGACGACTCAGGGTGTTCTGGGCATGACGTCCCATGAAGAGGAATAGAAAACCGCATCCGAAGGTGATCAGCATCGACATGATAAACGCCATCTGGTCGTCTTCATGGAAGGCGATCGCCATAATGGCACACCATGACATGAAGAAGGCCTCGATAAACAGAAGGGAGCCGATAATCTTACTGATGATACGGAAGTTTACCATATCGGACTATTTTTGAAGTATGTCTCGATGTTATGCAGTTTGGTTTCATGGCAGAACACCATGACAGAGTCGCCGGCTTCAATCTGGGAGTTACCATTCACCAGCATACCAGTACCCTTACGCACCAGTCCGCCAATGGTCGCACCGAAGGGCAGTCCCAGGTCTTTTACAGGTTTCTTGGTGACCTTCGATCCTTCGGCAGCCGTAAACTCAGCCACCTCGGCATCCACCAGCATCAGCGAGCGCATGTTGTCCACGTCGGCATCCAGCAGCATCTGGAAGATATGACTGGCAGCAATGGTCTTCTTGTTGATGATCGTACCGATATCCAGACTCTCCGCCATATTCACGTAGTCCAGATTCTCCACCAGGGCGATTGTCTTCCTGACACCGAGTTTCTTCGCAGTCAGACAGGCCAGGATATTGGTCTCGGCATTCTCCGTCAGTGCCACGAAAGCCTGTGTGTGGCGGATACCTTCTTCCTGCAGCAGTCCTAAGTCACGTCCATCGCCGTGGATCACCATCGCCTCCTCATGTTCCAGCAGGTCGTTCAGTTTCTCACAGCGTCGTGAACTCTTCTCGATGATCTTCACGTTCATATAGTTGGGGATGGTCAGTGCAGCACGGACAGCCGTCTTACCACCACCCATGATGATCACGTTCTTCACATCGGTATAGTGCTCCTTGCCAACGATCTTACGGATATAGGGGATATAGTCCTTGGTGGTCATGAAGTAGGCGAGGTCATTCACGTGCAACTCGTCCATACCACCAGGGATCAACGTGTCGTCATCCCGTTTGATGGCTACGATATGGTAGGGGTCGTCAGGTCCGCAGAGTTCACGCAGCGGACGGTTCAGGATCTCGGCCCCGTCCCTGAGTTTGATACCTAACAGCGTCAGGGCACCGTCGTGCACATCCCAGCGCTGTCTCACCCAGGAGAGTTTCAGACCGTTGGTGATGTCTTCTGCAGCCAACACCTCAGGGTAGATCAGTGAGTCGATGCCCAGGTTCTTGAAAAACTGATGCAGGTCGGGCGACAGATATTCGTAGTTGTCGATACGGGCCACCGTCTTCTTCGCGCCAAGGGCATGGGCGAGGATACAGGCATTCATGTTGACACTCTCCTCTGGGGTCACACCCACGAAGAGGTCTGCATGCTGCACACCTGCCTCCTTCAATGCCTTGATGCTGGTGGGTGAGGCCTGATAGGTCATCACGTCATACTCGCTCAACCCACTCAGTCGTTCACTGTCAGCGTCGATGAGCACACAGTCCTGATGCTCGCCAGACAAAAGCTTCGACAGGTGGGTACCTACGGCACCAGCACCGACAATCACAACTTTCATATTTCAGTAATGACTTTGATAATACTCTCAGTGTCAAGTCCCACAATCTTGTGGAGTTCAGCCACCGTACCGTGCTCAACAAATTCGTCAGGCATACCCAAAAGGGTGACCTTCGGCTGATAGCCGTGTTCGTTCATCCATTCCAGGACGGCAGAGCCGAGTCCGCCTTTCTTCACGCCATTCTCAATGGTGATCACACGCTTGAACTTGCGTCCCACCTCATCGAGGATCTGCTCGTCGATAGGTTTCAGGAATCGCATATCGTAGTGGGCTACGCTGACCTTGTTGCCGATCTTCTCAATCGCCTCAGTCACGTTATTACCTATCGGACCGATACTCAGCACAGCCACGTCAGTACCCTCATGCAGTTTACGACCCGTACCCACCTTCACCTCTTCAAGCGGACAACGCCAGTCCTGCAGCACACCACCGCCTCGTGGATAACGGATCACGAACGGTCCCTTATCAGGCAGTTGGGCGGTGTACATCAGTCGGCGCAGTTCATGCTCGTCCATCGGCGATGAGATCGTCAGGTTTGGAATCGGGCGCAGGGCAGCCAGGTCGAAGGCACCATGATGCGTCGGTCCGTCTTCACCCACCAGTCCGGCACGGTCGAAACAGAACACCATGTTCAGATTCAACAGCGCCACATCGTGGATGATATTGTCGAAGGCACGTTGTGCAAAGGCACTATAGATATTACAGAACGGCAGCAGACCGTCTTTCGCCATACCGCCAGAGAAGGTCACGGCATGGCCTTCAGCAATACCCACGTCGAAGGTGCGCTCCGGCATCTCCTTCATCATGATGTTCATTGAACAGCCTGAAGGCATCGCAGGTGTCACACCCACGATCTTCGGATTCTGCTGGGCCAACTCTAACAGCGTATGACCAAACACGTCCTGATACTTCTGGGGCTTGGTGGGATCCTTGTCGATGATACGCTCACCCGTCTCTGGGTCAAACTTGCCAGGGGCATGCCAGATGGTCACGTCCTTCTCGGCAGGGGCATAGCCATGACCCTTCTGAGTGTGCAGGTGCAACAGTCTCGGACCCTTCATCTCCTTGATCAGTCTCAGGATACGAACCAGTTCCTTCACGTCGTGTCCGTCAAACGGACCGAAGTAACGGATATCCATACCGTCGAAGATGTTCTTCTGATGGGCGATGGCACTCTTGATGGCATTCGACAAACGTTGGATGCCCTTCTTACGGTCATCGTTCATCAGGCCTTTCTTATACATCCAACGGGTGGCCTTGAACTTGATGGCGTTATAGGTCTCGTTGGTGTTCAGTCCCAGCAGATACTGCTTCATACCGCCCACCGAACGGTCGATACTCATGTTGTTGTCGTTGAGGATGATCAGCAGGTCGTTGGGGGATGATGATACATTGTTCAGTCCCTCAAAGGCCAGTCCGCCAGAGAGCGCACCGTCACCGATCACTGCCACCACATGTCGCTTGTCATTACCCTCCAACTTCGCAGCCACAGCCATACCCAGGGCTGCCGATACAGAGTTGCTGGCATGTCCGCAGGCAAAGGTGTCGTACTCGCTTTCAGAGGGAGAGGGGAAGGGCTTGATGCCGCCCAACTTGCGGTTCGTACAGAACTTTTCGCGACGTCCCGTCAGGATCTTATGACCGTAAGCCTGATGACCTACGTCCCACACGATTCTGTCGTCAGGGGTATTATAGACATAATGCAGCGCCACCGTGATTTCCACCACACCGAGACTCGATGCCAGGTGACCGGGATTGACGGCTACTTCCTGCACGATATCCTCGCGCAACTCCTTACAGAGTTGAGGCAGTTCTTCAACTGATAATTTGCGCAAATCCTCAGGATATTGGATCTTATTTAGTAATTTAAACTCCTTCTTGTCCACAGTAATATTTTAATTATGGTGCAAAGGTACGCCAAAATTTGTAAAAAACAAAATTTTTCTCAAAAATATTCGGTTTATGGGCAATTGTTTTGTTGGTTTGGCAAAAAGTTGTAAATTTGCAGAAAATTTGCAGAACGAAGTTAAGGGTATGAAATATATCACGCTGCCGACATCAGAGGTCCGTCGCCTGTCGTTCTATCTGGCGATGGAGGAGTATGTGGCGCGTCATCTCGATGAACCCGACTGCTTCTTCCTGTGGCAGGTGTCGCCGAGTGTGATCTTCGGACGCAACCAGGTGCTGGAGAACGAGGTGAATGTCGATTACTGCCGTGCCCATGGCATCCGGCTCTATCGACGCAAGAGTGGGGGCGGCTGTGTGTATGCCGACATGGACAATCTCATGTGGTCGTTCATCACCTCCGAGGAGAATGTGAACTTCGCCTTCAACCGCTTCATCAACATGGTGCTGCTGGTACTGCGGAAGATGGGCATCGAGGCCACGGGTACGAGCCATAACGATGTGATGATCGGCGACAGGAAGGTCTGTGGAACGGCCTGCTACCATCTGGAGGGCAGGAGTATCGTACACAGCACAATGCTTTACGACACGAACATGGAGCATATGCTTCACGCCATCACACCGAGTCGGGAGAAACTGCAGAAGAAAGGCATTGAGAGCGTCCGACAGCGCATCACCCTGTTGAAGGACTACACCTCGCTGCCACTCGACGACGTGAAGACATTGATACGCGAGACCCTCTGCCAAGGCTCGCGGATGCTGACACCCGCAGAGGTGGCTGACATCGAAACACTGGAACAAACCTATCTGAAAGAAGATTTTATTAAAATATTACAATAGTCTATGGCAATAAAACAAGAATTGGAAAAACGGGAGAAACGCACCTGTCTCCACGACAAGCATTTGTCGTTGGGGGCCATGATGGTGTCGTTTGGTGGCTTCGACATGCCGTTGCTCTATCAGAATGCGGGTATCGCCCCGGAGCATTATGCAGTACGTGAGAAGGTGGGACTGTTTGATGTCTCCCATATGGGAGAGGTCATCGTACGCGGCTCGGATGCCGAACGTTATGTGAACCACATCTTCACCAACGATGTCACTGCGATGCCTGTAGGTAAGATCCTCTACGGTATGATGTGCTACGAGAACGGTGGTACCGTCGATGACCTTTTGGTCTATAAGTTGGGAGAGAATGATTTCTTCCTCGTGATCAATGCCGCCAATATCGATAAGGACTGGGCTTGGATGCAACAGCATGCCGAGGGCTTCGACATCTCGCTGCGCAATGCTTCAGACGACTATGGACAGTTGGCTGTTCAGGGGCCCGAGTCGGAGCATATCATGGAGACGGTGTTGGGCCTGCCCTGTAAGGAACTGACGTTCTATACTGTCAAGATGATTGGCGATGTCATCGTCAGTCGTACAGGCTATACAGGTGAGGACGGCTTTGAGATCTATGCCGCGCCCGACTATATCCGTGCCTGCTGGGATAAGATGATTGCTGCAGGCGTACAACCTTGCGGACTGGGTTGTCGCGACACCCTGCGCTTTGAGGTGGGACTGCCCCTCTATGGCGATGAACTCTCAGAGGATATCACCCCTGTGATGGCAGGTCTGACAATGTTCGTAAAATTGGATAAGCCCGAATTCATCGGCAAGGAGGCACTCGCCAAACAGAAGGCAGAGGGCCCTGCGAAGAAATTGGTCGGCATCGAACTCTTCGACAAAGCCATCCCCCGTCATGGTTATCCCGTGCTGAATATGCAGGGCGAACCCATCGGAGAGGTGACCACAGGCTATCACACGCTCTCTACCGATAAGAGTGTCTGCATGGCTTTGATTGATGCCGCCTACTCCAAACTCGACACCGAGGTACAGATCCAGATCCGTAAGAAGGTGTTCCCCGGTAAAGTGATCAAAAAGCAATTCTATAATAAAAACTATAAGAAATAAAACTATAAAGAATTATGGCTAAAGTAATTGAAGGACTCTACTACTCGGAGTCACACGAATTTGTGAGAGTAGAAGGTGACTATGGTTTCGTAGGAATCACGGATTATGCCCAGAACGCATTAGGCAATGTGGTCTATGTGGATATGCCTGAGGTTGATGACGAGGTAACGGCTGGTGAGGAGTTTGGCGCTGTGGAGAGTGTCAAGGCTGCCAGCGACCTGATCTCACCTGTCAGCGGAACCGTCGTAGAGGTCAACGAAGCCCTCGACGATCAGCCCGAACTCATCAACGAGGATGCTTTCGAGAACTGGATCATCAAGGTGCAACTCTCTGACAAGGCCGACCTCGACAACCTCATGGATGCTAAGGCATATGCTGCCTTCTGTGGCTGAGTCCCCTAAGTTAGGGGATTATAGGGGTCTGAACAAGCGCAGACTCCAATTAATAACAATTAGAAAGGTCTGATTTACGCTTGTTCAGACCCCCAACCCCCTAACTTAAGGGGCAAGTAAAGATGTATAAGTATTTTCCTCAAACGGAAGACGATCTGCAGGCGATGATGGAGAAAGTCGGGGTACGGACCCTCGACGACCTCTATGCCCAGATCCCCGATGCCATTCGTTTCAAGGGCGACTACCAGTTGCCCTCGGAGATGAGTGAGATGGAGGTGCGCGAACTCTTTGAAAAACTGGGTTCGCAGAACAAACAACTCACCTGCTTTGCAGGCTATGGGGTCTACGACCACTACACGCCCTCCGTCATACCGAGTCTGTTACAGCGCTCCGAGTTCCTTACCTCCTATACCCCTTACCAGGCAGAGATCTCCCAAGGCACCCTGCATTACATCTTCGAATATCAGTCGATGATGGCAGAACTCACGGGGATGGCCATCTCCAATGCCTCGATGTACGATGGCACTACCGCCTGTGCTGAGGCGATGATGATGACAGTGGCAGCAGGTAAGAAACAGAATAAGGTGTTGGTGTCTGCAGGTCTCAACCCCAAGACGCGTGAGGTGTTGGATACCTATGCCCTGCATCAGGGCATCGAACTGATAACCATCCCCCTCGAAGACGGAATCACCAAACTATCCGCTCTCCGCTCTCAATTGTCAACTAGCGACGGTGTCGCTGGTGTCATCGTCCAACAGCCTAATGTCTATGGCATCGTAGAGGACTTCACTGGCTTTGCTGAGGCATGTCATGAACAGAAGGCCCTCTTCGTGATCGACAGTGTGGCAGCCGACCTTGCCGTACTGAAGACCCCGGGCGAGTGGGGTGCCGACATCGCAGTGGGCGATGGACAGTCGCTGGGTATCCCCATGCAGTTTGGTGGTCCCTACGTCGGCTATATGTGCTGCACGGAGAAACTCATCCGCAAGATGCCAGGTCGTATCGTTGGTATGACGAAGGATAATAGAGATCAAAGAGCCTTCGTACTCACCTTGCAGGCACGCGAACAGCATATCCGTCGCCAGAAGGCCACCTCTAACATCTGTTCGAACCAGTCGCTGATGGCGCTCTTCGTCACGATCTATATGTCGCTGATGGGCAAGCAGGGACTGAAAGACTCCGCCCAACTCTCTTATGCAGGGGCTCACTATCTCTGCGACGAACTGTTGAAGACGGGTCGTTTCACGTTGGCTTACGATCAGCCCTTCTTCAATGAGTTCTATGTGAAGTACGACGGCGATGCCGATACGCTCTATCAGCGTTTCATCGAGGCTGGAATCCTCGGCGGCGTGCGTTATGAGGATGGCTTCCTCTTTGCCGTCACCGAGAAGCGTACGAAAGAAGAAATCGATAACCTTGTAAAGATCGCTGCCCTATGAATCATCAATTATATGGAAATCTGATCTTCGAACTCTCGAAGTCAGGTCGTAGAGGCTACTCACTTCCGAAAAACAACTTCGGCTCCTATGAGATTCCGAAAGAGATCTGTCGTGCAGAAGATGCTGCGCTGCCTGAGTGCGATGAACTCACGGTGGTGCGCCACTACACGAACCTCTCTAATAATAACTTCGGTGTCGATACAGGCTTCTATCCCCTCGGCTCCTGTACGATGAAGTACAATCCGAAGATCAACGAGGAGATGGCAGCCCTGCCGCAGTTCCAGAACCTCCAGCCTTCGCAGCCCGCCCATACGGTCACG
>JAEEGJ010028174.1_pt1 | contig 11203 bp, 8 predicted proteins | sample 8958761 | NCBI WGS metagenome assembly JAEEGJ01 (sample SAMN16246546, study PRJNA631951) | gut metagenome | biome: gut microbiome; feature: rumen; material: RS-attached | host: Bos | place: Iran: Karaj | collected 2018-10
CAGAGTTCGCAAGTCTCGCGGATGTTCTTCATGCTGACGGGCTGGCCACCCACGGTGTTGTTGGTAACGGTAAGTACCATGAAAGGTACGTTGCCCTTGTTCTCCTTCAGAATCTTCTCCAGTTTCTCCAGATCGACATTTCCTTTGAAGGGGACTTCAAGCTGGGTGTCGTAAGCCTCGCGGACAGTAACGTCGATGGCGAAAGCCTTGCGGCTCTCGATGTGACCTTTGGTGGTGTCGAAGTGGGCGTTGCCGGGGACAATCATGCCGGGTTTCACGAGGTAGCTGAACAGCACGTTCTCGGCTGCACGGCCCTGGTGGGTGGGGATGACATAGTCAAAACCAGTCAGCTCGGTGATGGTGTCCTTCATGTGATAGAAGCTGCGGGCACCGCCGTAGCTCTCGTCGCCCATCATCATAGCTGCCCACTGGCGGTCGCTCATGGCGCCGGTGCCGGAGTCGGTCAGAAGGTCGATGTAGACGTAGTCGCTCTTCAGCATAAACACGTTCTGGTGTGCTTCGTTGAGCCATTTTTCGCGTTGTTCGCGGGTGGATTTCTTAATGGGTTCTACCATCTTGATTTTCCACGCTTCAGCAAATGGTAATTCCATAATATTATGTTTTTAAGTTATTAAAATAAATGATTTCCAAAATTCTACCCCGTCCTCTGGACAGACGGGCAACAGGCCACAGGGAGCACGCTCTACCTATGGCTACAACAGTCGTACACGTCTCTCTTCTTAATATTTAAGAAACAAATTCTGACGTTGATATGTTGACTGCAATTGTTCATTTTGGATTTGCAAAGATACACCTTTTTTTTCAATTGGCGAAAACTTTTTTTTCGCGGCCTTGAAAACCTATCATCCACTGATAAACATCAAGCAGGGAAACCCTCTCGGATTTCCCTGCCACGATAAGATAACTTTATTCTTCTGACGGCGGGTGGTACCCGCATCCTCTTAGTCGGCCTCGTAGATGAGGAGCTGACCGTCTTCGGTATAGAAGAAGAGCAGAGGATCTTTGTCGCGCTTCTTCATTATCCAGCAACCACCGTTCTCTGGGTCGACCTCTATCTTGCAGTATTTGCGGCTGACGCGCTGCTCGGCCAGCAGTTTATCCTCGCGGTTGTAAATCTGCAGATAGGTGTGGCCGTCGGGGTCGTTGACCAAGGCGTACATATAATCGCCGCTGAAGGCATAGGTGATGAGGTCTAACTTGTAGGTGTCGCGCACATACTCTCTCACCACAACCACATCGGTCACATGGTAGTCATACCAGTAGCTGTCGCAGTACAACCAGAATCCAGGCCAGAAATAATCTCTCGGGATAAAAGGATCCCAATACAGGCGGTGGCAATGCACCAGGCAATGGTGATGGGGATGCCAGAAATAAGGTGCCGGATGGATGGGACGATGCGACGGGGGCAACGGACCGGGATGGCCGGGACGGGCATATCCTGTGGTAGGCTCTGGAGCCACACCGGTGGGACGGCCTGCACCCACGGAGACACGGCCAGCACCCTCGCCCATGTTGCCGGAACGGCCTGCCGAAGAACGGACACCCTCAGTCATACCGGTACGGCTGCGCACCTGGCTGGGGACGCTGCCCGTGCGGCTGCGCAACTCACCTCCCTGACGGGTACCAACACCCTCGGAAGAACGCGAAGAACTGAATCCGCCAGAACGGCTGCCGGAATATGTGCTTCTTGACACATCGCTGCGGCTGGTGCCCGAATAACTTCTCGAGCTGTTGGCGCCGCTGCGTAAACTGCTGCTTGAAAAAGTGCTGCCGCTACGCATGCTGCTGCCCGAATAGCTGCTACGGCTGCTCGAAGGGCTTGAACTGCGGCTTGACGAACTGAAACTGCTTCTCGACGAACTGGAGCTGCTGGAGAAACTCGAACCACGGCTGCTCGACACGCCGCCTCCACGGCTCATGCTTGAGCTGCTGCTGTGGCTTCCGCCGCCGCTGCGGCCGCCACCGCCACCACGCTGGGCGTAGACCGGAGTGGCCACCAAAGCTATGCCTAACAATGCAATGCTGCAGAAACGTGACATTTTCATAATTGTTCCTTTCTTTTCTATTAGTTGTTGTTTTGTTTTTGTCTGTTTGTTGGGGCACCCTTCGCACCGGGATGGTGTTTGTGTGCCTTCTTTCACGATGCAAAAGTACAACCATTTTTTCAGGAAAAACCCCCGCGCCTCACCTATTTTTCCTACAAAAACACCACAGCAAACCTCATCGCGCTTTTGTCCAGTGCTTTACATTATTTGCAAAAAGTCTCATCGCTCTCCCCTACTCCCCTCTTCCATCCCATTTTCTTCCTTCTGTGCCTGGTTTCACTTGGGTTTTTTGTACAGAAAGAAGTATCGACACAGGATAGTACTATCAAAGTAACATTTGAAAATATGATTATCCGCAGTTGTCATCAAAAAGCCTCGGAGAGGCTTAATTTCAATAACACCGTACAAGCGAAGCGCAGTGCGGTGGTTGAAAATCTGCGCACTACCAGCGTCTCGGAGAGACGCGACATCGTACACATGCCAATTGCGGATAACTATTTTGAAAATATAATGGGATAGAAAAGCCATAAGAAACAGGAATTGGTATTGCAATTCCTCCGCTGTGGAAACACCTATGCCAAATCTCAACCAGCCTGACATAAAATGAGGCTGCCGCAGATTTATATCCTTACTCCTCCGATAAGCAATGGATGCGCCTCCCTATTAAAAAGTTAAAAAATGAATATCGCGTTGCAAAACAAAAAAAATGTGTATATTTGCAGAGACAATATCTGTATCCCTTGGACATATAAATATATATATCAACCTTTTAAAGAAAAAACAATGAAAAAAAGAACAACTATTATCCTCTGCGTATTAATAGGGATATTTGCATCCACAATGGGTTCGGCCAAAGCCCAAATCCACAAGGTGATTAATTTACCAGACAGCTATGGCTGCGACACTTCGATAGTACGATACTGGAACCAACAATATGTTGTATTATATGCACAATCACCAAGAGGCAACCTTTTTTATCTTGTTGATGCCAATAACACGGTTTCAAAATTAATACCTACCAGCATATATGTCAAAGACATGGAAATTGTGGGTGACACCATATATTATTGCGGAGCCAATGCCAGCGGCAATGCATTTATCGGTTATTTCACCATAACCGACTTGATGTCGACCAACGTCACAGAGAATCTGGTAGAGATACTACCAGGGGGGCAATATTATAACCTGCCATTCTTTCCAAAACGTATGGAGGTGTACCACGTCAGCACGGGGTTGCATATAGTGATGGTGTGCGACATTGTAATGCCATCTGACAGCATAAAAAGAGTAATGATGGACGGACGGTCATTCTATGGAACCACCACATGGGCATTTGATTATGCCTGGCCAGAAAACCTTGAGGATGATCAATCAAACATCTTTTATCCCGATGATGTTATTGTGACTGACAATTATGTAGTGTTTATCGGACACAAGCATTGCAGCGCAGGAATATACATGAAAAAATTTTACAAGCCCTCTACTCTTTCCAATTTCTTTATTCACACATACAGCCTGACTTCAAATTACTACAACATCTATCACGCATATATGAACTCTTCTAACAACTTCTCGGTGCTTGGACAGACGGACGGAGAGCATCCTGTATGGGGGACGCACATAAATGGAGATACGATAGCCATCGCCTGCATGAGCGCATACACGAACAAGGATTTAAAAAAGATTTATGGTTCGACTGTCAAGAAATTCCACATTAATCCCCTCGATACCATAGACGACACTACGTATGACTTATTCTTCCCCTATTCCGAATTCTTGAACAGAGGCTGGGTTGTAAAAGACCTGCGATACGACAAGGCCAACAATAATCTGCTGATGCTGTATGATGCAGACAGTCCGATAGACGGTTCGATTGAAAGCATGACAATGGTAATAGACAATGCTCAATTCAACTCAGGCGAGTCGAAATTCATTCTAAGCCACAAGACAGATTTGAAATCACTTGACAAGTTTTGGGTTCCGAATAACAGACTTGCCGCCTGCGGAAAAAACACAGATCAAGATTGCGTATGCTCATTCCATATACATAATGGGCATATTTGCACTTATGATTTCACACCTCTATCCATTAAAATCAACGGTGAAATGATATATTTTGACAGACCTACATATAACCTTGGACAACAAGCATCCCGGAATATATATGTAAACCCAGTGAAAAAGAGTGCAATCAACATCATTTGCGAATAACGATAAAAAAATATGAATATGAAAAAGTTATTATTGGCAGCAATGCTGGCGGCACAGGTGGCATTGCTGTATGCCCAAAGCCCCCGGCAGTTGGACACTATCTATGGTCGGAATCCTAACTATCTGTACCATCCCGTATGGATAGACCCATACGACTCTGTTGTGCCAAGATGGACACGCTTCCTTCCTCAAGTTGAGGGCATAGGTACCGCGAATGCTGGGGGGTCGATTTGGGCTATGGATTCCAGGGTGGTAGCAATGAAATATTATGTCGATACACCTGTTAAGATAATTGGCGCAGCCACATCGTTCACTTTCATGCGTGGCGATTTGGAAGTGCGTGAGGGGTCGGTATACCCTGATTCTGGCGGACGATGGCAATATCACGATACCAACCTTGCCAATTTGATGGAGTATCTACAAATTTATAAGCACATCAACGACAATGGGCACGACACAATGATGGTGGTAAGGGAGAAATTGTTTTGCGCACTGGATACTGCAAGATGTATGCATTCTTTTGTGGACATATTTGCAATGCAAAATCGTACATTCCTGGGTGGGGGACATCTCGATTCTACCGATTTCGCTATTTTTGAGGTGTATTATGACAAGCCGGTGGTCATTACCGACTCGTTCTATGTGGGCCTCACGCAGCGATGCAGGCAAGTGGACACGGTCTACTATGGGCAGGAGCCCCGATATGTGATGCACAACAGGCAGTTGCGCCTCCGCCAGGTGGAATATATAGACACCAGCATTACTAACCGCCATTTGACACATGAAGAGTTCGACAGTCTTTACTGGGATTACTCCACCTACCGGATAGCCGCACTCGAGAACTGGCCAAACGGGCCGAAATGGGTGTTCCATCATCCTTCTAAACTCCCCGCATGGGCAAATGAAACCTCTGGCGTTTTCTGGGCTCCTTTCCTTTTCCCTATCTTCGACACCACGGGCATGGGGTTGCGGCCTTTCGGCCTGCCCTGCGGCATGGTGGAGAACTTCCGCGCCGCCAACATCTGGGACGGCAACGCGATGATGGTGTGGGACGGGGCCAGCGAGCACAACCGCTGGGAGCTGGCCGTGGGACGGGCCGACGAGGACCCCTCGGGCTACAGGATTTACCGCGTGAACTCCACCAGCCGCGTGCTGAGCGGGCTGGACAGCAATGTGGTGTATGCCGCACGCGTGAGGGCGGAGTGCACGCCCAAGACCAACTACAGCGACTGGAGCGACACGGTGCAGTTCTGCATCGGCATGTCGCAGCCCGAGGGAATGCCTTCGGTGGTGGACCAATTCACCAACCTCGCACCCAACCCGGCATCGAAACGGGTGGCCGTGATGTCGTCGTTCGGGCTGAGGAGGGTAGCGCTGTATGACATGAAGGGGCGCTGCGCGAGGGAGACGGACAGCGCGGGCTATGCCGTCGAGTTGGACGTGAGCGCACTGCCCGAAGGGGCATACATAGCCGTGGTGACCACACCGGGCGGCACCGTCACGAAACGCCTGGTGGTGGCCCGGTAAGGAGAGGGGGAAGATATAGCCCACACAGCGGGAGCCGGAGGGGCAGCAGGGCTGCACACTCTGGCTCCCGCTGTGTGGAGTGAGGGTTGTGGTGAATGATGGTTGCAGGCGCGAAAAAAAAGTGTTTATTTCGGGAAAAAAGTGTATCTTTGAAAAAATGACCTTCTAAAAAAATAATAGCTATGTTGAAGTATGTCAAACATTTACTAATCATTTCGGGATTACTGTTCCTCCCGATATTGTTATTCTCGGGATGCTTGAAAGAGGGTAATGACACCATTGTGCTGCCTTTGCCCGACGGGAAAATCCCCTATTCGGTCATTCCTGAGCAGCTGCAGGATTCGCTGCGCACGCATGGACTGACCATCCACGAGGGGGTGAACCCCGGAAACATTGACGGCCGTTTCCTGTCGTCGCCGATGGTACTACACTACTCTTCCGACAATTATCAGGAGCTGTTTTACGACCTGTACATGTCGTTCTCGGGACAGAAACCCCGCGGCATGGTGAAGTACTCCGAAACCCAGAAACATGAGTACATCGACGGCAAGTCGTACATGGCCAACGTGATTGGCGAAGGCAACGATGTGACGATGTACTGCCTACAGAACGTGTTTGAATGCAGCAGCAGTGGCGACACGCTATGGAAGAGCAGAACCGCCACTGTGGTATCGGGAACGCTGTGCGACGAAGGCATCAAGTATTGCCAGTATGCACATGTGGTGCTCGACACCTGGGCCGCCGACGACTACCATGCTTCGCCCCTGTCGAAACCCGGCACCCACCGCATCTGGTACGACGGCGACGGTTTGGCAAAAAGATTATCCGATTTATCAAATTAAAGGCTTATGCAGATGAAACACATATTATCTTCTTTAGCATTCATCCTATTCCTCACAGCCACTGCCGCCATGGCGCAGGTGGCTGAGAACGACACCGCCAAGGCGGCTGCCGTTCAGACGACCGAGGAAGGGACCCAGGTAGTGTTCCCCCGCAACCTGATAGGCGTCCGCGGCGGTCTGAACATGTCCGACATGATATACTCACAGAAACTGGTGGACCGCTACAAACACTACTGGCAGCCGCAAGGCATGCTGGGACTGTTCGGCCATTTCCAGCTGGGCAACAGCAACCTTTCGCTCCGCCCCGAGGTGACCTTGATAGGGCGTGCCGACTCGCTGGTATGGAAGGATGTCGAGTACCGCATGAAGGCGCATTATATCGACTTCCGCCTGCCACTGACCTACAACTTCCGCATCGACGGGAGCCATGTGTCGCCCTACCTTATGGTCGTGCCTGAATTCGGAATGGCCTACGGCGGCAAGATTGGCTACCACGCCGACGATTTCCCCAAAGGGGTCACTGCCAAGGTGACCAAGGCGGACATCAACCAGTTTGATGCAGGCGTGATGTTCGGCGCCGGTGTCGACTTCCTGGTGGAGACCAAGAGCATCCCCCTGCTCCTGTCGGTGGAGGCCGGATATAACATGGGCTTGCTCAACACCTTTGCACAACGCGAGATAAAGGACAACCCCGATATTGCCGAGGCCGACCGCTCAATTATTGCAAACCACTTCTTCGGAGCCGAACTGTGGCAGAGGGAGCGCAAGAACAGAGGCATCGAGGTCGCCCTGCGCATCGCCCTGCCCCTGGACGGCAGCTGGAAGCAGGAACGCAAACCACTGGCAAAGGCTGTGGACACCACCCGCAAAGCCCCCGACACAGTGTATATCGTGGTTAAGGACACCACACCCAAAGTCCCCGACACGGTCTACATCGGCCAGCCCGCCGTCAACACCGACGACGATGAAGGCCCCTCATACGTGCGCAAGGATTGCTATTCATTCTCCGAGATGTATGCCTTCATCACCCTTGGCATAGACATCAGCGACAAACGTATATGCCTGTTCAACATCAACTTCGATTTCAACTCGTACAAGCTGCGTCCCGAATCGAAGCAACCCCTCTACGATGTGGCCATGATGATGAAAGCCTATCCCGAGATGCGCATCAAGGTGTATGGACACACCGACAGCCTAGGTACCGAAAACTACAACAATGTGCTCTCACTGCAGCGTGCCAACGCTGTCATCAAATACTTGAAGTCGCAAGGCATCGACAGCAGCCGCATGGAGCCCGAAGGCCTCGGCAAGAAGTATCCCATCGACTCCAACCAGACACCCCAAGGCCGGTTCAAAAACCGCCGTGTGGAGATTGAGGTGATGAATGTAGGCATGCGTATCACCGACTATAGCGACAAAAAGGAAACTGAATAATAAACAAAAACAATACAAACCATGTTCAAAACCATCAAGAAAACAGCAAACATAGCGGTGCTGGCACTACTATTGGGAGGCGCAGGCAGCCTGCACGCCCAGCATGCCATCACCTGTTTTGGCGGCGACATGACTGGGAGCACCGGGAGCGTGAGCTTCAGCGGTGGCGAGGTGGCGGTGAAAACAGCCACTGCACGCGCCATCACAGTGGTCGACGTCACCGAGTCCTTTACCGAAGGAGTGCAGCAACCCTTCACCGAGAGGGACCGTGCACAGCAGGGCATCGGCGAAATCGCTGTCAGGATGTCGGTTTACCCCAACCCCACCGCCGACAACGTGGTGCTGGAGTGCGACGAGACTGCCGGACAACTGCTTTTCACCCTCTTCGGCACCAACGGCCAAGTGCTGCAACAAGGCACCTATAAAGGTGGTCAGCACCAGATAGCCATGGAGCAGTACGGCGCCGGAAACTATATGTTGCAGGTGGCAACACCCGACAAAACAAAAATGAATGTTTATAAAATAATAAAGGCTAAATAATCATGAAAAAAGTATTTCTCTCTATTTTAACCCTTATCCTGTTTGCCGGCGCTGTGTTCGCCCAAACACCCAAAGGATTCAACTATCAGGCAGTGGTGAGAAACGCTGCAGGCCAACTGATGGCCAACCGCACCGTGAGCGTTCGCATTGCCATCGTGCAAGGCGCCGCCAACGGTCCACAGGTATACCAACAGACTGAAAATGTCACCACCAACGGCAACGGTCTTTTCACACTGGTGGTTGGCGAGAACTCCGACCAATTCGCCAACATCGACTGGGCTCAGGGGCCTTACTTCATTGTCAGCGAAATCGACCCCTACGGCGGTAACAATTACACCCTGGCCACCACACAGAAGATTCTGGCTGTGCCCTATGCCCATTACGCCACCCACGCTGCCGTGGCCGACCGCTTTGGCGAGGACTTCGTCTACGACGAACGCGACCCCCTCTTCCGCGAATGGGGTTTCCTGTACGACAGTCTGCGCAATGCCCCCACACGCTTGAGCCAGTTTATCAACGACCTGGATTTCCTCACCGAGGACGACCTGGAGCTTTCGCTGCACGGCGACACCCTTTTCCTCAACAACAACACCTACGTCATCCTGCCCCACAACGGCGGGGGTGCCGGCATAACCACCATTGAATGGGACAGCGTGCTCCATCACCCCACCTATCTCAGCGAGTTCATCAACGACCTGGATTTTGTCACCGCAGGCGATGTATATGTGAGTGGCGACACCCTCTTCCTGAACGACAACACCTATGTCATCCTCAACTCCGGCAACTGGAACGGCACCATTGAATGGGACAGCGTGATGAACCACCCCACCCATCTGAGCCAGTTTATCAACGACCTGCACTTCTACGTCAGCGGCGACACCCTTTTCCTGAACGACAGCAACTATGTCATCCTGCCCCAAAATGAGGAGACGCAGGGCTTGGCCGATGTACTAAACATCAACAATAACGCCTATGGCCAGATTAAAAATCTCAGCTATCCCACCGACCCCCTGGATGCTGTGAACAAGGCTTATGTCGACTCCATCCTGGCTGCCGAGGTGGCTGCCCTCAACGACCGCATCGACAGTATCACCAACATGTATGAGCAGATCATCGACAGCGTGAACAACCGCATCTATATGCTCGAACACCCCAGAGTGAAGGGTGCCCTGCCCGGCATCTTCAGTGTGAGCGCCGACAAGCGAATCAACTTCTCGCAGGGCAATCTGCAATACCGACCCCGTATCAAGACCTGGCGCTTTGCCGTTAACCAGTACGACATTGCCGGTAGCGACAATAACAACGTCTTCATGCAGGCTTACTGCTCCTCGTGGGTCGACCTGTTCGGCTATGGCACTAGCGGATGGGATGGCGGCGCAGGCCGTTTCATGCCCTACGAGACCACTACCAACAACACCGAGTATACCGAGGCTACCGACGGCAACGACCTGGTTGACTTCTATGCCAACGCCGACTGGGGCTACTACAACCCCATTATCAACGGCGGCAACCAGATGGCCATGTGGCGTACGCTTACCTACAGCGAATGGACCTACCTGCTGACCCAGCGCCCCAATGCCAATGACCTGAAGGGTATGGCCACCGTGGAGAGCACCCCCGGCTATATCCTGCTGCCCGACGACTGGACCTGCCCTGCCGGCATCACTTTCGTCAATACCAACAGCAGCTACACCACCAATGTCTACAACGCCGCCACTTGGGCTATCATGGAGGCCGCAGGTGCTGTGTTCCTGCCTGCAGCAGGTGAACGCACCAGCAGCTCCACGACCAACATCGGCATCATCGGCAACTACTGGACAGCCAGCCATGTCAACGGAACCACTGGCTATTCGTTCCATATCTCCCCCAACGACAACACCATGCAGAACACCGTCACCTACTCCACCGGCTGCTCTGTGCGTCTGGTCAGAGACTATTGATTATCCTGTCTAGAATATCTAAAAGAAACGGCGCCTTGCATAAGGTGCCGTTTCTTTTTGGAGGTATCTAGTTTCCGGGACAAAAGAAGGCTTTACCGCCATTCGCAGCCCCTTAGCTTTATACATTACTACAGAAAACAAAGTATTGCACAAAGCCCGTCAAAAACGAGGGGAACCCACGAACCGATTGGGGCTAATGATTAAGGAATTGTCGCGCGGAGGAGACAAGGTCGGGATGGCATGAGAGCATCTCGGCAATACGGAGTGCCTCGTGGGGAACTTCGTCGCTATCATCTTCCACCAACGAATAATCAATGAAGCGGTTGATATTCTCCGCTGTGAGCGGTGTGTCGACCAGCTCCTCAACAAATCCCTTCACACGCAACCTACGGCAGGCAATCCCTAACTGACTGTAGTGGGTGGTGACGAGGGTGACGGAATCTCTTGAATCCATAATGGTGGCGAGGGCTTGCACCAAGGCCTTCCCCTCGACGGGATTGGTCGTACGTGCAGGTTCGTCTATCAGAACGAGAAGACGCTCCTGTTGACTGCGGTAGAGCACTTCGCTGATTCTTGTTATCTCGGAGGCAAAGCTACTCAGGCCGTTCATCTCGTTCTGCTCGTCGCCGATACAGAACACCAC
>JAEEGJ010028175.1_pt1 | contig 11203 bp, 9 predicted proteins | sample 8958761 | NCBI WGS metagenome assembly JAEEGJ01 (sample SAMN16246546, study PRJNA631951) | gut metagenome | biome: gut microbiome; feature: rumen; material: RS-attached | host: Bos | place: Iran: Karaj | collected 2018-10
GAATAGATGAGGAAATCGCAGAAAGGGCAATATACCTGCTTAATCAGGGCAACAAGCCATTTGATTATTCTGATTTACGGAGTTTTAGCATAGACCGTTGGCCAGAAGAGATGGGAACGACTCATGGTGTGGAGCATTGGGATAGAGTTGCTAAGTTTGGCCAGATGCTATATCAAGAGGGTGCAGACATGAATGTTATATTGGCTTTTGCATACCTTCATGACTCAGAAAGGCAGAATAATGCTGTAGATGATGAACACGGCAAAAGGGCTTCAGCGTTTATTGACACTATCCGAGATACGGAACTTCGAGAACTGAGTGAAGGGCAAGTTGCCAAATTGAAGCGAGCCTGCGAACTGCATACTATTGAACATAGAACTGGGGATATAACAATAGACATTTGCTTTGATGCAGATAGGATGGACTTATTGAGAGTTGGAATCATGCCAGACCCTAATCGTATGGCCACAAAGCGTGGTGCAGAACTAGTAGCTGACCCATATTATGAGGTATATTATCAAGAGGTATGTACAAAATAATCGGCACCCCAAAATCGAATATGTTATAAGTAACATATAGGAATTATGAAAAAGAAAATCGTATTAATAACACTGGTGGGACTGATTCTTGGGTCTTATGTATATTATGAATGGATATGGGAAAAGTGGCCTACTGAAAGAATAGAAAGGGTGACTGGTGTAAAAGTGCCAAATTACAAGATTATAGAAACTCATAAAAGTAATAGATCTTTCACTGGTGATCATTTTAATAAGATTTGAGATTATTTTGTATGTAAAGCCTAAGCTATGATGACAGAGGAAATTCTGGAAAGAGGCTTATAGTAATGCCTCCCATGCCTGTTCCCAGTATCTGTTATGGGGGGATTCTAGTATCTGTTATGTCTGATGCTAAAGGCTGTTATACCCCCATAGGAGATACTGGAATGCCTTTTTACGGATACTAGAAAGTTGTGGGTTATGGGTCATGAAGGTCATTAAGGTCATTTGTCATTAAGAGTTTTGAAAAATGGGTGTTTTTGGTTAATAATATATATATTATATATAATATATATATTATTATACTTATTTTAGTAAAAATCCGAAATCCTTAATGACAAATGACCTTCATGACCTTCGTGACCCACTGCAGATCTTAAATTTGATTTTTCCTTTGTTAACTGAGACCTTTTTCTTCTTTCGTCTTATGAATAAACACGGTGTTCTGTCCATACATGTATTTATAGGTGATGTCTGGAATGATGTTGTTCACCAGCCTCAGACCTAAATGCTGATGGTCCGGCTTACCGATATTCTCATCTTTCATCTTGCCCGCTTTGATGGGGTCAAAGGGTTTGCCAGCATCCTTCAGCGTTACGAAGATTCCCTCGTTGTTGATACACATGTGTACGTCGAACGAGTGTTCGGTGATGTGACCTGTAGAGTGTTTGGCAATATTCGTCATCAGCTCTTCGCAACACAGGTCAATGTCGAACATCGTGTCGCGCTTTACGTTCATCATCTCCATGAAATTATGCATGTCGTTCAGTGCCGCGTACACGTCATCACCCTGATAGCTCACCGAACGGTCGAAAGTGTAGTCTTTGGTTTCCTCAGGTATCATTGTCAGTGGCGATATTTCCGTAGTTACCATCTTACTGCGCATGTAGGTGAACAGCAGTTGCATTGCCAGTACACCAACGCACGCCAGTACAAACCCCCACCACAGTTCTATGTTCTCGATACCTGCCACTACCCAAACGGTCAGAACCATAAAGAAAGTCTGTGCCGTAGCCGTCGTTACACTCGTCTTCTCATATCCCACTAATTGGTAAGAACTCAGCAATACTTGTGTCGTGGCGAAGGGGATGAGCATCAGTGCAAAGATGCGCAACACGTGGTCCATTTCCGTTACCAACGGTCCGTTGTGTACACCAAACAGATGAGCCACCAGACCTGGGATATACATGAATACTATCAGCAAAGCCACCAGCGAACCCGTCATAATAAGGGCTTGGCGCACCAGTATCTGCAGACCTTTCAGGTCGCGTTCCCCTACCAGCACACCACCCACGGCAAACAGTGATTCCACGATGCCGTCAATGAAGACGTACGACAGCAACAACATCTGAAGACATACAGACCACAGGAACAGTCCGTCGGTGCCCAGATACGTCACCACGATATTGTTCAGCAACAAGATGGTCACTGCCATCAGCGAATTACTCAGTGTCACGGGAGCTCCCTCCTTCACGTTAAGTATGAAGTTCCTGAAATAACTCTTGCCGGGCCACTTGAGCTTATACGAACTACCAGGCTTGCGCAGGTAGTAAACCAGTATCAGGATGTTCATCAAAAACATTGACAGCGAACCGAGGGCAGCACCTTCTACGCCCATACCCAGTACGACTATCAGCAGCACGTCCATCACACCGTTCATCAGAGCTCCACCTATCACGGCCTTCGTCACTACCCGTGGCCGACCGTCGGTAGCCACAAACAGGCATAATCCGTACGACAGCATCTGCAGCCAGCCGCCAATGGCATAGGTATGGATATAACTGTTTGCCATATCATCCAGTCGCGGCTGGTCTGACATATAGTCCACGATATCCCAACTGAACACACATATCAGCACAGATACCGCCAGTCCCAGCGTCATCACTGTGATAATCGTTGAGGTGAACGTCCTCGCCACTTTCTCCAAATCACCACGTCCGATGGCCTGTGCACACATGGCATTAGCCCCGAAACAAATCAGGAATCCCATACAGTTCAGGACCTCGACCAGTGGCAGCACCAGATTGATAGCCGACACCGCGTCTGGTCCCACCGTATGTCCCACAATCATCGAGTCTGCCGTATGTGCCAACTGCGTGGCAGCCGCCGTCAGCACTGCCGCAAACACAAAGTTTATCAGTGCCTTGGATACAACAAACTTATTCCTTTTCTGTTCGCTCATACCCGTTTTTCTGGTTCTTAAAAATCCTTCCAGAAGGTGGAAGGATTATTGGTTACTCTTCTACAGAGAACTCGTCTTTGCCGACACCACAGACGGGGCAAACCCAATCCTCGGGGATATCCTCGAATGCTGTTCCTGGCTTGATGCCACTATCGGGATCACCTACTTCGGGGTCATACACATAACCACATACGTCACAAACATACTTTTTCATCATACAATCATTTTTAAGTTATACATGAGGTTTTTTAGATAATATCTGATCGATACGCTCCACGATGGCCGTGGGAGCGATACGGTTCATACAAGCATAATCGCCACGCCGGCAACTCTTCTGTCCGTAGATACTGCACGGGCGACAGTCGAGCGGGGTCTGGATGATATTGTCAGGATCCTGGTTCCAGCCCATAAACCCCGCATAAGGATGAGTAGCGCCCCACACACTGACGACAGGAGTGGCTACAAGAGAAGCAAGATGCATATTGGCAGAATCCATGGAGAGCATGACATCCAGATGACTCATCAGGATAAGCTCCTCTTTGATGGTCTCCAAATCCTTCTTGACATACACACATTGTTGATAGCGTGAGCACCACTCCGTAAACTGCTTGTCCTCACACTCCCCTTTGCCAAACAGGAAAATCCTGGCGTCGGGGTATTTCTGTATCAGCAGCTCTATCACCTGCTGCATCAGGTGAAGCGGGTATACTTTCCCCTGATGGGCGGCAAAGGGAGCAATACCGATATGGTGCCGGGTGTCGGGCGTTGAGAACTGAAATTGGTCTGGCAACAAACTCAGGTCTCCCCCACCTTCCGGGTAGATGGAATGGAAATCAACCTCGACAGGGAAGCCGAGCCGAGCCAGCACATCCGCATACTTCTCGAAAGAAGTAGGCTGCTGGACAAGTTGTTTATTGGTGCCGGAAGTCAGTTGGCGGCGTCCTTTCCTGTGCTTGTTGATATGCGCCACCTTATAGTTGCCGAGATTAAAGCGCATCCGCAGGAATTCCGAGCGTAACACGCTATGGAAGTCAGCAATATGGGTAAACTGCTTGGCAGCCAGTCTGCGGAAGAGCATGTTCAGTCCTTTGATACCATGATACTCCCGCTTCAGGTCTGCCTCCATAAACCCCACGTTAGGTGCGAGACCCTCAAAGAAAGGTCGGGCAAAGCGGCGGCTCAACACCGTGACCCTCACATCAGGATACTGATGAGCTAAGGAATATACCACAGGTACAGTCATAGCGACATCTCCCAAGGCAGAGAAGCGGATGATGAGGATATGATTTTTTTTCACTCTACCTTATTTGTTTTTATAGAATACCGGGTTTGTAGAAGGGTCGTTATACATCTTCATCTGTCTATAAACCTTCATGTATTTCCTTCCTGCCTCAATATCCTCGAGCAGCTGGTCGATGGATGTGCTGAGGTCTTTCTGCTGTTCCTTCAACACCTCCAGCTTCGCCTTGCATTTGGCAATATGCGCTGCGTCAGCATCCTGACGGTCCACCTGCTCCTGCATATGCCATATCTTCAAGGAAAGGATAGACAAGCGGTCGACAGCCCATGCGGGACTCTCCGTATTCAACCTTGCGTCAGGCAGCGGTTTCACGTCTTGATACACCTGTCGGAAATAAGAGTCTATCTCCTCCACCAAGTCCGTACGGTCCTGGTTACTATGGTCGATACGACGTTTCAGAGTGAGGGCTTCCACCGGGTCAATATGAGGGTCACGGATGATGTCCTCCAAATGCCACTGGACCGTATCTATCCAGCACTTGATATAGAGATCGTGCTCAATACTCTCCCGCTCATAAGGATTAGAGATAGGAGTATCCACATTGTCTTTCAAGTGATAATCACGAATCGCCTGATTGAAAATTATATTTGCTTTTTCAGTAAATGACATCTGATCGTATGATTATAAACTATGTATTATGGGTGCAAAGATACGAATAAGTGAGCAAAAAGCAAAAGGATAGTCCATAATTTAAATTAATTTTATAACTTTGCAGTCGATATGAAAATAGTTGTTGACGATAAGATTCCCTATATTCAGGAGAAGCTGCGTCTCCTGGCGGATGAGGTATGTCCGATGAGAGGAGCCTCTATCGGTGCTGACGATGTCAAAGACGCCGACGCGCTGATAGTCCGCACCCGCACCCGTTGTGACGAGACCTTGTTAAAGGACAGCAAGGTGCGGTTTGTAGCGACAGCTACCATCGGTTTTGACCATATCGACACTGCCTACCTGGAGCATGCGGGCATCGCATGGACCAGTTGTCCGGGATGTAATGCCGCCTCTGTGGCACAATATGTGGAGTCGTCCCTATTACTATTACAACAGGAAAAGGGACTTTCTCTTCATGAAGCCACCATCGGTATTGTAGGATGCGGACATGTTGGCTCTAAAGTCAGAATGGTCGCCGAACGCCTGGGAATGCGTGTCCTGATATGTGACCCGCTGCTGGGGAATCCTGATTTCGTCCCTTTGTCAGTCATTGAGCAGGATGCCGATATCATCACCTTCCACGTGCCATTGACACGTCAGGGGACCTATGCCACCTGGCATCTGGCGGACGACTCCTTCCTCCATCGTTTACGGAAGGCTCCCTACCTCATGAACACCAGCAGAGGCGAAGTGGTTGATAATACCGCCTTGCTCAAAGCCATCCAGGAGGGCAGGATTCGTGATGCCGTTATTGACGTTTGGGAGGGTGAGCCTCTTCTGAATGAGGACCTCCTTCAGCGTGTCTTCATCGGTACCCCTCATATCGCCGGCTATTCCGCAGACGGAAAGGCGAATGCCGACAATATGGTGATAGACGCGTTATGCCGGCATTTTGGCTTGCCACACCCCGACCGTGTGCGACCTCCCAAACTGCCCGCTGATTTCCATTATACGGGTAACCCCCTTGAACTGTATAATCCTATGAGGGATAGCGAGGCACTGAAAAACAACCCGTCGGGATTTGAGGAATTACGCAACAACTACCCCCTTAGAAGAGAGTATTTTGATGTGTGAGGTTGTCAAAAGAGCCCTTTACGACACTATTTATTGCACAACATAGGGTGGTTTGTGCAAAAGTTAGTGTATTTTTACTAAATTTATTTGCGTAAGTCAATAAAAATTCGTTACTTTGCACCCGCTAAGCCACATTTTGTGGTCGCACACATCTAAATAGGAATCATTTTATTAACATTTAAAGTAAAAGATTATGTCAGAAATTGAAAGCAAAGTAAAGGCTATTATCGTAGACAAACTTGGTGTTGACGAAGCAGAAGTAAAGCCAGAGGCAAGTTTCACTAACGACCTTGGCGCAGATTCACTGGACACTGTTGAGCTCATCATGGAGTTCGAGAAGGAGTTCGGAATCTCTATTCCCGATGACAAGGCCGAGAAGATTGGTACCGTTGGCGACGCTATCGCATACATCGAGGAGAACGCGAAATAAATTCATTTAGAATTGAAGGATTGAAGAATTGAAGAATTGAAGTTCGGGGCTTCATCCTGAATTCATTTTTCAATTCTTCAATTTTTTAATTTATAATTGTTTACACATGGAATTAAAAAGAGTAGTAGTAACTGGACTTGGTGCTGTTACACCGCTTGGCAATAATCCTGAGGAGACTTGGGAGAACATGCTGGCAGGTAAGAGTGGCGCAGCCCCCATTACCCTTTTCGACGCTTCTAAGTTCAAGACACAGTTTGCCTGTGAGGTCAAGAACTTGAACGTGAATGATTTTATCGACCGCAAGGAAGCCCGTAAGATGGACCGTTATACCCAGCTTGCCATCATCGCCGCCAAACAGGCAGTAGAGGACAGTGCAATGGATCTGGAGTCAGAGAACAAAGACCGTATTGGTGTTGTCTTTGGCGTCGGTATCGGTGGTATTAAGACTTTTGAGGACGAGGTGTCTTATTATGGTGTTCATCGTGAGGATGGACCGAAGTTCAACCCCTTCTTCATCCCTAAGATGATCGCCGACATCGCCGCAGGTCAGATTTCGATTATGTATGGTTTCCATGGTCCCAACTATATCACCTCCTCCGCCTGTGCCTCTTCTTCCAACGCACTGGCTGACGCCTTCAACCTGATTCGTCTGGGTAAGGCAAACGTCATTGTCGCCGGTGGTGCGGAGGCAGCTATCTGTGAGACTGGTGTGGGTGGTTTCAATGCCATGCATGCGCTGTCCACTCGTAATGATGAGCCAGAGAAGGCAAGTCGCCCGTTCAGTGCCAGTCGTGATGGTTTCATCATGGGTGAGGGCGCCGGCTGTCTGATCCTGGAGGAACTGGAGCACGCCAAGGCTCGTGGTGCGAAGATTTATGGTGAGATGGTAGGTGCTGGTATGAGTGCCGACGCCCATCACATCACAGCTTCCCATCCAGAAGGACTGGGTGCCAAACTGGTGATGCAGAATGCCCTGGAGGATGCTGGTATGAAGCCCGAGGATATTGACTACATCAATGTTCATGGTACCTCCACCCACGTTGGTGATATCTCTGAGGCAAAAGCCATCAAGGAGGTATTTGGTGACGCAGCTTATAAGTTGAACATCTCCTCTACCAAGTCCATGACGGGTCACCTGCTGGGTGCCGCTGGTGCTGTAGAGGCTATGGCAACACTACTCGCTGTGCAGAATGACATCATTCCTCCCACGATTAATCACGAGGAGGACGACAAGGACGAGGAGATCGACTACAACTTGAATTTCACCTTTAACAAGGCTCAGAAGCGTGAGGTTCGCGCAGGACTTTCCAACACCTTCGGTTTTGGTGGTCACAACGCCTGTGTAGTATTCAAGAAGTATGCTGAATAACTCGAATTTCTTTGATAGAATAAGGCTCCCTTTCCGCAAGGAGAAGGAGCTTTATTCATCTTTATACCGTGTACTGGGATTCTATCCTCGCAAAATCGACCTGTACAAGCAGGCGCTGATGCACAAAAGCATCAAGAAGCGTAACAACAAAGGACGTCCTCTGAACAACGAGCGACTGGAGTTCCTGGGTGATGCGATTCTTGATGCCGTTGTGGGAGACATCGTGTTCCGCCATTTTGAAGGCAAGCGTGAAGGATTCCTTACCAATGCCCGTTCCAAGCTCGTACAGCGTGAGACCTTAGGTAAACTCGCCAAGGAGATGGGGATTACCGACATGGTGATGCGTGATGGTCAGGCTACATCGCATAACAGCTACCTGGGGGGCAATGCTTTTGAGGCATTGGTCGGTGCGATATATCTTGACCGTGGGTATAGTGCCTGTATGAAATTTATGGAGAAACGCATCCTTACGCAACTGATTAATATTGACAAAGTCGCTTATAAGGAGGTCAATTTCAAGTCTAAGCTCTTGGAGTGGAGCCAGAAAAACCGCATTAATATTGAGTTCCGACAGTTGGAACAGTCTCTTGATGAGCATAACAGTCCCTTCTTCGTCTACCAGATATTGCTTGAGGGTGTGGAAGGCAGTTCCGGGAAGGGCTATTCCAAGAAAGAGAGTCAGCAGCTAGCTTGTAAGGAGACGCTCCAGCGTCTTCGTCGTGAGCCACAGTTCATTGACGCCATCTTTGCGGCAAAGGGAGAGCGTACCAAGATGGAGGAGGAGCCCGTCAGTGTTCCTGAGGAAATCGCGGAACCCCTTACAATAGCCCAGGAGCCCGTTCCTGATGCCCCCCAGTCTCCAGCAGAGGATAACGACGAGTTTACCCTTGACGACATCACTGCCACTCCCCAAGAGAAGACCCGTGAGGAGATCATTGCCGAGGCAGAGGAAGCCGCTTTTGCGGAAAATGGCTGACACGCTCCATCACCTGATACTGGTTATCAAAACATGCTTACAAAAAATTTCGTTTTGTAAGCATGTTTTTTTACTCTTCCCCGCCTGCAGGTTGATATCCCTGGTTCTGTTGAGGTTGTTCGTTCTGTGGCTGTTGCTGCTCATTTCCCGGCTGCAGTTCCTCCCGCTCGCCACGACGACGCTGGTTGTTCATATTACCGAAGTTCCAAGTGACCTGGATACTGACATTCGGGTCACGCCAGTTCTTTTGGTGACGCCAGAACGTCTCACTCTCGGTATAGTTCTCCCAATGACGTGTATTGAAGACATCACGCCAGTTGATAGCGACAGCGATGGTCTTATTGAAGAAGTTCTTACGGAAACCGAGGTCGAGGGAGGCATTAGGCTTGCGATAGCCCTGTGTGATGACCCCACGAGAACGATAGTTACCCGTCAGCTGCAGGGAGATATCATAAGGCAGGATGAGGGATGCCAGCATACGGGCATCCCATGAGAAGCTCTTGTCGCTCTCACCAGTGACCGTCTGTCCGTCAATCACATAGGAAAATCCATCAAGCTTATTATAATAACCATTAACGGTCGTAGTGAGGTCGAGGATGCGGAACAGTTTGTTCTTGCCAATAAGCTCGACACCCAGACTCTGTCGCTTGGTGAGGTTCATGGTCGTCATATACATCATCCCATCGTCAACATTCTGATAACGGATGCGCTGCATGACATCCGTCGTAGGACGATAATAGGTGGAAATACTGAGCGTATGCTCCTGCCATGTCTTCAAGAAGTTGAGGGAGATAGAATGGGTGTATTCCGGTGTGAGCTCCGGGTTACCGAACGACACCATCGAGGCGTCACTGGTATTACGGAAAGAATTCAGTTGTCCTCCCCATGGACGGCGCAGACGATAGGTATAGTTCAGCTGCAACTGTGCGCTCTCCGTCAACTCATAATTCAGGAACAGCGAGGGGAAGAGCTTGAAGAAGTCTTTCTTGTAAGGTGCTTCTTTCGCGGCAGTACCATGCTCCTGGGCATAGTCATAACTCTCTGTATTCACCTTCCAATACTCCCCGCGCAGTCCCGCCATTACCCCCAACTTACCAATCTTGGTGTTGACAGTGGCATAGAGAGCATGGGTGTCCATCGAGTAGATAAAGCGGTTGTAGTACAACTCGTCCTCCATGAGATGAGTACCCTCCCAATTATCCGCCATCCAGGACTCCTGTGGCGTGTTCTCGTGCGACCAGCGTCCGTTATAGCCAGCCTCCAACTTGAAATGCTCCGAAATCTGGTTCTCATAGTCGAGTTTCACCTCCCATGAGCGGTTACGGACATGCATGGGGCGGTACTGATAGGTATAGGCGGTATGATGATTGGGCACATCAACATACCAGACGGAGTCCTGATAGATATTGTCATTATCACTCATCCAGCGGTTATACTCAGCATGGGCGGTGAGCTTGTGCGTATCAGAGAAACGGTGCTCATACCCCATTTCAGCATGATACATGTGCATCTTGCCATCCCCACTGTTACGACGGAACATCTGGTAAGAGTCCGTTGTGGCTCCGATGGTACCATAATGATAAGGAGTCGTCGTAAGGTTGTCGTGTTTACCCTGGAGTGTCATACCACCCAGAGAGAGGTCGTCATTCTTGGTGAAATGCCAGGTGAGTCCCAGACGGGCAAAAAGTCCTCCTCCTTTGTTGGTGTTGTCACTCTCATAATTCTGGTACTCATTGGTTTGTTTATAATGCTGTTCACTCTTACTTCCCCCACTGTTCCTACGACGGCGATAACCGAGGTTGGCAAAAGCATCGAGGACACCACTGGAGTAATTGATATTACCACTGGTATTCCATCCTCCATGAATATTGGCACCAGCACGCAAGGAACCATAATAGCCTCCCTTGCGGTCACGTTTCAACACAATATTGATGATACCGGCAGAGCCCTCTGGAGAATATTTTGCAGAAGGGTTATCAATGACCTCGATACGCTCGATGCTCTCCGCGGGAATCTGTTGCAGGATCTCCGCACGGTTATCTGTCGTCAGACCGCTCGCCTTACCATTGATCCACACCTCCACACTGCTGTTTCCACGGAGAGAGATCTCACCATCCGTCGTCACCTCCACACTGGGGATATTCTCCAGTAGGTCACTTGCGGAACCTCCTGCCGCCGCTAAGATCTGATCAACGGAGAACACCTTACGGTCAACTTCCAGTTTCATCTGTGAGCGTTGACCTGTGACTTGTACCTCTCCCAGCATCTTGGCATCCTCGGAGATATACAACGCATTATAATGCTGCTGGCGATTCTTTGCTGAGATCGTGAACTGGCGTGTCAACGTCTTGTAGCCCACAAAAGACACCTGCAACTGATAAGTGCCGTCTTTCAGACCAGAGATAAAAAACTGACCTCCGACATCCGTAATGGCGCCTTTCACCA
>JAEEGJ010028177.1_pt1 | contig 11202 bp, 10 predicted proteins | sample 8958761 | NCBI WGS metagenome assembly JAEEGJ01 (sample SAMN16246546, study PRJNA631951) | gut metagenome | biome: gut microbiome; feature: rumen; material: RS-attached | host: Bos | place: Iran: Karaj | collected 2018-10
AAGTCCTGTTTCCCGCACCACGTCGTCGCAAGCTTCACTTGGCTTGCGACGACTTTTTTGTTTCACAAACAAGTCAACGCGGCGCTTTGTTCCGCTGCGACTCTTTTCCGCAAGCCACTACGCTCCGCTTCGTTACAGAGGGAGATCGCGCGCTTCCCGCGCGTACCACGATCACGCTTGCTTCGTCTGCTCGGTTGTAAACGCCCTCGCAACGACTCCGCTGCGCTGCCAATCGCTTGCGGGCAAGTCCGTTATCAACACTCGAATCGGAAATCCGTTCGGTACGGCATCCTTTCGCCGTAACCGATCAAGAAACCGTGAACGAGACCTTCGGGGATTTCGCTATTGCCGCGTGGTGCGGCTTATGGTATACTGAAACAAATACCGAAAGGAGAACGAACCTATGCTGATCGTAACAACCGAAACCGTAACCGGAAAGGAACTTGAAATGCTCGGACTCGTCAAGGGCAGCACGATCCAGACCGTCAACGCGCTGCGCGATCTCGGCGCGGGGCTGAAGACGCTGGTCGGCGGCGAACTGACCAAGTACAACGAAATGATGGACAAGGCGCGTGCCATCGCCACGAACCGCATGGTCGAAGAAGCGCAGAAGCTCGGCGCGGACGCGATCGTCTGCGTGCGTTACGCGACCTCCGCGATCATGCAGAGCGCAGCCGAAGTCATGGCTTACGGCACGGCTGTCAGATTCAGGTAACCGAGATGCAGTTTGAACCCATCATAAGAACGGACCGTTCCGGTCGGAAAATCCTTCTGAGAAGCGCGGAGCCTGAGGACGCGGCAGCGCTGCTCCGTTATCTCAAGGAGACCGCAAGGGAGACGCGCTTCCTTTTGCGCGAGCCGGATGAGATCAACCTGACTCTGGAGCAGGAAATGCGCTTCATCGAATCCATCCGCGACAGCGAACGGGATCTGATGCTGCTTGCGTTTTGCGACGGCCGCCATATCGGCAACTGCTCGCTGATGTCGTTCGGAGGCAAATCGCGCCTCCGTCACAGATGCGAGGTCGCAATCGCGCTGTACATGGAATTCTGCGGCTGCGGCATCGGCAGGCTGATGCTGGAGACGGTTCTTGCGGAAGCGAAACGGCTCGGCTTTGAGCAGGCGGAGCTGACCGTCGCGGCGGAGAATCCGCGCGCGATCGCGCTGTATGAATCGCTCGGCTTTGCGGAGTACGCGCGGCTGCCGAAGCAGGCGAAGTATCGCGACGGAAGCTATTCCGACTCGCTCTGGATGATGAAGCAACTGTAAGGGACGGAGAGAAAGACGATGAAAACACAACGCGCATATCCGAGATTCACGATCACGCAGAAGGGCACACGGTGGGTGGAGAACGGGCATCCGTGGATCTATGAAGCGGAGATTCTGTCCGAGGAGGGCGACGCGGAAAACGGCGCGCTCGTCGATGCGGTCTCCGAGAAGGGTAAGTATCTCGGCACCGGTTTTTTGAGCCGCAATTCCAAGATCCGCATCCGTCTCGTCTCGCGTAACGCCAACGACCGGTTCGACGAAGCGTTCTGGCGCCGCCGCGTGCAGTATGCGTGGGATTACCGCAAGGCGGTTATGGGCGCCGACACAGGCGCGTGCCGCGTGATCTTCGGCGAAGCGGACGCGTTTCCGGGGCTGACGGTCGACCGGTTCAACGACATTCTGGTGACGCAGACGCTGTCCGTCGGCATCGAGCGCATCAAACCGGTGCTGTTCCCGATCATTGTCGACGTGCTGAACGCCGACGGCGCGGGCATCCGGGGCGTTTATGAACGCAACGACGTCGCGATCCGCGCGCTCGAAGGCATGGAGCAGGGGAAGGGGTGGTTCCCGATCCCCGGTCTCGAACCCGAAAGCACCGTGACGACGATCACGGAGAACGGCATCGAATACCTTGTGGACGTCGAAAACGGACAGAAAACCGGATTTTTCCTCGATCAGAAATACAACCGTCAGGCAGTTGCAAGGATCGCCGCGGGACGGAAGGTGCTGGATTGCTTCACGCACACCGGTTCGTTTGCGCTGAACGCCGCAAAGGGCGGCGCGGCGCACGTCACGGCGGTCGACATCTCGGAAACGGCGATCGAAATGGCTAAGGCGAACGCGGAACGCAACGGACTTTCGGAACGGATGGATTTCGTCGTTGCGGATGTGTTCGATCTTTTGACCGAGCTTTCGGCGTCCGGCAAAAAGCCGTACGATCTGATCATTCTCGATCCGCCCGCATTCACGAAATCGAGGAAGACGGTCAACGCCGCGGAGCGCGGCTATCGCGAGATCAACTCCGCAGCGCTCAGGCTTTTGCCGCTCGGCGGGTATCTCGCCACCGCGTCGTGCAGCCATTTCATGCCGACCGAACTGTTTGAGAAGATGCTGGTGCATGCGGCGTCCGACGCGGGCGTGCAGCTGAGACAGATCGAGCAGCGGCAGCAGGCGCCGGACCATCCGATTCTCTGGAACGTGCCGGAGACCGACTATCTCAAGTTTTACCTTTTCCAGATTGTGAGAAACTGAACCGAACCGACCGGACGACGCGGCGATCCCGCGTCGTTTTGTTCTGTAAAATATGAACAAAGTATAGACAAAAATCAGAAGTTGTGTTAATATGTATCTACCTATAGAAAGGTAACATGTGATGATTATAGTCAGCGCTTGCCTCGCCGGATATCGGTGCAGATACGACGGCAAAATCGATCCGGATCCCGGGATCGTGGATCTGATCAGGTGCGGAAAAGCCGTTCCGGTCTGTCCGGAAATGCTCGGCGGTTTGCCGTGTCCGCGCGTACCGGCGGAACGCACGGCGGACGGAACGCGCGTGCTGTCCCGCGAAGGGACGGACGTGACGGAGGCATTCGAACGGGGCGCGGCGGAAACGCTTCGCATCGCGCAGCTGTACGGGTGCGACCGGGCGATCCTCAAAGCGCGCAGCCCTTCCTGCGGAAAAGGATTGATCTATGACGGAACCTTTTCCGGAACGCTGCGGCAGGGCGACGGCGTCACGACGGAACTGCTCCTGCAGCATGGCATCACGGTAGAATCGAAACTATGACGGAGGTATCCATGGACAACAACACCATCTTGGTCATCGATGACGACAGAAACATTCTTGCCATCATTGAGTTATATCTGAAGAAAGCAGGCTACTCGGTCGCAACATGCACGACCGGCTACGATGCGATGCAGACGTTTCGCAACACGAAGCCGACGCTTGTCGTGCTCGACGTGATGCTGCCCGGTCAGGATGGATGGTCGATCCTGCACGAGATTCGTCAGGAGAGCTCCACGCCGGTCATCATGCTGACGGCAAAGGGCGACACCGGCGAGCGCGTCAGAGGGCTCGAGCTCGGCGCCGACGACTATATCGCAAAGCCGTTCGATTCCAACGAGCTTGTCGCGCGCATCAAGGCGGTCCTGCGCCGCTTCGCGCCGGCTGCGGAGTCCGAGCGTTCGATCACGCTGCCCGACCTGACCATCTCGCTTGAGAATTACTCCGTCACGCTCGACGGCGAACAGATCGAGATGCCGCCTAAAGAGATCGAACTTCTGTACTTCCTCGCATCGCACAGCGGCCGCGTGTTTACGCGCGAGCAGCTTCTGGAGCAGGTCTGGGGATTCGACTTCTTCGGCGATTCCAGAACGGTCGACGTGCATGTCAAGCGCATCCGCGAAAAGCTCGGAGAGCGCGAAACCTGGCAGCTGAAGACGGTTTGGGGCGTCGGGTATAAGTTCGACGTGCATTCATAAGGAGCCGCATGCGAAAGATCCGGTTCCGTACCATCTTCTCGCGCATGATGTTTATGCAGTGCCTCACGGTGGCACTGGCGGTGCTGCTGGTCGGCGCCGTTTTGACGATCGTCGTGCATGCGCAGAAGGTCGGGGAGTACGGGACACAGTTGAATCGATACGCGCAGATCGTTCGGGAGCTTTTATCCGGAAATACGTCAGACGCAGATACGAGAATCAAGCAGATCGCTCAGGACGGCGATCTTTTGATTGAGCAGATCGGCGCACACGGCGAAGTCAAAGCGTACTATACCGACGCGCGCTGGAAAGCGTATGCCGAGCAGTCTTTGAAGGACACGGCATATGCGCGCGTTGCCGCACACGCAAACGAGGTCGGCGACTCGCTGCGGCATTACTTTGCAAAAGGCGCGTTTCCCGTTCTGACCTGCTACTGCGCCGTCGGCGAACCGACCGATAGCGGGCTGCTGCTGGTCAACGGCGATCTGACGCAGATCCGCAGGAGTACGCTCGAACTGATCCTCTGGACGGTCCTGATCAGCGTGCTTGCGCTCATTGCGTCCGGCATCGTCACGTACTATACGTCCTATCGCGTCATCAATCCGTTCGTCGAGATGAACCACGCCGTGCAGTGCTATTCCCGCGGCGACTTTTCGACGCGTATCCCGGTCGACGGCAAGGACGAAGCGGCGCAGCTCGGCAGAAGCCTCAACGAAATGGCGGAGCAGCTGCGCGGACTCGAGGACACGCGCCGGAGCTTCGTCGCCAACGTATCGCACGAACTGCGATCGCCGCTGACCTCGATGAAGGGCTTCCTCGAAGCGATGCAGGACGGCACGATTCCGGAGGAGGATTTCCCGCAGTACATCGATATCGTGCTCAACGAAACGCGCCGCATGGTGACGCTCGTAAACGACCTACTCGACCTTGCGCGCATCGAATCCGGCACGATACAGCTGAATTTCGAGATCTTCGACATCAACGAGCTGATCCGCAGAACGCTTCTGACGTTCGAAGCGCGGCTCAACGAAAACGAGATGGAGATGGACGTGCGGTTCGCGCAGGAGCAGTGCTCGGTGTTTGCGGACCCCGCGCAGATCGGACAGGTTCTGAGAAACCTCATCGACAACGCGATCAAGTATTCGCCGAAAGGCAGAGCGCTGATGATCTCGACCTATTCGATGCGCAAAACGGTCTACGTCACGGTGCGCGACAACGGCATCGGCATTCCGCAGGAGGACGTCCCGCACGTGTTCGACCGCTTCTATAAGGTCGAAAAGGCACATACGCCCACGCCGCAGATGGGATCCGGCCTCGGGCTTTCGATCGTCAAGCGCATCATCGAACAGCACGGACAGTCGATCACCGTGCGCAGCGCCCGCGGACGCGGCACACAGTTCACATTCACCCTGGAGCGCGCAAGCGCTGCGAAACGAGTATCCGACGGAGGTAAACGAAATGTCTCGTAAAATTTATCCGTACCCGACCGATTACAAAAACACAACGTCGCTGAGACGAGCGCGCAAAGCCGGCAACGTCTTTGTCATCGTGCTCTGCTGCATCATCGCCGTTCTGCTCGGCACCGGCGCGTTTTTCGCGTTTTCCGACGGCGGCAGGGGCTGGGAGAACTTTGTTCACTATGTCTCGCGCGCCTGCCCGGCGCATCCCGCACAGCCCTCGCAGCCGCAGGCGGGGCTTCCGGAGCCGGAGCAGAAAGCGCCGGAAAAACAGCCCGCGTCGCAGCCGGTTCCCGCGCCCGTACCCGATCCGAACGTGGAAGAGCACCTTGCGCAGCCGTTTGACCCGACGGCGCTCACAAGCATTCCCGATGTGGTGGAAGCAGTCTATCCGGGCGTGATCGGCGTGCTGAACTATCAGGTCAGGACTCCGGGCGCGGAGCCCGTGCTCGTCGGCAGCGGTTCCGGCTTCGTCTATACCGACAACGGCTACATCATCACCAATCAGCATGTTACCGAAGGCGCGGCGAAGCTGATGGTCTCTCTGCACGACGGCAGGACCTATGAAGCGACGCTCATCGGTTCGGATATCTTTACCGACGTCGCCGTGCTCAAGATCGAAGCCGACGGTCTTACCGCGCTGCCGATCGGCGATTCCTCGAAGGTTCGCGTCGGCGAGTTCGTGCTTGCGATCGGCGATCCGATCAGCACAGACGAGCTTTCCGGTTCCGTCACGTTCGGCATTCTCTCGGCGCTGTCCCGCCAGATCAACATCGAAGGGTTCGTCAACGAATACCTGCAGACCGACGCGGCGGTCAACCCCGGCAACAGCGGCGGCCCGCTCATCAACATGCGCGGCGAGGTCATCGGCGTGACGAGCGCGAAATACACCTCTGCGGGCGTTGACGAGAACGGACAGAGCATTTCTTCCGAGGGCATCGGCTTTGCTTTGCCGATCAATAACGTCATTGAAATGGCACAGTCGCTGATCAGCGAGGGCTCAAAGGTCCGTCCCGGCATCGGCGTGACGATCGTCACATATTTCGAAGCGGAGGGTTCCGTCAAAAAGCCCGGCGTCTATGTGCGTGACGTCACCAAGGGCGGTCCGGCGGATCAGGCGGGACTGAAGCCCGGCGACCGGCTGGTGAAACTCGACGGCAAGGAACTCACGCAGGAGGAGTTCGTCGAAGTGATCCGCGCAAAGAAGGTCGGCGATACCGCTGTCATGACCGTGGAACGCGGTGATGAAACACTTGAGATCTCCGTCATCATCGGAGACATGAATCAGATCCACAAATGAACGAACGAGCATTAAAAAGTTTAGAATTCGATAAGATCCGCGCCCAATGTGCGAGCCATACCGCGTCCGACATCGGGCGCGAACTCGTTGCGGAGCTTGTTCCCACCGACGACCTCGAACGCGCCGAAATGCTGCTTCGGCAGACCTGGGAGGCGGACGCGATCTGCCGCCGCATCGGCGGAAGCCCGATCGACACGTTCCCGGACGCGCGCAGCACCCTGCGCCGCGTCAAGGCGGCGTATGCGCTTTCGCCCGCGGAGCTTCTGGATCTTGCCGCATGTCTGAAGGCAAGCCGCCGCGCGCGCGAACGTCTGCTCGGCGAGGACGGGGACAGCGAGCTGCACCGGCTTGCAAACCCGCTTTCGGCGCACAGCGAGATCGAGAACGAGATCGGACGCTGCATCCTGTCCGAGGACGAGATCTTCTACAACGCGTCCCCCGAGCTTGCGCGCATCCGCCGGCAGCTTCGGATCACCGCCGAGCGCGTCAAGGAAAAGCTGAACAACATCATCAAGAGCCCGCTGTATCAGAAATACCTGCAGGAGCCGATCGTCACCGTGCGCAACGGACGCTATGCGATCCCCGTGAAAGCCGAGCACCGCGCGCAGATCGGCGGTCTCATCCACGATCAGAGCGGCAGCGGACAGACGGTCTTCATCGAGCCCGCCGCGGTCGTCGAGCTCGGCAACGCCTATAAGCAGCTGCAGGCGGAGGAAAAGCGCGAGATCGAACGCATCCTTGCGGGACTTACCGCGCTGATCGCGCCGTACGCGGACGAATTGTATCAAAGCTTGATGCTCTTGGGCAATCTCGACTGCATCTTTGCCCGCGCGATCCTTGCGCGCGACATGCGCGCCTACTGCCCGAAGCTGAACGACAAAAGTCTCATTCATATCAAGAACGGACGCCATCCGCTGATCGATCCGAAGACGGTCGTACCGATCTCGGTCTGGATCGGCGACGGCTACGACACGCTGATCGTAACCGGTCCGAACACCGGCGGCAAAACGGTCACGCTGAAAACCGTCGGTCTCTTTACGCTGATGGCAAGTTCCGGCATGTTCCTGCCTGCGGACGAAAGCAGCGAGATCGCGGTTTTCCGCGAGGTGTTTGCGGATATCGGCGACGAGCAGTCGATCGAACAGTCGCTGTCCACGTTCTCCGCGCATATGACAAACCTAGTCGGCATCCTGAAGGAAGCGGGCAGCGATACGCTTGTGCTGCTGGACGAGCTCGGCGCGGGCACCGACCCGAACGAGGGCGCCGCGCTGGCGCAGGCGATTCTGAAACACCTGCAGGAGGCGGGCGCAACGACGTTCGCAACTACGCATTACAGCGAGATCAAGGCGTTCGCGCTGACGCACGAGGGCATGCAGAACGCGTCGATGGAGTTTGACGTCGACCGGCTTTGCCCGACCTACAAGCTCTATATCGGCATTCCCGGCAAATCCAACGCGTTCGAGATCAGCAGACGGCTCGGTCTCGACGATTCGATCATCGAGCAGGCAAAGGAATATCTGAAGCACGAGGATGTTGCATTCGAGGACGTCCTGTCCGGTGCGGAAGCGCAAAGAAAGCTCGCCGAACAGCAGGCGAGCGAACTGACCGAAGAGCTCGAAAAAGCAAGGCGGGAGCGCATCGCGCTGGAAACCGAGCGCAATAAGCTCAAGGAGGACCGCGCGGCGATCCGTGAGAAGGCAAGGGAGGAGGCGCGCTCGTTCGTCGCCGCTACCAAGCACGAGATGGACGCGTTGATCGCGGAACTCCGCCAGGTCAAAAACATCGACACGAAAGCGCTCGAACGCGCAATCCAGACCTCGCGGGAAAAGCTGCGCGAACCCTCGAATCGCCTTTCGGACACGGTCGAGGCCGCGTCCGCGGAGGGCGAGATCCCGAAATCCGTCGTTCGCGGACAGACCGTCCGGGTGGTGAGCTTGAACAACACCGCAACGGTTCTGAAACCGCAGGACGCAAAGGGACAGGTGCAGGTACAGGCGGGGCTTATCAAGGTGTTCGTACCGCTTTCCGATCTCCGCACGATCGAGCGGAAGCAGGAGAAGCCGCGCGAAAAAACGCGTCCGAGAGAGATCATGACCGATATCAAAACGGTCAAGTACGAGCTCGATCTGCGAGGGTTCCTTGTGGACGATGCGATCCTCGAGATCGACGCGTTCATTGACGACTGCATTCGCACGGGACGCACGGAGTTCAACATCATCCACGGCAAGGGCACCGGCGCGCTGCGCGCGGGCGTACAGAACTACCTGAAAACCCATCCGCGCGTAAAGAGCTTCCGCATCGGCGCGTACGGCGAAGGCGACGCAGGCGTAACGGTCGTTACGCTGAAAAGCTAAACGGTTGACGGATCCGGTCGAATGCGGTATGATACCGCATGGAGGACAGGCGTATGAAACGGAAAACCTTTTTTATCATCATTTCGATTCTGTGCTTTCTGGGCGCTGCCGCGCTGGTTGTGATCGGCATCCGTGCGACGTCGCATCCGGCGGTGATCCCGGGACTCGTTTCCCTCGGCGAACTCCCGCTTGAGGCGTACGACGCGCAGCCGGACGACAGCGGCGACGGACAGTACACGGTTTTCTATCGCTACATTGACCCGAAATACGGTGAAATCGTTTTTTCGAACGCGGTCGACGCGGAGGATTATTTCTCCTATAAGTACGATGAAATGCGTGCGCAGGAAGCGGAAATGAGCGAGGTTCCGAGCGAGGAAACCGAGGTCACGCGCAAGTCGGTAATCAAGCGTTTCGTCTACGTCTATCCGAAGGACGGCAGATATGAAGCCGTGTTTCAGGACCGGTATCTGGGGCTGACCGACGTGTCCGAGCTGATCGATCCCGCGCCGAAGGTATCGTCCACGTACTACTACATCGTTGCGGGCATTCTGCTCCTTGCAGGCGCATATCTGATGTTCCTTGCGTTTACCGGAAAGCGCAAAGCATGACAAATCAAATAATAAGAGCTTCCGAACTTCGGAAGCTCTTTTGTTTTACCTGTTCTCTGCGAGAAACGCGTCGAGCTCGGCTCTTGTCGGCGATGCGCGGCCGCTCGTTTTCGAGACGCAGATCGCCGCGGCGGCGTTCGCTTCTTTCAGCGCCTCCGCGTCGGAAAGCCCGGAAAGGATCGCTGCGATAAACGCGCCGTCGAAGGTATCGCCCGCGCCGACCGTATCGGCGACGGTCACGGGGAAGGCAGGGGAATGCAGCCGGATGCCGTTTTTGTAAAGGTCCGCGCCCTGCTCGCCGCTTCTGGCAATGACTGCGGCGCCGCCTTCCGAAAGCTTTATGGAAGCAAGCTCCGCGTCGTGCTCATTCGCGAGCATCGGGATCTCGTCGATCGCCGAGCCGAGAATGTAATCCGCAAGGTTCTTCGCCTTCTGTACGTTCTCAAAGAAGGCGGGGTTTTTCATTGCCTCCACACGCACGTTGATGTCGAACGACACGGGAATCCCCGCGTCTTTGCACCGTTTCATCAGATTGAGCTGCGTCGACGCCGCGGGCTCCTCGCGCAGCATCATGCCGTTCACGTGCAGCCAGCAGATGCGGTCCGTGATATCGTCGGGAATCTGATCCGGCACGATCGCATGCTGCGAGCCGAGATGCGCGGGACAGGCGAACGCCGTACGGTCGCCCTGTTCGTTGAGCACCAGAAGCACCAGCTGCGTCGGACGCCCCTCGTCCATCCGGAGAAGGGAGGTGTCGACGCCTTCCTTTTCCAGCCCGTTCTTCAGCATCTGCCCGTATGCGTCAAACCCGCAGGTCCCGCAGAACAGCACGGGCATGCCGAGCCGCGCCATCGCGCAGGCGGTATTCGCGGCGCTGCCGCCCTCTGCAGGGCAGACGTCCGTATCGAGGTACGACGCGGGATCGCCGGTCTTCGCTTTCAATGCGGCGGCGTACGGAATGATCAGATCGGCGCAGATGTCGCCGAGACAAAGAACGGGCTTCACGGTTCTGCGCTTTCCTCCGGATACGGGATGTATACGATGTCGATAATGGAACGGTTATAGCCGGGATGGTTGATGCGCTTGTCGTGCCAGGTGATCTGCGCGGAAATGCCGCCGTCCAGGTTGTACGCGGCGGTGCAGCCGAGTTCCTTCATCAGCACGGACAACTCGTTGAGATCGAGACCGACCGAATAGCCGTTCTGTCGCCCGTCGACCAGCACAAAGCAGTAGTGCCCGGGTTCATAGTACCCGATCGCTGCGCGCGGGTTGCGGTCGGCGATGCTGTCGGGCAGGTTGAACTTTGTCATGGTCTTGCCTTCTTCGTCAAGCAGCATGGGTCCGAAGTTCCATGTCTGCCAGACGCCGCGGGCTTCGAGGTACACGATCGGGATCTTGTCGGGCGCGTAGGTCTTCATTTCGCCGTCCCTGAACAGCACGCACAGGTCGCGCCGGTACTTCTTGGAGTCGTGGATCACTTCGCCGTTGACAACCGTGTAGCACTTGTTCTGCGCCGTGGCATGGTCGCCGGACATGGCGAGGATCGTGTGATACTGCCCCGCGAACTTTTCCATCGGGACCACGTCGAGCGCGTTGTAGCGCGTGCCGGACAGCGCGCGGCGGATGCTTTCCACATTCTGTACGTAGATGTCCGCCACAAAGTATACCAGCGTGCGACCCGTGCGGGTGGAATCTGCAAACCGCTGCCAGGTAATGCTGATTGTTTTGTCGCGGTA
>JAEEGJ010028190.1_pt1 | contig 11200 bp, 10 predicted proteins | sample 8958761 | NCBI WGS metagenome assembly JAEEGJ01 (sample SAMN16246546, study PRJNA631951) | gut metagenome | biome: gut microbiome; feature: rumen; material: RS-attached | host: Bos | place: Iran: Karaj | collected 2018-10
GCATTTTCCAAAGCCAGGTCGTGGTCTTCGGGCGAGAGGTCCATACTCACCGGATACAGCGACTGCTCCGTCACGGGATGTCTTTCCGCCAGCAGGGGGAAATACTCTTCGTAGAGGATCCTCTCCCTCGCCCTTTGTATGTCAACCACCATCAGGCCTTCATCCACCGGTACTGCCACAAAACGGGAACCGAATGTCACAACCGGCCTTTCAGATGCTGCAGGGCCGGCCTGGGGAACGTGCACCGGAATGTCTGCGGGCATGCGGCGCTCCTGCTCGAATGGATCGAAAAGCGGGTTGTAGTCAATCTTCGGGGGGGCGGTGTATCTCTGAGTATCCTTCGTCATCGAAGGAAACTCTATCGAAGGCACCTGGTCGAAATCGAGGCTGGGCGTGAATGCATTCTGGCCGAGGGCCTTGCGGACAGTGACGCTCAAAATCTCGAATATCATCGGCTCGTCTTCGAACTTCACTTCCGTCTTGGCGGGGTGGATATTCACGTCAATAGCAGACGGGGCGACTTCGAAAAAAATGAAATAGGACGGCGAGCTGCCTTCCTTAAGCAGATTTTCGTAGGGCTTGCATACTGCCTTGTGCAGATACGGACTGCGAAAAAAGCGGCCGTTCACGAAGAAATACTGGTTGCCCTGCACCTTGCGTGCTTCTGCCGGAGCTCCGACAAAGCCCTTTATCTTAACCATAGATGTCTCGACCTCGATGTCCACCAGTTCCTTGGTAAGGCCTGCGCCTCCGAAATCCACTATTCGCTGCTTCTCATTGCCTGCCGGACGCAGATTGTAGAGAGTCTTGCCGTTGTGTATGAAAGTGAAGGCAATTGAAGGATTGACAATGACCACCCGTGAGAACTCCTGCACAAGATGCCTGAGTTCGGCAGCGTCGGATTTGAGGCACTTGCGGCGGGCCGGTGTGCTGTAGAAAAGGTCCCTTATCTCTATGCTGCAACCCTTGGGCGTAGATGCCGGCTCAGACGAAGTGATTTTCGATTCGGAGCAATGCACTTCGATGCCGACTTCATCTTCCTCCCTGCGGGTTCGCAAAGTAACCCTCGACACTGCGGCTATGGAGGCGAGAGCCTCGCCCCTGAAACCGTATGTCACGATGCTCTCCAGATCTTCAGCCGTGGAAATCTTGGAAGTGGCGTGGCGCTCGAAGCAAAGACGCGCATCTTCAGGACTCATTCCGCTGCCGTTGTCAATCACTCGGATGCAGGTGCGGCCCGCATCCTCAACCACCACGGAAATGTCGTCGGCACCTGCGTCGATGCTGTTTTCCAACAATTCCTTGAGAGCTGATGCCGGACGGTTGACGACCTCTCCCGCTGCTATCAAATTGGCTATGTTGCCCGGCAGTACGTTGATCATTTCCTACTGCAGAAGAAGGTTGACTCCGATGGTGAAGTAATATACGGCCACAACGGCCAGCAGAAGCGACACGATAATGATGATCGTCCTCAGCTTGGTATTGGTGGTCTTGCGGCGGTTGCTGTCGATGCCGTTGCGGTATGCGTCACGGATAAGGATGCCCGGAACATATCCGTCCCTGAGATGGTTCTTCGGTTCATCGTCCTTGGCCTGGGCATCATCTGAGCCCTTACCCTCCCACGGTGTGTTGGGATTGTATTCCTTGCCGTATTTGGCATAGCGTTCTTTCATCTTCTCTTCCTTCTCGTTCCAGTAGCGGGGTTCGTAGTGGAAGACTCTGTGCTTGGGTGTAGGTAAAAAACTGATGCCCATAATGTCTTGTTTTTATTCGTTGTCTATCTCTATTGTCCTGCTGTCGTCAGCGGCGACGGTTATGCGCACGTTCAGCGTCTGTTCGGGCAGCAGCGGCTCAACCTTTTCAGGCCACTCTATCAGGCAGAGACTGCCGGAATAGAGGTATTCCTCGAATCCGATGTCCACCGCCTCCCTGAGGGAGTCGATGCGGTAGAAATCGAAATGGAAGATGCTCTCGCCGTCGGCTGCGCGATATTCGTTGACTATGGTAAAAGTCGGGCTGCAGACATCGTCTGCAACCCCGTAATACCTGCACAGTGCGCTGATGAAGGTGGTTTTTCCAGCCCCCATGCTGCCATAGAAAGCCACGATCCGGTTCTCCCCAAGCGCCGCGGCAAATTCCCTGGCCGCAGCATCAATGCTTTCGAGGCTGTCTATGACTATCGTTTTCATTTCCCTTTGTTAAAATCATCCAGAGCCTTGTAGAAGGCATCGATGTTGGCTGGCGCAACACCGGGAGGCGTATCGCAGCCGGATGACAGTACAAAGTTAGGATATTTTGCCGTTGCCTGAAGAAGTTCGCTGGTGACTTTGTACATTTCTTCGGGACTAGCCTGCTTGAAGACAGAAACAGGGTCCACATTGCCGAATGCAAGTGCATCGGCAGGACAGCCCTCAAGTGCCTCGACCATCTTGATCTTGTTGCCGAAATGGAATCCCCAGGCACCTGTGGCAACCATAGCCTCGGTGCAGTGACCGGTGTTTCCGCAGTTGTGGAGAACCACGGCGAAATTCTCATCCTGCACTGCATCGATGATCTTCTTCACATACGGAGTGCACCACATCAGGTTATCTTCGTTCGAGAGCAGGCCGGAGGCAGGTTCGGCCATAAGCACGGCGGGACAGCCCGTCTCCTTGATGGCCTTCACATATTTGAGAAGGAATTCGGTGCATTTTTCAAGCAGCATCTGCATGGCATCCGGCTCGATGTAGATTCCCATCATTATCTCTGTCATGCCATAGAGACGGCCTGCCAGAGAGAACGGTCCGATGCAGCCTGCCAGAACAGGTTTGGGCAATGTCGCCGCCAGTTTGTCGGCTTTGAGATATTCAGGAATCCTGCCGGCATCCAGAGACGGTACCTGCAGGGCTTCAATCGCGGCTGCATCTTCCACCAGGCGGCCTTCTATCGAAGGTATTGCTTCATAACTGAACGATACGTTGGCGCCGAAAGCCTGGGCCTCGACACTGAGGTCCATAATGGTGGTGAGGGCCGCTGACTGAGAATACTTTTCGCACAAAGCCTTGACGGCTTCATAATGTACCTGGCCGGAACTTACGGCCTCTTTCACATTGAAGCCGAGCATTTCAATACCCGGGTGGGTCATTACGGGAACGGCCGCCCTCCTTGTGGACGACAGTATCTCTTTCTTCCAGTCGTTGACGTTCATTTCTTTATGTTTTTTAAACGGTTCTTATAACAATCCTTGCGGCCGCAGATGGCGCAGCCGTATTCTCTTTTCTCGACTTTCGCTCCCACCGAAACGATGCCGCTGACCGATTTGATGGGATACATCAGGCAGGAGTCGTTCAGGCTCACTCCGCAGGTGTCGCCGCCGAAGCGTGAGAAAATCTCCCGCTGGTCGGAAAGCACCCAGCCGCAGTAGCCCGGGCTGTAGGAATTGCTGACCCCGACTCCCGGATAGTCAGCCTCCATTTCTTTCACGCACTCCCTGACGGTTGCCTCTGCTATTTCGCTCCCGATCAGATCGGCAGCATAGACCTTCACTATGTCGCCTTCTTCGGAGATCCTGTTAATCTCCTCCTGGAATTCCATTCCGGCCGTAGCGACGAACAGCAGATACTTCTCGGCCCCCGAAAGGCCTTTCATTATGATGCCTTTCGGAGAAAGGCCTTCGACGGTAGACTCAATGTAGTGGAACCTGGGATGACAAACCTGGCTGAACCGTTCCAGCAACCCGTCCACAATGGCTTTCATATCCTCGGGAGGGGCTTCCGGGTCCGGATAACCCATCGAACGGTAAATTTCGCTGATGTCAAGCGAAATATCCGCCATTGTCATCCTGCGGGAATCCATAACTTAGATAAGTGACTTCGCAAGCGCTACCGCTTCGTTGGCATTGGCACTGTAACCGTCTGCTCCTATTTCCTTGGCAAAAGCCTCGCTGATGGGTGCACCACCGACCATAATCTTCACGCTGTCGCGAAGACCGGCTGACGTAAGGGCGTCTATGACCACTTTCATATTGCCCATCGTCGTGGTAAGGAGAGCGGATAGCGCCAGGATATCGGGATGATGCTGGTTGACTGCGTCGACGATCTTCTGGTCGGACTGGTCCACGCCAAGGTTGATGACTTCGAAGCCACAACCTTCGAGCATTGAGGCGACCAGGTTCTTGCCGATATCGTGAAGGTCACCTTTGACGGTAGCTATCACTATCTTGCCCATAGAGGTCACTCCGGAGCCCTGCATCATAGGTTTGAGTATTTCAAGGGAGCCCTTCATGGCTCGGGCGGCCATAAGAAGGTTGGGAACATAGGCCTGGCCGGCTTCGAATTTGGCTCCGATGTCTTCCATCGCCTTGATCATATAGTTGTTGACCAGGTCGCCCGGCTCGGCGCCTGCCTCTACGGCCTCCTTGGTGACGGCAACAGCTGCATTCAAATTGCCGGCAAGGATCGCATCGTGTAATTGGGGAAATTCTGCCATTGTATAGATATTATTGTTGTTGGACCTCTAAATTACAAAAATTATCAAGAAAAAGAGTACCTTTGGAGAGAATGCACCATTCCAAAACGTCTAACCTTAACATTATCCACAATAATGAATGCCGATCAAATAAAGCTGATTGAAGAGACACTGGACCACAAGAACTCCAAGATTCCCGTAGCCCTCATCGCCGACAGTCCCTGGATTCCGGGCTATTGCGGCCATACCTTCATCGATTATTATGCAAATACAAAGTTGTTCATAGAAGACAACCAGAAGATTATCAGGGACTTTCCCGAGGCAATCTTCATCCCCGGATGGTGGGTTGAATACGGTATGACAGCCGAGCCGTCCGGATTCGGATGCTCGTTGTGCTTTTATGACGACAACCTGCCCCACCTGCGTCCTTTGACAGAAGATCTCGACAAGGCCCGTGAAGTGTTCGGCAACATCCATACACCTGACCCCCGTGTCGACGGCGTGATGCCTCTGTTGCTCAACCAGCAGAGAATATACCAGCCGATAATGGAGGCCCAGGGCGAAGAAGTGTATATGGTATGCGCCCGCGGTCCTTTCACCGTGGCGTCCCATATGTTCACCGTCACCCAGCTCCTGATGCTTATGATGATGGATCCCGACACCGCAGCAGTACTTCTCGAGAAGAGCACTCAGATGGTGATCGACTGGCTGAACGCCCAGCTGGAGAACGTCAAGACCGCAAAGGCGATAATGGTTCTCGACGACGTGTGCGGCTACTTCAGCCCCGAAGACTTCCAGACTCTCTGCCAGCCCTATATGCAGAGGGTGTTCGACGCCTTCCCCGGCTACCGTCACTTCTTCCACAATGACTTCACTTCGAACTCTTGCTATTCTCACCTTGAGGAGATGGGAGTTCACGCCTTCAACTTCACCCATATGGAGGATATCGTCGCCAGCCGCAAACTTGCAGGAGACAAGGTTGTCCTGATGGGTAACGTTCCGCCGATGCTGCTCGTAAACGACACTCCCGAGAACGTTTACAAGGCAACCAAAGAAATAGTAGAGAAATACATCGCCGGCAACGGAAGCCATCACGGACTGCTCCTCAGCACCGGAGGCGGACTGCCCATGGGTGCCAAGAAGGAAAACATCGACGCCCTGATCGCTGCCGTAGCTGACATCAATAAAACTCTGTAAAGATGAAAAGACTTCTCACATTGCTCGTTGCCGCTGTTTTTTGCAGTAGCATTGTAGCCACAGCCCAGGATATGAGCGACGTGATCAAGGCTGGGAAAAAAGCCCCTGCCTTCAAGCTCCCCACTCCGGAAGGAAAGATGGTATCTCTCTCCGATTTCAAAGGCAAATTCGTTGTAATCGATTTCTGGGCCTCCTGGTGTCCTGACTGCCGCAAGGAGAATCCCGACCTGGTGAAAATCCACAGCAAATATGCTCCCAAAGGCGTGGCCTTCATCGGAGTATCGTTCGATACCGAGCGTGAAGCCTGGCTCAAGGGCATAGAGAGCGACAACCTCAGATGGACACAGGTCAGCTCTCTCGTCAAATGGAAGGAAACTCAGATCTCCAAGGATTACGGCATCAACTGGATTCCCACATTCTACCTCATCAACAAGCAAGGACGTGTGATAGGCGCCTACATCACTGCCGAATCTCTGGCCGCAGCCCTCGAGAAACTGGCTTTATAGACCAGAATCACAGACGGCACAAATAAAAAGACCGCAAACCTTCGAGGTTTGCGGTCTTCCATTTTATGGAATATCGATCAGAAAATGCTGAAGGCAACAACCAAGCCTGCAACTACGATCGAAACCATGGACATCAGTTTAATGAGGATATCAAGTGAAGGACCGGTGGTATCCTTGAACGGGTCGCCGACCGTATCACCTACTACGGAAGCCTTGTGGGCGTCAGAACCCTTGCCACCATAGTTTCCTTCCTCGATATATTTCTTGGCATTGTCCCAGGCTCCACCTGCATTGGCCATAAACACTGCGAGGACGATCGCAGCACTCAGGCCACCGACAAGAAGTCCTACCACTCCGGCCACGCCGAAGATGATACCGATCACGATGGGGATGATGATGGCCAGCAGTGCGGGCATCGTCATTTCCTTCTGGGCGCCTTTGGTAGAAATCTGGACGCAACGCTGATAATCGGGAACGGCCTCGCCGGTAAGGATACCTTTGATCTCGCGGAACTGGCGGCGGACCTCAGTCACCATATTCTCGGCTGCACGTCCCACTGCGTTGATGGTCATTCCACTGAAGAAGAATGCCACCATTGCACCGAGGAAGATACATACGAGCACGATGGGGTTCATCAGGCTGATATCATAGTACTTGACAATGTCAATTATAGAAGCATCGCTCACTGCTACTGAAGAACCGTCAGCAAACTGAAGCACATTCTGCCCGATGTGGCTGAATGCTATCTTGATTTCCTCAAGGTATGAAGCGACCAGCGCCAGGGCAGTCATTGAAGCTGAACCGATGGCGAAGCCCTTTCCTGTAGCGGCAGTGGTATTGCCCAGAGCGTCGAGACTGTCAGTACGGTGCCTTACTTCTTCAGGAAGGCCGGCCATTTCGGCGATACCGCCGGCATTGTCGGCAACGGGGCCGTAAGCGTCGGTGGCAAGGGTGATGCCGAGGGTTGAAAGCATACCTACTGAAGCGATTGCGATTCCATAGAGACCGTGCTGCACATTGGTTGCAGTAAGCAGGTTATGGATATCGAAGTTGATGGCGCAGAGGTATGAGAGAATTATAGAGATGCCTATGACGGTGACGGGGATGGCTGTCGAGATCATACCGGTTCCGATACCGTTGATGATGACAGTTGCCGAACCGCCGGTGTCGGCACTCTTGGCGATAGCCCTGGTAGGCTTATATGAGTGGGATGTAAAGTACTCAGTGACTTTTCCAATAATCACACCTGCCAGAAGACCGATGATGACGGCAGTTGCAAGCAAGTACCAGTTGGGAATGCCGAGCAGATAGAGGATTGCGAAAGAGCAGATGGCGATCAGGACTGCACTGAAGTTCACGCCGCGGCTGATAGAGCCGAGCAGATCCTTCATAGTAGCATCCTCTTTGGTCTTTACCATAAAGATTCCGATGATTGACAGGAATACTCCAATCGCGGCGATGAGCATAGGCGCCATCACGGCCTTGACCTGCATAGCCTCGCCTTGAGGTGCGAACGCTGCGGCGCCGAGAGATACGGCGGCAAGGACGGAACCGACATAGCTTTCATAGAGGTCCGCTCCCAGTCCGGCGACGTCACCTACGTTGTCACCGACATTGTCGGCAATGGTTGCGGGGTTGCGGGGGTCGTCTTCCGGGATTCCAGCCTCGACTTTTCCTACGAGGTCGGCTCCCACGTCAGCGGCTTTAGTGTAGATACCTCCGCCGACACGTGCGAACAACGCCTGGGTAGAAGCACCCATACCGAACGTCAGCATCGTAGTGGTGATGACGATCAGTTTCTGGGTTCCGTCGATATCGACGAAACGGTTGAGGATCAGATACCACAAAGCGATATCCAGCATACCGAGGCCTACAACTGTGAGACCCATCACGGCGCCGCTTCTGAATGCGACTGTCAGGGCCTTGTTAAGCGACTTGGTTGCAGCGTGCGCGGTACGTGACGACGCATAGGTTGCAGATTTCATTCCGAAGAAACCGGCAAGACCGGAGAATATACCTCCGGTGAGGAAAGCGAAAGGAACCCAGTTGTTCTGAACGTGGAGTCCGTAAGCCAGGAAGGCAAAGAATACGGCAAGACATATGAACACGATGATCACGACTTTATACTGCTGGCGCAGATAAGCCATCGCACCTTGTCTTATGTACATTGCCACTTGTTTGATGCGGTCAGTACCTTCATCTTCACGCTTCATCGTCTTGTAGAAGAAGAAAGCAAAACAAAGAGCTATGATAGATGCTGCGGGCACAAACCAGAAAATGGCTGGTACGTGTTGCATATAAATATTGGTTGATAAAGGGTTTTAAAAAAACAAAAAATTCACATTGCAATTTAACCAAAAAAATCGGGATTTCCTATAGTTCGGGGCATAAAAAAATCGGCTCAGGGCCGATTTTTTTTAGAAATATGTCAAAAACTACTGTTCTGCTTTGGGCGGTTCAGGAATTGTCAACACGGCATCGAGCGCCTTGTGGGGAGTGAGGTCCCTGTTGAAAAGCAGAGGATAGTTTGTCCTTCTAGGTATAGGAGAACCGTTTTTCCAGGAAGCCCCGTCGTGCAGGCCCCAGAAAGTCACGCGGTCTATCTGGTCACGATGGTTGTAGAAAATCCTGAAGAGTTCCTCATATCTTGCAGCCAGCTGGTCTTCAACCTCGGCGGGGAGACCTTCCTTGTAAGGATCAAGGAACTCTTCGAACTCCTCCAACTGGTACTGGGGATCCTGAAGCGAGCGGCCGATGACCTGTCCTTCTTTCGAAATGGGAAGCACATCCACGTCAAGCTCGGTGATCATTACCTTTACACCGAGTTCGGCAAGCTGGTCGATAGCCTCTTCGATATACTCGTTCTTGGGATAGTTGAGTCCCCAATGGGCCTGGATGCCGACGCCGTCTACCTTGAGACCGTCAGCGCGCAGCCTGCGGACAAGATTCACGACTCCTTCGAGCTTGGACGGACGCCATACATTGAATTCATTATAGTAGAACTCCGTTCCTTCAGGTGCATATTCATTGGCGAACTGGAAGGCAAGCTTTGCAACCTCGTAGCCGTCACCTCCGAATGCGTGCACCCAGCCAAGGTCGCGGAAGCCGCCGTCTTCGGCAACGATTTCATTCACCACATCCCAGGCATCCACTTTTCCTGCGAAATGGGTGACTACCGTCTCGATGTAGCTGCGCAGCGTCTCGACGAGTTCTTCCCGGCTCTTGGGAGTGCCGTCTAGCCTTGTCCAGAAGAAATCCGGAGTCTGGTTGTGCCAGCAAAGCGTGTGGCCGAGCACGAACATTCCGTGCGCCTTTCCATAATCTACATAGGCGTCGGCAGGGCCGAAGTTCCACACATCGGGACCGGGATGCAGACTCTCGGGTTTCATCGCATTGTCAGGGGAGATTGCGTTGAAATGCTTCTCCAGAAGTTCCTGTGCCTGCGGATTGCGTCCGCTTATCGTCATAGGGCTGATTGCGCAGCCCATCTTGAAACTGTCTGCATAGGCATCTTTGAGAGAGTCAGGCTTCGGAGCTGATGTTTGACACGAAAAAGACAGAATACCTGCAAGTGCAAGGAGGAATATAGCTTTCGTTCTCATAGTTAAAGAGTTTTGGCAAATATACCACTTCGCCGGCTATCTGCAAACCCTTTTATCCTTCAAGCCTGTCGAGGTTGCGGTACTGGACTGCCTCGGATATTGCTTCGAGGGAAATGTCTTTATCGCCCGCAAGGTCGGCTATGGTCCTCGCCAGTTTCAGCACCCTTCCGTAGGCCCTTGCAGACAGGCCCAGTTTGTCGATCAACTTGCATAGGAACTCCTTTTCGCCGCTTCCCGTCGCACAGTGCCTTGTTATCATCTCGGTGTTCATCCGGGCGTTGGTGAAAACCCCGTTTTCGCCCCTGAACCGTTCGGACTGGATCTTCCTGGCCCGCCTCACCCGTTCTGCAATGGCTGCACTGGGTTCCGCGCCGTCATCTGCGGTCAGGTCTTCCGCCGGAACCCTCTCTACGTATATGTGCATATCTATCCTGTCCATCAACGGGCCCGAAATCCGCGCCTTGTAATTGTCTACCATTGTCTGGGTGCAGCGGCAGCGGCCAGACGGGTCGCCATAGTAACCGCAGGGACAAGGGTTCATAGAGGCCACCAGCATATAGGAGCAGGGGTATTCAATCCTGTAGCGGGCACGGCTGATCACGATTCTGCCATCCTCCATCGGCTGACGCAGCAAGTCGAGAGTAACCTTGCTGAACTGGGCTATCTCATCCAAAAACAAGACTCCATTATGTGCAAGCGAAATTTCACCGGGAAGTGCGTCGGGCCCGCCACCGAGCAGAGACACCCTGCTGGCACTGTTGTGAGGCGTTCGGAACGGTCTGGTCCTTAGAAGGCCATAGCTGCCTATGGACTTTCCTGCCACTGAATAGATCTTGCTGGTCTCTATGGATTCCTCGGTCTCCATCGGCGGCAGGATGGAAGGCAGGCAACTTGCCATCAGTGTCTTGCCGCAGCCGGGGCTTCCGATGAGAATGATGTTGTGTCCTCCGGCAGCCGCGATCTCAAATCCGCGCCGGGCGTGCCGCTGTCCTTTCACCACCCTGAAATCGGGACAGGAAACGGCATTGCCGGGCATAGTCCCTTCATCATCACGCCTGCGCATCAGCAATTCGCCGTCATCTTCTTCCTTCAGTATCCGCAGGACATCTGCAAGGCTCTTCACCCCATAGATTCTGACGCCTTCGATATCAACGGCTTCCTTGGCTGATTCATAGGGCAGCACGCAGCCCTCGAAGCCGTTGTCCCTGGCATATACGGTGACAGGCAAAGCCCCGGGCACGTCCCTGATGGAGCCGTCAAGGGCCAGTTCGCCCAGAAACATATGGTTCTTCAGCCGCGCCGGTTCCGTTTCGGTTATCGCGCATATCAGCGTAACCGCAATGGCAAGGTCGAAAGAAGAACCTTGCTTCTTGATGTCCGCAGGAGCGAGATTGATGATGATTCTCTTGCCTGGAATGCGATAGCCGTAGCTCCGGATGGCCGTCAGCA